>Ga0126375_10000571_pt1 | contig 10381 bp, 5 predicted proteins | sample PanSoiMetPlot_14_FD_109577 | JGI IMG/M metagenome (GOLD analysis project Ga0126375, IMG submission 109577) | Tropical forest soil microbial communities from Panama - MetaG Plot_14 | ecosystem: Environmental > Terrestrial > Soil > Tropical forest | place: Panama | collected 2016-02-17 | reverse complement strand
CTGGATGCGCTGGGCCGACGAGAGCCGGATGGTGACGGTCGCGGTTCCGGACGTGTAGGCCGTGGAGATGACCGTCACGGAGGAGAGCCCGGCCACGTTGATGGCCCACTGGCCGTTAGCGGTAGTGGTGCCGACGGCGGGCGTTGCGCCCGGGATCGGGTACGCATCGACCGTGAAGGCTGCCCCTCCGGAATGGGAGACGCCCCGGAAGGTCAGGGTCCCAACCCAGGTACCTGAGACTTGGACGATCGCGGCGGCGGTCGAGGAGGTGACGGTCGCGGTCACGGCGGCCGAGAGGGCTCCGATGGTGCCGGTCGCGTCGGGGATGGCGTCGAGCGCGTTCCTGAGGGCCGTGAGTTGGGTGAGGATGTTGTCGAGGTCGGTCTTGATGGCGGTCTGCGTGACGAAAGTCGGCATCGCCGTCATCAAGGAGATGATGGAGTTGGTCCGTCCCAGGAGATCGACATCGACCTTCTGGAGGGCCGTGAGGACGTTGTCGAAGGGAGGAGCAGGCATTACCGGCCTCCGCCCCCAGCGCCACCGGGTACCGAGAACGGCTTCATCTTCTGGTAGCCGGGGGTGCCCCAAGGCTGGACCCAGACCTCACAGTCGATGTCGAAGAGCTGGAAGGCCGACTGGCCTGGGGCCTGGAAGCCGTACTGGAAGGTGAGGCCTTTGACGGACTGGAGCCGGAAGAACTTCTTGAAGTACTTTCCCCCGGTGGAAGGGAGTGCATAGGAGTAGAGCACACCGTCGATGAGGACGTTGAAGGTGGCCGTACCACTGGAGCGGTAGCACATGAGGACCATTGGGACTTGTTGGTAGCCCGGGAGACCGTGGGTGGTCGGGCCGGAGAGCCAGTTGGTCGCGAGTTCGGGTTCGAGCTGGAAGCCGATGTCGTACCAGAAGAAGCGGGGGGATTGAGTGGCAGAGGCCAAGGGCGAGAAGGTGAAGGTGATCGTCAGGTTCTCGCCGTACGCGGACATACCAGTCGGGTCGAAGGAGGTGTAGTAGGTCTGGCGGCCAGTGGTCGCGGCGATGGAGGCCGAGGGGAGAGCGGAGGTCTCGTTGGTCAGGGAGAAGTCGATCGTGAGGTTGGCGGAGGCCCCCATGTCCATCTCCACGGCCACGTCCCGGTAGAGCTTCTGCTGGCGTGGGTCGTTCTGGTTCTCGACAATCTTCGCGATGCAGACGATCGGATCGCCGTTGTCGGTGAGGACCGTGGAGTCCGGGTGGTAGATCCATCCCTTCTTACTCCCAATGATCATGTCGTGGGCGGACTGGCCCGTGGTCCAGAACCGGGAATAGACGTTGTTGTCGCCCGTGGAGTAGAAGTCCGGCCACCAGGAGCCCTCCTCCATGCGGAGCGCGAGGGTGCCCCCGAGGCCGGTGGTGTCGAGGTAGTCGAAGTACAGCCACCCGTCGCAGTAGGACAGGCGCAGGCGGGTAGGCTGAGTCATGTCGGGCGGGTTGTAGCCGTTGACGGCCATGCCGGGGCGGCCGTCGTGCGGGAAGAGAGGGTAGAGATCCTTGTCAGTGAGCGAGACGGCTGGGGCTCCGGCCCGGGTCAGGTAGATCCCGTCCTTGCCGATGAAGGCGATGCCAAGGGGAGTCACGCAGAACCCCCAGCGGCACCAGAGGCCCCGGCCGCAGGGGGTGATGAGGACACGGAATTGAGACGGGGCGTTGAAGTCCGGCTCGATGACATAGAGGTTGTCAGTCGAGAAGACGTAGGGCAGGCCGTCGTACATGCACCCGTTCTGCAAGGGCTCGGAGGGGGTCGAGACCAGGAGCGAGTTCTTGTCGGACGCCATGTCCGGGAGGTTGGGCTTGGTCCAGTAGAGCGCGCCGGGGTTGAAGGAGTCGCCACACGCGAAGGTGTAGACGGTACCACCGATCGGGCCCCCGAAGAGGACGGGGAGGGACGCAGCCAGGAGCGTGGCACTGGGTACGTAGAAGGGGATGGGGGTAGTGGAATAGCCTGCGTTCTCGTTGAGCCAGAGGAGACCTGTAGTCGGGGGCGGGCCGTAGAGGGAATAGATCCGGTTGTTGACGATGATAGTCGAGCCCTCGGCCCAGGAGGGCACGAAGAGGTCACCAGATGCCTGCTTGATCGCGGTCCCGGCGACGGTGCAGGTGCCGGACTTGGGGCGGTCGGTGATCGGCCAGGGACGGAAGTTGTCGTATTCCAGGGCCTTGCCGTCGGCGATGGCTTCGTCAGCGAAATCGTCGTTAAGGCCAGGGGACGAGTTGGGGGAGGTGCCGAGGTACGTCCATCGGACCAGGACCCCTCCGAACCGCCACCAGTCCACGAGGTCGATCTGGGGGTCGGTCGAAGCCGGAGCACCCAGGATCACGCGCTGACGGCGGGGGCGGACGGAGGCCCGGCCGATGGGGGAAGGGTTAGAGATTGCGCCGGTCGTGGATGAGCGGTAGGAGTACCGGTAGAGGAACGGATTGGGGTTGCCGTCAGTGTCGGGTGCGAAGCCTCCAGAGATGTAGAGTGTGTCGAAGAAGATCTGGACGGCGGTCGTGGCTGCGCCGGACGCGACCGCGGCTTTGTCCTGCATCGAGATGAGGATTTCTACGCGCTTCACGTCGGCCAGGGTCCGGGAGGTTTCGGTCCCGACGTGGATTAACTGGGAGACCTTGCAGGTGAGGTCGAGCCATTGGTTGTTGCCGAGACCGAGAGGGTCGGTCGAGACTGGAAGGAGCGGGGGTTGTTTGATGGTGCCGCCCTTCTCGATCGATCCACCAAATGGGAGCGGGGTGGTCGTGGTCGGGAGGGTCGTGGGTTGGTTGATCAGGGGCAGAGAATCGCGAACGGGGAGGACGAAGCCTGCGTTAGCAGCCTGGACAGCCCCAATGAGATCGGAGGCGTGCCACTCGAAGAAGTAGTAGTTCTGGGTGAAGTCGTGGTTCTCAGGGGTTGCAGCCCCAGGGTTCACGTCGAAGTACACACGGACGGTTCGGACGAGGGTAAGATCGGAGGCCTTGATGGCCAGGTGCACGTCGTCGTCACCGAGAATGGGGCGAGTGTAGCCCCCGACGGTGACCTGGGCGAGGTTGTAGTTGGCGATGGGGGAGGCGATGCCAGCGATGGCGGAGGGGATCGTGGTCCCGTCGCCAGGGTTGGGAGGCGTGATGGTGACGGCGGAGGCCCAGTCATCGAGGCGGGTACCGGCAGTGTAGGTGCCAGGGACCCAGGCCCGGAAGGAGGCCACGCCGTCGATGGATTGGCCAGCGGAGAAGGAGCCAGAGGTCGAGCAGCGGAAGGACTGGATACCGTCCAGGCCCGTAGCGACCGAGAGGATCCGGACGGTCTCGACGCCATTGAGTTTGACGAGGCAGTTGAGCGGGTAGTCGATTTGGCGGATCGAGAGAGTGGGCTTGGACGGGTCGAAGAGCTTCGGGTTGGGGAGACCCGAGGAGGTCAGGGGAGTGGTGTGCGAGATGATGGACTGGACTTCGGCGTTGGCAGAGGAGATGCCCCCGAGTTCGGTGGACGTCGGCTGGAGCGGGACGAAGAGTTGGCCCGTGCCGAGGGAGGCAGCGGGTTGGATGGTACAGAGACCGGTCGAGCCCGAGTCGTAGATGATGTTGCCGATGGTGGTGGAGGCGACGGCGACACAGACCTGGTCCACGCGAATGAGGTCGCCACCGGGGGTGGGAGGGCCAGGGGAGTTGATGACGAGCATCATGCCTTCGCCGATGCTGGTCATGTCCACGGGGACGATGTTCACGTAGGAGTTGGTCGAGCCGCTGTCGTAGTAGATGGCGGAGACGGTGGTCCCGACCCGGACTTGGGCTCCGGAGATGGTTCCGGCGGCGGACCCGACAGAGGCCCAAGAGCCAAGACCGGTAGTGAACATGGCGATCAGGTTCACGCCGATGGTATAGAGGACGACACTGGGCTCGGTGACGGGGGAGTCGGTACCGATCGGGTAGACGGTCAGGTTGGCGTTGATCTTCCGCATCACGTTCGAGTCGGCGACGTAGAACCAGGGGTTAGGAGAATTAGGGGGTTGGAGTGAGAGGATCGAGAGCGGGTTGCCAGTGGTGCCGGTGACAGCAGACGTAAGGGACCCGACGTCGTGTCCAGCATACACCACGGAGCCAGCCCCTGCGAGGACCAGGGAGGGGGAGGCCACGAGGCCAGTAGGGTCCAGGAGACGGGCAACGGTGTGGACGGGGACGACGCCGAGCGGGTACAGCACAGAATGACCGAAGCGGGGCTGGATGATGCCGGTCTGGTAGGACCGGACGTTCTGGAGAAAGGGCCACTTGCCCTGAGGCATGGTGTCCTTGGCAGCGGAGAGGTGGACGCCAGAGGCCAGGAAGCGATGCGGGTCGCGGGAAAAGGATGGCATTAGGTCACGTCTCCGGTCGAGGCGGTTCCGGCCGCGCCGCGTGGGGCCTTGGTGATGGCGAGCGCGTCGTCAAGAGGGGCCAGGATCTGGCGCGGGAGTTCGCGCTCGTCGTACCGGTGCTGGTTGTCCATGGCCGGGAGGTTCATGACGGAGGCCCAGTTGATCGAGGTCTGGACACCGGCTACGCGCATGAAGCGGTCCAGGAGGTCCATGGAGGCCTGGAGTTCGTCGGGCCCTTCCTTGAACATGGCGAGGTGCTCCGCGTAGTCGAGGATGGCGTCGAGGACCCGGCCTTCAACGCCGACGCAATCGGATCCAGCGACTGGGATCGGGGCGTTGCGGATCACGTCCAGGGTCACCAGGTGAGAGGTGGCCGTGGGGATCGGGGTCAGGGCGATGAGATTGCATCCGGCCAGGGCGGCGGCGACGGGGGTACCGTAGATGCGTTGCCAGCCCCGGGAGAACTGGTCGAAGTTGGCCAGGCCATCCAGTTGGATGGGCTGGCCGTTGATCCGGGCCGCGAGGACGACGGAGGCGGCGCGGGCCAGGGAGATGCCGTGGCGGTACCGGGCCTCGCAGTACGCCGCACGTCGCGGATCATAAGACACGCCTTGGACGGAGAGGACCTCGGCGAGCGCCCCGAACTTGAGGATCCAGCACCAGTCGTCGGGGACCCCGACGTAAACGCCCGAGGGGTTGATGGGGTCGAAGCAGCCGGAGGACTGGCCGTTGACGCCCACGATCTGGACGACGATGAAGTCCAGCATCCCCGGAAGGGAGAGGACCGGGGCAACCTGGACCCGGAGAGGTGGGGTGACGCCCACGGACCAGACCAGGGGGTCGCGGGTCTGGGGGGTGAAGGAGGCCGTGTTCAGGGTCGATTGAGAGGGCCAGGTCCGGTTCCAGGACTGGAGCGACCACTCGTCGTCACGGGAGAGAGGGTAGGTGCTGCCGGTGGCGGTGTTCAGCCACGCGATCCGGCGGACCAGGACGATCGAGGGGTCGAGCGTGATGCGGCCGTCGGCGGGGAGGGTCGTGAAGAGGGAGACGAAGCGATTGAGGACCATCCCGGTCTCGACCAGGAAGCGGTCGCGGCGGTGTTCGAGGGCGGTCGCCAGGTCCTGGAGCAGGAACTGGGCGGTACCACTCCAGGCCGTCGGGGTCGGGGGCTCCATCAGGGAGTACTGCATATCCGTGAGGAGGTCAGTGTCCTTGAGGTTGTAGCCCCGGAGCGAGGGGATCTGGGTCGGGAGATCGTAGAAGGGCTGGTTGACGATGGTCGAGAAGGTAGCTTGGGCCTTCTCGTTGGAGGTCAGGGCCTGCCAGGTTCGGACGGCTTCAGCGAGGTACCGGGCCAGTTCGGTGGTCGTCCAGTGGACGTTAGAGCCGTCCTGGAGACGGTTCGAGAGGAGGTTGATGGCGGTGGACAAGGTCGTACACGGGATGCAGGCTCCCGTGGGTGGGGTGGAGGGGATGCCGGGAGGGCCGAGAGGAGGAGAGACGACGATCCCGGACGGGCAGGTCGCGGAGACGGTCGTGGGGGTGGGGGTCGCGGAGTCGGTGACTGAGACGGTGAAGGGGTACGTGCCGAGGGTCGTCGGAACCCCGGAGATCAGCCCCGTGGACGTGTTCAGGGAGAGCCCGGGAGGGAGCGTGCCCGAGGAGATCGAGAACGTGTACGGAGGAAAACCTCCGGTAGCAGGGATGGTCTGGGAGTAGAGCGAGGCGATATTGGCAGTCGAGGGCGGACAGGCAATCGTGAGCGGGCCGCCCGTACCCCCGACAACGACCGTGAGCGTGCACGAGATGTTGACGACGGTGCCCGCAGCGTCTGTGACGGAGGCCGTGAAAGGGTACGTCCCGACTGCCGTAGGGGTCCCGGTGATAAGACCGGTGAGTGAACTCCCTGTCAGGCCGGGAGGAAGCGAGCCGGACGTGAGAAGGAAGATGTAGGGCTGCACGCCCCCTATCACCTGGACACCAGTCGAGAACGGGAAGTTCAGGGTTGCCTGGGTCACGGGTGGACAGAAGGCCGCCAGGTTCGGGGGAACAGGGCCGCCGGTACCCTCGCCCGTGATGTCGGCAATGACGAAGACGTCGTAGACGATGGCGTTGGTGTTGAGCGTGGACCCGACGACGACGGTGTCAGGGACAGAGTGGGAGATGATGGCGGTCGTGGAGAAGGCGGTCGAGACACCGGACGCATCGGCTCCGGTGTGGGACGGGTCACGGTAGTAGGAGCCCCCGTTATGGGGAACGACCATCGAGAAGAGGGGCTTGCGGCCTCCGAGGTTGACAGCGACGTTGCGGGAGGAGTTGCCGTCCCCAGTGAAGGTGACGATGTCTACGACGTTGGTGATCCCCTTAGCGTCGGTGTCACGCCAAGCGGAGTAGGCAGTTTGGCCAACGCCCTGGTGGAGGGCTGCCTTGCTGGTGATGGAGCCAGCAGCGGTAGTCGCGATCCCGGCGACATCGGACGAGTTCAGCGGAGAGGCGCGATCGGCCGTGTGACCCGGGCCCCTGAAGTAGAGATGGGCTCCAGAAGTGAACCCTTCGATCGCGAAGAATGTCCCCTGGGAGGTGAAGGAGCCGTCCTGGAGAGAGTTGGAGGCCGTAGCCTGAGACAAGGCCCAGGTGAAGGCCCCGTTGAGGCAGAAGCGAGCCTGGGGATCGCAGAAGGCCACCCAGCGATAGGTGGTCCCGTTCTGGTTGGAGTTCTGGGACGTACCGGAAACGCGGAAGGTCGTGTTGGTCCCATCGGTTGGGTAGAACGCCCCTGCATCGTGCGGGGACATGAGGTCGTCCATCCAGTTGTGGGCTGCCATACAGGAGGACCAGAAGACGTGACCAGCCTGGCCTCCGCCAAGGACGGGGCGGACCCACATCCAATGCACGGGCTGCCCGACGGAGATGTCTTGGCCCGTGCCGTTGCCGGTGTAGGTGCCGGTGAGGACGTAGACAGCCTGAGGGTTGGTGACGTTGACGCCGGTTGGCGAGGAGACGGCGATGTTGTCCGGGTACGGTGCGTTGTGGAGGCCGGAGCGCGCAGGGATGGTGAAGGTCGTACCCGGAGGGAGCGCGTTGACGGGGGCGTCCTCGGGACCCCACGCGCCTGCATACTCGGCTGCGGCCAGGAACGCCGGGACGGTAACGGTGGTCGTGGCCGCGTTCCGGGTGAAGAGGAGCGCAAGCGTCGAGAAGAGCGCAGGGGTGAGAGACCCAGAGGCCGGGGAGAAGATCATCCCCCAGAAGATGCTCGTGGACCCAGCCAGCGGGGACGTCCCAGTAATCTGGCCAGAAGTCCCCGGCTTGTAGCCGAAGGTCATCGCGACGGCCGGAGTGGCCGTTGGGTAGATCTGAGGGACGAGACTCAGGGCACCACCGAGACCGACATCGACATAGTCCGTGTTGACGCCGATGGTTGCGCCAGAGGTCGTGGTCGTGAGATCTGGGGGGATTGTGAGTTGAGGAGTCCCGAACGGATAGGCTGCGAGGACCTGGAAGGGAGCGGATCCGTAGCCGCTCTGGCTCGCCGAGAAGCTCGTGGGGCGGACGAGACGGGAGTGGGTGCCATTGTTGAAGTCTGCGCCCTTGGTCGAGGGGATGCCTGTACTGGGGTCGTTGGCAGGCCAGTCCGTGCACATCCAGTCATCGAGGTCGTAGATGTTGTTGACGACAGCACCTGGGCCGGTAGAGGCCGTGGTGTAGGTCCCGATAGTGGAAGAGACGTGGATGCCGACCGCACCGAGGCCAGTCGCGAGGGAGCCAGGGGAGACGGCAGTGGAACTGATCGCGAGCGAGCCGTTGACGTAGATGTAGATGGTGCCCCCAGGGTTGCTGGAGCCGTTGGGGCCCGGAGAGAACTTGAGGAGGATGTCGATCTTGTACCAGGTATTGAGGGCGAGGGTGGGGCCAGTCCCGACGAGGACACCGGGATAGGCATTACCGTTGCCCTGGTTCCGGAAGAGGAGCGCACCAGAGGAGTTGACGAGGAGGTTGGCGGAGCGGCTACCCTCGACGTTGGTGGAGCATGTCCAGATGATGCATTCCGAGGTGGTGGAGTAGGAGCGCCAGCGGATGTAGAAGCGTTCCCAGGACGAGGGCCCTGCCGTGTTGGGGGCGGCCGGGTTATTCTGGTGCTGGATGTTCTGGTTCGAGGTGACCTGGAGGCCGAAGCCGTCGGTCGTGCGGGACGAGGCACGGCAGAAGCCCGAGTTCGGAGCCAGTTGTTGGGCGTTGGGGACAGGGAGTTCAAAGCCATCGAGCCAGCGGCGAGCCGCCAGGGCTGGAGGCCCGGAGGGTTGGGCAGGCACGGCCCCGTCGAAGACGAAGTAGCCCATCCAGGTGAGATCGAGGATGTAGTGGGTCTGGGTGGGGTTCGAGAACGTCCCGGTGTTGTAGTACCAGCCAGCGGGGGGAGGGGTGTCGGTGTTGTTGACGGGGTCGAAACTGAACCACCGAGTGACGTTGATCGAGTAGCCGTCACCGGGCTGGATCGGGGCAGCGGAGACGTAGATGCCAGCGCCAATGTCAACGACGAAGGCCTGGGGGCCCAGCCACACGCGGGGAAGGGCTGAGAGGCCAGGGAGACTGAAGGTGGACTTGGCGGCGACCGGATTGTGGAAGTAACCTCCAGGGTAGGTCGCCTTGGCGGCGTTGAAGGCTGTCACGTCCGTGAAATGGATCGCGTACATGACCGTGTACGGTTCTTCACGAGTCGTGACGACGGGACCAGACACGGTGCAACCCCCTTAAAGACAACTACCCCGGGACACCCACGGAGCCACCCGGCGAGTGCCCCGGGGCAGGACGGTCAGAGAGTGGACGCCCTCTGGACCGGTTACTCGGCCTCGGCAGCCACGTCTCCAGCGAGATCGGCGATGGCCTTGGCCGAGACCGCGAGTGCCTTGAGCTGGTCAGGCGTGGCCTTCCCAGCGGCTAGGGGCTCGATCTCCTTCGCGAGGTTGTCAGCCGCGACTTTCAAGCCTTCGGCCTTGGTCTTGGCGGCACCCGGGGCGGCACCGGGAGTGGCGGCAGCCGGGGCTGCGGCAGCGGGAGGTGCGGGCGGGGTCGGGGTCGTTGCCATGGACGGACTCCTTTTTCACAGGGTTATGGGATCACAGGCGGCTGGATCGGTGGCGGTTCGATCGGCGGAATGGTGTCGGTCGGCGGCGTCGTGGGCTGTACAGGGGGGATGGCCACGTCCACGGGAGCGACCACTCCCCCAGCCAGGGCATCGGCGACACCGCTGATGCCAGCCACCGAGGCCCGGTGCACCGAGAGCTGCTCCTGCGTGATCGGGCCCTGACCGGTCTGGAGTTGCGAAATCATCGCGTCCACCTCGGCCAGAGCATTGCGAATGGCCACGGAGAGGCCTTGGGAGACAGTCTGATCGTCGGCCATGGGTCCCTCCTTACTTGTTGTTCTTCGGGGGGCTGGCCTTGGCGGCGGGCCGGGAGGGGGAGGCCGGATAGACTGGGGATGTCAGGTTGGAGGCCGGGATGCCGGAGCCTGACACGGTACTGCGGCCGACGGTGGCCTTGACGGTGGTGTCGAAGAACTTGGTCGCGACCCCTCCGTTGCCCATCCCTTGGGGGAGGTCGAAGGGGGCGTGGTTCTTGTTGTACTGCCCCGGCGCATCGGTGGTCGAGACGTGGAGGTCGTTGGGCATCTGAGAGGTAACGGGTCCTTTCGAGCGGGGTGCAGCCATGATCGATCCTTTCTATCAGATTACCAGTAGATCGGGTGGTTCTGCCAGAAGGCGGCGTCCCCCAGGGGAGGATCCACGGGACGGGGACGGGTGCCTTTGTAGAAGCCACGGTTGTAGACGGTCTGAAGTGAGACTTGCTCATCCTGGAGCCGGAGGGTGTTGAAGTCGGTGACGTACTGGGCCCTGGTCAACTGGATCAGGGTCAGGAAGTCGGTGGCCTTGAGATCCGGGATCCGGGCCTTGTTGGCCTGGGCCCAGGGGTAGGCGTACCAGCCCAGGGCACGGGTCAGGATGAGTTGGT
>Ga0126375_10000569_pt1 | contig 10395 bp, 11 predicted proteins | sample PanSoiMetPlot_14_FD_109577 | JGI IMG/M metagenome (GOLD analysis project Ga0126375, IMG submission 109577) | Tropical forest soil microbial communities from Panama - MetaG Plot_14 | ecosystem: Environmental > Terrestrial > Soil > Tropical forest | place: Panama | collected 2016-02-17 | reverse complement strand
TCTTCTCACCAACCGTCATCTATTCTTATTTCAAATGTTACAGCCAAGGAAATAAACTTGTTGTCCTATCCAAGAGACAAGGTAGTGTTGTTTTTGAGTTCCCTAGATCATCCAAACTAAAACGACTTTGTATTACTGATTACTTCGGAGATCAAGACATTGTTGCATTTCAGGTAGTTTCAGTCGGTCAAAAAATAGTTTCTAAAATTGAGGAATTAAATTCTAACAATGATTATACGGACGCCTATTATCTTCATGGTTTGGCAGTGGAAACTGCGGAGGCTCTTGCTGAATGGACCCACAACAAAATTAGAAAGGAATTGAAGCTCGATATAAATAGAGGGCTTAGATATAGCTGGGGATATCCTAGTTGTCCTGACACTATGCAGCATTATTTGGTATGGAAACTAATTAATCCAACTAATTGTGACATCAATCTCACATCTGCTGGTCAAATAACCCCCGAATATTCCACTGCGGCTATTGTAGTGCACCACCCAGATGCAGAATATTTTATACTATAGGCAAAATTACAGAAGTATGATAAATGACAATTAATGATTTTGTCTTCTCATGTGCTGCTGATAATGTACCAGCATATTTTACGTATGAGGGAAAAAGCATGCTAATAGTACAATCCAAAGATGGTGCAAAAAATAAGAAAAACGATTTCGAAAATATTGAGACTTTTATGAGTGCGTTGATATCACATGAATCCCTGCATGTAGTAATAACAAAACTGGTGAATAGTCAGATTTCTGATTCATTGGATGATATCGAAATTATTGTCGAAAGATTTGGTAAGAAATTTCAAGTTAGTTTAAATAACATGTTCTTTTCTACAGATTTTAGTGGAGTTATCACAAATTAAAATGTTTGTCATTGTTCCTATATCTAGGAACACGCAACCTTCAATGAAGTAACATAATTTTTAAGTCTATTTTGCAAATAACGAATATTATTATCTTTATATCTATTGACCATCTGAATAATAGCGCTTCCAACAATTACAGCATCAGCTCCATTATTTGACATAAGTTTCACATGATTGGGAGTGCTGATTCCAAAACCCACAGAAATATTGTTATTGTTCGAACTTAATTTTTTAATTTTCTTAATCGCAGCAAGTGTGTAATTGTTAAAAGAGTTCCTCGTTCCAGTGATACCAAATACAGAAACTAGATAGACAAAACCTGTTGAGACCTCAAGGGTTTTTTTGATTCTAATATCCGAAGTATTTGGCGCAACGAGAAAAACGGATGCCAATCCAAGTTTTTTTGAATAGTAGGCGTAATCCTTTGATTCTTCAATAGTCATATCAGGTAAAATAAATCCATCTGTTCCTGCATCCTTCGCTTCCTCCATGAAATACTTGAACCCTCTCTTTTGCAAAATATTAGAATATGTCATTATAAGTATTGGCAGAAGTGGATACGTTTTCCTTATTTTCCTTATCAAATTCAAGCAAATATCTGGAGTAATTCCATTCTGTAACGCCCTGAATGATGCCTCCTGAATTATTGGTCCATCTGCAATTGGATCTGAAAATGGAATACCAATCTCTATAATGTCAGCACCACCTTCAATGAGTGATATAATTATTTTTTCACTGCTTATTGGATCCGGATACCCACCCACAACATAGCATATGAGGCCTTTTTGCTTCTTTAACTTTAATTCATTGAATTTTTTCTCAATTCTGTTACTCTGTCGAGAAATCAACTTTTTTACCTCCGCTATTGTATTTTTTTCTAAACTTTATTACTTGATCTATATCTTTGTCGCCTCTCCCTGACAATGTAACGACAATGTTTTGTTCTTTTCTCATTTTCATTGCCAATTTCATTGCATATGAAACTGCATGGCACGATTCTAGAGCTGGTATTATTCCTTCCAATCTTGTAAGCTTAAAAAATGCATCCAGTGCTTCATTATCGTCACAGGTAACATACTTTGCACGGCCGATATCTTGTAGGTGCACATGTTGAGGGCCGACGCCAGGATAATCCAATCCTGCAGAGATGCTATGTGTGTCATTTATCTGTCCATATTTATCCTGTAGGAGAAATGTTCTCATTCCATGTAGTATTCCCTCCGATCCTACGTTCAATGTAGCAGCATGTTTTCCCGTCCTAATCCCTAGACCACCGGCTTCAACACCATATAAAGAAACATCATTATCATCCAAGAAAGGATAAAAGGTTCCGATAGCGTTACTACCACCTCCGACACAACAGACTAATGCAGCTGGAAATCGTGTAGTAAGTTTTTTTAACTGGGATTTGATTTCGTTACCAATTACACTCTGAAAATCCCTTACTATCATAGGATATGGGTGAGGTCCTACCACAGAACCTATCAGATAGTATGTGCTTTTTACATTAGTTATCCAATCGCGTAACGCCTCATTAATCGCGTCCTTCAAGGTTTTAGTTCCAGAATTTACAGGGTGTACTTTTGCTCCCAATAACTCCATTCTGAATGAATTTAATTTTTGTCGTTCAATATCAATTGATCCCATGTAGATTTCTGCCTTCAGTCCAAGGACTGCTGCCGCCATTGCAGTTCCCACTCCATGTTGACCAGCACCAGTCTCAGCAATTATTCTTTTTTTACCCATTTTCTTTGCTAGTAGACACTGTCCTAAACAATTGTTAGTTTTGTGTGCTCCACCATGCAAGAGATCTTCTCTTTTAAGAAAAATCTTTGCACCCCCTACATAATCAGTCAGATTTTTAGCAAAATAAAGTGGCGTGGGTCTCCCAGCATAATTTTGAAGGTAATAATTGAGTTCCTTTTTAAAATTAAGAGTATTTTTTATCTTTTCGTATGCAACTTCAAGTTCATTAATTGCCGGAATCAAAGTCTCTGGAATATATTTCCCACCGAATTTTCCAAATTTACCATCTATTGGATACTCTTTTAAGTTGGCCACAGTTAAAAACTCACTAAATTTGCATTTTTATATAATATGAGCATGACATAACTCCTTTATCTTTTCAATAACGTTCCCGGATTCCATAATGCTTGTACCAACTAGAAATGCATCAACCCCGATTGATTTTAGTTTCGAAATCTCATCTGATTTAGATATTCCACTTTCACTTATTATAATATTGTTCTGTTTGTCGAAGTTTTGTAGGAGAGTAAGAGTAACGTTAATATCAACTTCAAGAGTATTTAAATTTCTATTATTTATGCCAATTAGCTGCCGCTTATTCCGCAGGACTTCACCAAACTCATCTTCTGAGTGAACTTCGGTAATGACATCAAGGCCTTTTTTCATGGCGTAATCAGAAAATTTTTCTAGACTTCCTTCGCTGAGTCCCTTATCGAATATTGATTTAATCAACAAGATGCAATCTGCCCCTATTCTCTTTGCTGCATCGATTTGAGTCTCGCTAACTATAATATCCTTCATTAATATAGGGACAGTTACACTTTTTCTAATAGACGCAAGATTATCAATGGACCCATCAAATAAGTAGGGTTGAGTTACAACAGAAATTCCGACTGATCCAGAATTTGTCATCTTTATGGCCAAATTCTTCGGATCTATTTTTGATTGATCAAGAATTCTACCTTTAGAAGGAGATGCAAATTTAATTTCTGAAATTATCGGAATATAATTGCAAGATAAGATTACTTTTTTAAGTGAAAATACAGAATGACTGCCATAATCGTACTTATCTACATTATACAAACCTTGATTGATCGCTTTGTAAGAATTGTCCGCTAATGTTTTAAGCCCCATTTGTCTAGAAAAAAATTTACTCAAGGTGAAATCTGACAGTAATTCCAATCTTAATCATATAACTGTATTTGACTGTATGAGCAGCGTAATTTTTATGAATATTTAACTGGATTTCCCACAATCATCCTAACCTTGAATTTAAAGCTTAAGTTGTATAGACCGATTTGAGGAGGTAATGATGAATTATTCAATTTGTATCCTTTAGTTTTTCATTAATTATCCCTTTTCCCCTAGACACTCAAAATTTTGGAGTAAAATCCAAAATGAAAACATAGCAGAAGAAAGCAGTGTAAAATAGAATAATAACGATTCAAACAATCAAATATAACCGATTAACGGGCAATTAAATCAAAATTATGCACGCAGTTAATACAAAAACTCAAACTCTTAAATAGAATTTCATTGAATTATAAATTATCACCCAATCCCTCTTGAGAAGGCGATGCAAAGCTTGTTGGTTGGTGCATCCTCCAAATAAATTAGCACCAACCAATCATTTTAAGTCAACTTTCACTTGGGTCTTTGAACCCGCCGTAAAACCGAAAGAGTCTCTAGACGCCTATCTCTTTTGCTAATTTCACTATCTTTTTTCCGTCTTCTGTCAGACTGTTGTATACCTTATTCTTAAGGGTCTTTCTAGATACGAGTCCGCGCTTTTGTGCCTTAAGGAGCAGTTTGTGTCCGTATCCATATGCTCCCAACTTGGTAAGCAGTTCTCTTGTCGAGTATCCTCTTCCAGTGCCTATTGTCTTTAACAACCTTACTAATCCCTTCTCCTCGATGAGTATTTTTAGAAATCTTGCTTCTTTCATAGTTCACTAATGAATCTGATTAATTATATAATCGTTACTTGTTATCGGATACGCATTGCAGATATAAAATCTGACAATTTTACTAGTGTATAGAATTTAAGAATTTCTCTAATAGAATTCGGGGGTCGTTTTATTCATCCAACACTCAAAGCATCATTTAAATTCTAGCCGACAAACCTCAATTTTATTTTTATTACAAATTTGACATAATTTTTCAATTTAACTAACCTACAATTCGTAGATATAATAATATATCAAATTATTGATGAATTCCTTTCAAGATGAATTTCACTGTTTTGCTAAAATATTGAAATAAATACAATTTATTATATATTTGATACTTTATTTAATACTATTTGCGTAAGTTTATTACTTTTTATGATTTTTACCCAGAACCAACAAATAGTATTATAAATGGCAGGAATAGAGTCAAGGTTTTTATTGAATGTTAAATAACTTTAGTTGATTATTATGAGAAGAGGAGTCGAAATGATGGCAAAATCAACAGCTACCAAGAATGGCCAAGAACGTATAACTACTGACAGAGATAGCGCTAGACATTTGGAATATTTTAACAACGGTCAATGGCGACATAGTTCCAAATGTAGAGAATTTACAAACAAAGACTGTAAGATCAAGATTCCCGATAGCTCTTTTTGATCAACATCGTAAAGATGTCATTCTAATCTGACCAACTCTTGATATTAATAAGATTCAAAATCACATAAACAAATCCCATCAATCGTTAATCGTTAAAAGTATGGCAGTACACAAGTTACTGTCTCTTAGTTATCTCTGTCGTCATAGTAAAACAGTGGATTCTTATAGGTGTCAATAGTATATGATGCCGTGGACGAGAACATAATTGGCAGTTAGCACTATTTCAGATATTGAAGCTGATTTTAGGGAACGATACAGCAGCTACCTTAGGACTATGAAACAAAGAATCTATGACACTTATCTTGGTTATAACGAATTAGAAGATGAAAGAAAATTGGTTGTCCAACAAGCTTTGAAGACTCCTGGTCGTAGGGGTGAATTTATCAAGTTTGAAGAAATTGATAAAGAGCTTACAAGAAGATATAGTGAGCACAAAAATTACAATCAAGATAATGATTGAATCGTAAAGTGCAATTTCTATTTGACTCAGTTCTTTAATCACTTGTCACAATAATTTTCAATCTTTTGAATGCTATTGCTAAATATGACTGACATTTTATGATACAGCCCCATCACTGAATCTTCAGTTACAAGTATTATCGTGGTATTTAGCAACTATTGAATTGGATAAAAGAAATCGAATTACGATCAAAAATGAAAAAAGCAGTTAATTTGAGATGGTCAAACACTGGCCAATAATTAATAAATATATTATCAACATGTTATGACTCTATTTGAGAATTGCCAGAAAGTAAGTTATTCCTTGATAGGTCCAAGCTATCCCCAAGATACATACCCGATGAGATTCATCACAGGGAAAAAGAGATATCGTTGCTTCAAACAATGTTTAAAGATTCATATAAAAAACCAGACGAATTCTTGTTGTCGACTCCACAAATAGTAGGGAAGTCAGGAATTGGAAAGACTTCTACAATATTAAAATTTTCGAATACACTAGAGCGTGATTTTAAACAATCTGGATTAACGCTTAAAGTTGCTTATATAAATCTAAAATTACAGGGAGGCAATAAATATGCCATTTATAGATTCCTTTTGGAAAAAATAGCCCCAGAACTTCCATCACAAGGCCTTAGCGCCGAAGAGATGTTAAGGTATCTTCTTTCATACTTGCATGAGAACAGATTATATACATTAATTATTCTTGACGAAATTGAGTTTTTGATAAGGTCAAACAAAGATAGTGGCATTATTTATGATTTCACACGCCTTAATGAATTTGATTTATCTAGGCATTGTAATGTAGTAGGTGTTATCTTCATAGCAAGAAGTACTGATTTTCATGACAAAATTGACAGTTCAGAATTAAGCACCTTAGGACGACTACCGATCGAATTTCTACCTTATTCAATAGATCAAATAAGTGACATTCTCATTACAAGATCATCAGAATCGTTCAATCCTAATGTTGTTGGCACGGATATAATCGACGAGGTTTCACTTATAACGACATCTTCGCAGGTGGGAGGAGATGTTAGGTATGCGTTGGACCTCCTCTTGTATGCAGGTAATCTAGCAGAAGCCAACGGAAGTGATCGAATCACATTAGACCAAATTCGCAAAGTGCACGGTTACAATAAGGTATCGATTACAATTGAAGATTTAGAAGAACTTCCGAAGAGTCACATACTTACGTTGATGGCCATTGTAAAAGTACAAAATAAAAGAAAAAGGCAATATATCGAATTGAAGGAAATTAGGGGGTACGCATTAGAACTGGCAAATGAGCACAAGATTAAAAAATTTGAATTCGAGGATTGCATGAACGATCTTCTCGTGAGAAAAATAATTGAAATGAAATCATTAAAAGAAATAGGAATGAACATAACATCTTTAGCTGAATTAGAACCTTTATTAGAACATCAGATAAATAAAAAATAATGGATTTCGATAGCAAGACCATTATAGAAAATGGAATTGGAACGATAGGCAAAATCAAGATAATTAAAGCATTGGCTGAAGAAAATAAAATGGTAACTATTTATGTTCTCCATAAAAGAACAGGGCTAAAAAGGGAAGATATCAAACGAAATCTTAAAGATCTACTCAGCATTGAGTGGGTTAAGGAAAAAAGAATGGCAAATTCTATGTACCATCTTAACAGAGATAATGAGTATGTAAATGCAATACTCGGTTTTTTTGCGAATGTAGGTTATATTGGACAATCATAAAATATTTTTCTTCGCATCAGAAATAAGCATATCAAAATATGCTCTTGTTGAAAATTGATCGTTAACTTGTGTTAAGAACATCAAGTTTTAAAATTATCCGAACTTTTCTGAAAACGATTAAAAAGGTGATAATATAAAGTCTAATGTGCGGAATAGAAACATTAAACCCAATAACAATTTTCCAAAATTCATTTTTATTACTGGAGGAGTGATGTCAGGTCTTGGAAAAGGAATAGTTGCTTCTTCCGTGGCAAAGCTACTCCAGCTAACCGGCTTAAACGTAACTTGCACGAAAATTGATCCGTATGTAAATTACGACGCAGGAACTATGAACCCTACAGCACATGGAGAGGTCTTTGTTACAGAAGATGGGGGGGAATGTGATATGGATATGGGAAATTATGAGAGATTTCTTAACGCTCCAATGACAAAATGGCATAATATTACTACTGGAAGGATCTATTCTGATGTAATAAAGGCCGAAAGAGAAGGCAGGTATCTTGGCCAATGTGTGCAGATAATTCCACATGTAACTGACGTAATAAAGAAGAGTTTGAAAAGCTTGGCTAAAGGTTATGATATTTTAGTTGTTGAATGTGGCGGTACAGTTGGCGACATAGAGAGTCTTCCCTTTCTAGAATCTTTTAGACAAATGGAATTGGAAGAGGGCGATTCAGAAACTCTATTTATACATGTTACATTAGCGCCAATTTTGGATGTCGTTGGTGAACAAAAAACTAAACCCACCCAACACAGTGTTCAGGAACTTAGAAGGATTGGAATTCATCCATACATACTAGCAGTTAGATGTCAAAACCCATTGAACAAAGAAGCAAGACACAAAATTTCAATGTTTGCCAGCATCAGAGAGCAATGTGTTATATCATGCCATGATTGTTCCTCTATTTATGATGTCCCAAAGGTACTGAAAGATCAGGGAATAATCAATGTGATCTCGGATAAGCTTTATCTGAAAAGTCGTATAATAAAATGGGCTGAATGGAGAAAGGTGACAAATTCGTTTATTAATTTTTCAGGAAATGTCAACATAGGAATTGTTGGAAAATATGTAAATTTACCTGATAGCTATGTGAGCGTTTACCAAGCGTTGCTGCATTCATCTGCAAAATTAGGGAAGAAGTTACATGTTGAATGGATTGATTCTGAAAGGTTTGAAAATGGATATAGGGAGGAGGTAAAATTTTTGAACAAATTTGATGGAATACTTGTTCCGGGAGGATTTGGAACGAGGGGAAGTGAAGGAATAATTAACTCAATTAATTATGTAAGGGAGAACGATATACCATTTTTAGGAATCTGCTTTGGTTTTCAATTATCACTAATTGAATTTGCAAGAAACCAGTGTGGCATATCAGAAGCTAGTTCGCAGGAATTTAATCCTGATGACAACAATTCATTGGTAAAATTTATGCCAGAACAGGAACATGCTCTAAGGCTTGGTGGCTCAATGAGATTGGGAAAACATGATATAACAATACTGCCCAATACACTGGCCAAGACGATATACAAGAATAACAAAATCCAACGAAGACATAGACATAGGTTTGAATTTAATCAAGATTATCAACGAATAATTGAAGAAAAAGGAATGGTATTATCGGGTCATTCAGATATGGGTAAAAGAATCGAAATTGTTGAAATTCCAACAAATAAGTTCTTTTTTGCGGTACAATATCATTCTGAATTTAGCAGCATACCGGGCAAGCCCGAAGAAGCTTTTGAGTCATTCATAACTTCCTGTATCTAAAGTCACAGTCTTAGGTTTAACTCGTATGTTTTTTGTCTAGCATCGCGTAACGAGGTCTTTTTCCTAACATAGCCACGCTGGATAAGATGGCTCAATGACAATCTTATTGTTCTCTCCGGAAGCATCGTTCTCTTGCTTAAATCCTTTTGACTCAATTCCCCTTCATACTCAAGTGTCTTTAAAATCAACTTGGCACTCGGTGGCATATCAAGTAAGTCTTCGGCCAGCTTGACCTTTTTAGCGATAATATCCATCGGAGAATGCTTGAGCAATCTTACAAATCTTGCTGGAAATTCATGTTTTTCACATATTATATTTTTTCGAACAGCTACTCTTTTACCTCCATCTAAGATTACTTCACATAGGTACCTACACAGTATATCCCCAATTTCCAATCTATCGGTATTCGGGACTATAAGAGGTCTACGGGTATTGTCCATAGAATTAACTGGAACAATGACAAATACCTGAGACCTTTGTAAAACCATCGGACCTCCTGCAGACATACCATAAGCAGTCGATCCAATTGGAGTAGAAATGATAACTCCGTCACTGTTATCATGCCAGATATCATTGCTATTAATCTTCAAAATATATTCCATCAGAGTTGCACTTTTTCTCGGAAAGAGAGAAATATCATTAAGAACAGGTTCAACTTCTTTACCATCGACGTTGACTGAAAGTCTGCATACATTATCTATTTCATAATCGCCTTTCTTTATTCTGCTTATGGACTTTTTTAAATCCATTACGTCAATCTGGCCTAAAAATCCGGTTGAATCTGATTCATATATCCCCAGTACCGGGACAGTGAAATCCTTAATATAGTGTGAATAATCTAGTATTGCTCGATCTCCGCCGGCAGTAATCACAATATCCACATTTGGAGTAACCGTCTTTTCTGATCTGTATATTATCTCTGAAGAGATGTTTTCATCATCTAAAATTTTCTTGATTTTGCTTGTTAGACTATCGTCTCTGGAGCTTAGACTTGAGATAGCCACTTTCATTTTAAGTAATTAAAGGTGAAGACACTCAAATTTAAACCTGATTTAAGATTTGCTAAACAAACTCATAATTCATTATATTGTAGTAATATGAAGCGTTTTCTTCTATCGCCTGTTTGGATGGTACTTTTTTGATTCCAACCTCTTTTGTTTGGAGCGCGGCGGATAGAGATCCAGCCGCGAAACAAAATGCCCACACGGAATC
>Ga0126375_10000568_pt1 | contig 10397 bp, 13 predicted proteins | sample PanSoiMetPlot_14_FD_109577 | JGI IMG/M metagenome (GOLD analysis project Ga0126375, IMG submission 109577) | Tropical forest soil microbial communities from Panama - MetaG Plot_14 | ecosystem: Environmental > Terrestrial > Soil > Tropical forest | place: Panama | collected 2016-02-17 | reverse complement strand
TCGCCTCGAACAGATCGTCGGGAGCGGGCTTCAGCAATGCGGCGGCTTCTTCCGGCGAAGTTCCCCTCACGTCGAGCCACGTCGCGCCGCCGCATGGCGTTGCGGAACGAGGCCTTCACCAGAACCTCCTCCGAGCGGGCATTGATCAGGGTCGGAAAATCTTTCGGATCTTTGACGAAGGAAGGCAGCAGGCCCCAGCGCATCAGCCTGAAGCGGCGCACCCCTTCGCGATCGCGGGCCACCACCGCGATTGGCTGTGTCGGGGCGATGTTGTAGCTCGCGGGGAAATTTGGCGTGTCGGGATGACCGAAATAGGCGCGCACAGCTTCTGGCGGCGAGGTCAGGTACAGCGCGAGCACATGGCAAGTCAGGCCGGTAACTTTTTGGCAACCATAGTCGACCAACACTCTAACCCAATCTCTGGCGTCAAGGATGCGGCGATGTTTGCTCAGGAGAAGCGCGACGTGCAGCCTGCTGAAATCGGTGAAGATGCGAATCGCGACAAGATCGCCACGCCATTTCGCTCGGCCATGGTCAACCATTTCAGGTCCCATGTTTCAGGCACCGACATCAACGAAACTACACTGATCGCGAGCGACTATCTCAATCACTTTCGCAAGCTCGTGACGCTGCTCGAGGCGGCTTCCTCGGAGCCGCAAGGCTCAGCCGATGATCTGCTCTCCTGGCGGCTGGTCAGCTATGAAGAGCATTTCGCGAATTCGAACTTCCGCGACAAAGCCCTCGCCATAGCCGCCTATCGCAAGGCTCCCACTAGCGGCCGCGCGCTGTTCGACGAGGCGGTCGCCCGCTTCCACGGCAAGGCACTGGCCCTCGTCGCCGAGATTGCCGCCGAGCTCAACGACCCAGATAAGAATTCGCGTGAGCTGGACAAGACTTGTGCCAATGCCGCGCGGCGCCTGCGCGTCCTGATCGACGAAGCGGATGCCATCGCCAATAGCCAACCGCGCAATGCTCTTCGTCGAATTGGCACCCTGTTCGGCATCCGCTGATTGACTCCGCGAAGCGGGTCGGACCAAGCTTCACCCGCTTCCATGACCGAGCGCCTCCCCCAACAGAAAGACCTGGCAAGGCTGTACGACGGCGCGAGCATCGCCGTGATCAAGGATCGTCGCGTGCTGCTCGTAAGGCGTGCACGCCCTCCCTATGCCAGACTGTGGAGCTTGCCCGGAGGAAAGACCGAGGCCAACGAGACGGCGCAAGACGCCGTGCGCCGCGAACTCAAGGAAGAGACAGGGATCGAGGCCGAGATCGAAGGCGTGGTGGACACTTTTAAGATCGTGCCAGACGAAGGCGGCGACAGCATAACCTACCGGCTGACAGTGTTTTACGGCCGGCCGACAGGTGGCCGCCTCGAGGCCGGCGGCGACGCCGAGGCTGCCGAGTGGGTGCATCTCGACAACATCGAGGCGCTTCCCATGACGCCCGGCACGGCTGACCTAATCTGGGTCGCGGCGCACCGGGCAAGCATGCCCGACGGCTAGATTTCAACAAAAATTGGCGTTACCCAGGCGCCTATGGGACAGCCCTTAAGGCGCTTTTTGCGGTTTTGCCTCGGCATTTCTTTGCTTGCCGCGGCCTCAATGGCCTTTGCCCCCGTTGCCGAGGCCCAGTTCTTCAACTGGTTCAACTCGGAGCCAGCGCCGAGGCCGAGGCCCGTCAGGCCCAAGCCGCCGGGCGACGACCTGCCTCCCATCGTGCCGCGGGAGAGCACAGCCCCGCCTCCCCCTGACGATCGCCCCTATGACGGCAAGCTGATGCGGCTCGCCGAGATCCTTGGCGCAATCCACTATCTGCGCGAGCTGTGCGGAGCTCAGGAGGGACAGCTCTGGCGCGACCAGATGAAGGAGATTCTGAAGAACGAGGGCTCGACCGCCGTTCGCCGCGCCAAGCTCGTGAACAGCTTCAACGACGGCTACCGAGGCTACCGCCGCACCTACCGCACCTGCACGCAGTCGGCCACGTTTGCCACGGCGCGGTTCAGCACCGAGGGAGCGCACATCGCGGCCTCGCTTGCCCAAGGCTCGACATTCGCCAACAAGAATTCCAGCGGCACCAAGCCCGCAGGGGCTGCGCCCGACGCCAACAAGCAGGGCAGTCCGCCTCCTGAGCCCGGCAAGGAAGGCACGGCATCCGAAGCAAAACCCGAAGCAAATAAGGAAAACGCTCCGGCTAGCGCGGTGGGTAACAATGCCGCCGGCGCGAACTCGGGAGGCACGCCCGCGGCCAACTCAAATGCCGCCACCACGACTCAACCAGCCGCCGGGACAGAGGCCCAGGCCACCGAGACCAATGGGCGCCACCACAAGCACCACAAGGCCGAGGTAGCGGCGCCTCAACCGGCTGAAGCCCCGCAAGGAGCGCCCGAGCCCGCCGACCAGGGCTTCTAGGCCCAAGGTAAGATTAACCTTTAGTTCACTCTGTCCTCCTTCGGGCAGGCGAGCCATGCAATTGTGACAGGTCTCGTCAGCCTGAAGGGGGCCGTTAGACTTGCAGTCGGCAAAACGAAACTTGCGCGGCTCGGCGAATACCGCCGAGAAACATGCGGCGCTCAGGTACATCCTCGACGCTTGGGAAGAGGCGTTGCACGACGGCATAGAGCCGGAGATGCTCGCCAATGCCGCGCTGTTTGCTGCGCTGTCAGACCTCATCGCCGTCTACGGCGAGGACGCCGTGGCCAAGATGACCACCGGTCTCTCACGCCGCATCCACCATGGCGAGTTCACGCTGAGGCGCACCCCGCAATAGTCACCATCACTGGAAATAACGCAGCAATCCGTCGAGCAGCAGCACGAGCCCAAAGCCCATCAGCACCGATCCGGCGATGCTGTTGATGAGCTTCAGGCGTCCTTCGGTGAGCCTGTGCCTGATGGTGGCGATCAGCTCGGACAGGCCGAGCCACCACAGTAGACTCCCGCCCATCACCGAGACCACGAGCAGCAGCGCCTCGAGATAGGTGTTGAGGCCGCCGATGAGAGAGCCAAGGCCGCCGATCATCGTCGCCATGCCGAGAATGGCGCCTGGATTGGTGATGGCGAGGAAGAAGGTCTGCGGGATGATGCCGGTATGCTCCAGGATGTGCGACTTCTGCCCCAGCGGAATGGTGAGCTGCGGCGGTTTAAACAGCAGGCCGAGACCGAATACGATCAGGAGCAAGCCGCCAATGAGCTGGATCGTGTCGGCGTTGGCGGCCATCACGTCGGAGATCGCCCTGATGCTGAATGCGGCAATCGCCGCGAGCAAGCCGTCGGCGAGCACGGCGCCGATGCCCGCGGCAAGCCCGCCCCAGAAGCCGCGGGCAACCGCCCTCTGAATGACGAGGACATTCACCGGTCCGATGGGCGCCGCCATCAGCACGCCGATGGCGATGCCGGCAAGCACGAGCTGGATGCCGGACAGCACGATATGCGCGCCTAGGTGCAAGGCCTGGCGCCTATCGGCTCATAGGGGAAACGGGCAAAGCAACGGCGTTCCGCGCGAGCACTGGCGCCGCGTGGACTTGCGCCTGTTCGCCGATCTGCGAGATTGACCGAGCATTCATGGAGTGATGCATGAATCGAAAAAGCCTCGTCATGATTGCCCTCGGCGCATTGGTAGCTGGCGCTGTGGTCCTTGTCTATGGCGGCCGCGAAGAGCCTCAGCAGTACGAAGCGGTTCAAGCCGGAGCCGCTCCGAGCACCGCTCCCGCGCCCGCTGGCGATGTCGCCGAGACTGGCGCGACGCCAGCTGCTCCGTCGGGCGACACACCCGAGGTGCTCTACGATTTCAATGCACTGCCCGATCCTGTGAAGCGCATGCTGCAACAGATCGCCGATGCCGCTCAGTCGGGCGAGATCGAGAAGATGCGGCCGGTGTTCGAATCGAGCGAGCTTAAGCCCATGGTCACCACGGGCTATGTCGACGACCCGATCGCCTTTTGGAAGAAGGCTTCGGCCGACGGAACGGGCCGCGACGTGCTTGCCGCCATGCTCAACGTCATGACCTCGGGCTTCGCCCGCGTCGGCGAAGGCAAGAACGAGATCTATGTATGGCCCTATTTCGCCGAGACCGATCTTGGCAAGCTCACTCCGGCCCAGGAGGTCGAGCTTTACCGCATCTTGCCGCCTGAGGTCGCGCTCCAGATGAAGAAGGCCGGCAAATACAGCTATTACCGGCTCGGCATCTCCCCCACCGGCGTGTGGCAGTATTTCATGCAGTAACCTTGGGCAGTGCTTCGCCGAACCGGACCGGCTCGCCTCCTGCCTTGCCAAGCTCACCCTCCCACATGGCGAGCCGGCCGCGCACGACAGTGCCAACCGGCCAGCCCTTCACCTTGCGCCCGGCAAAAGGCGTCCAGCCGCATTTGCTGCCGATCCACTCATCTTCGACGACGCGCTGTGCCTTGAGATCGACTACGGTTAAGTCCGCGTCGTAGCCGACTGCGGTGCGTCCCTTTCCGGCGATGCCGAAGATACGCTGAGGGCCCGCGCTGGTAAGATCGACGAAGCGGGCAAGGCTCAAGCGTCCGGCATTGACATGATCCAGCATGATGGGGACGAGCGTTTGCACGCCAGGCATACCTGACGGGGTCGCGGGGTAGCTCTTGGCCTTTTCTTCTAGCGTATGCGGCGCGTGATCGGAGCCGAGCACATCGACCACACCATGGGTGAGCCCCCACCACAGCCCCTCCTGATGCGTGGCATTCCTGAGCGGAGGGTTCATCTGCGCTTTGCTGCCAAGGCCTTGGTAGGCGCCGTTCGCTTCTAGCGTCAGGTGCTGCGGCGTGACCTCGACGCTCGCGATGTCCTTATGCCGCGCGAGCAAAGCCATCTCCTCCTTGGTCGAGACATGCAGCACATGCACGCGCTTTCCCGCGGCTGAGGCAAGCCGCAGCAGCCGCTCTGTCGCGGCGAGCGCCGCTTCGGTGTCGCGCCACTCGCTGTGGCTCGAAGGATCGCCCTCGCGTTGTAGAGAGCTTCGCGCCTTGAGCCTCGCCTCATCCTCGGCGTGAAACGAGGCGCGCCGCCTGATCTTAGCGAGGATACGCGCCAGCGCCTCTTCGTCGTCGACGAGCAGGTCGCCAGTAGAAGAACCCATAAACACTTTGATGCCGGCGGCACCGGGCAGAACCTCCAGCTCCAGCAGCTCATCGACATTCTCGCGCGTGGCGCCGACGAAAAAAGCAAAGTCGCAGAGCATGCGGCCGGTGGCGCGCGCGATTTTATCTTCCAGGGCCTGTGCGCTCGTCGTCGCTGGCTTGGTGTTCGGCATCTCGAACACGGCAGTCACGCCGCCCAACACCGCGGACCGGCTGCCCGACTCCAGATCCTCCTTATGCGTCAGCCCCGGCTCGCGGAAATGCACCTGCGTGTCGATGACGCCTGGTAGGATGTGCAGGCCCGTCGCATTGACGGTCTTCCCCGCTACGCCTTCGCCAATGTCGCCGATCGCAGCGATGCGGCCGTCCCTCACGCCGAGATCGGCGAGGCCTTCGCCGGCGTGGTTGACGACGGTCCCGCCCTTGAGCACAAGATCGAAGGTTTCAGCCAAGGCTTGAGCTCTGCTTCCCTTGCGGGGTTCAGCCCGCTCCCATAAATGTCGGAGGCCTTGGTAGCAGAAGGGCGGGATATGAGCCATTGCCATGCGGCTCTTCTTCAGCGCCGCGGCGTCATCCGCGTCGCAAGCGCCGACGCGCGCAAATATCTGCAAGGGCTGATCACCAACGATGTCGGCAAGGCGCATGGCAACTGTGCCATACATGCCGGGCTGCTCAGTCCACAGGGCAAGATTCTGTTCGACTTCTTCGTCGTTGCGGTCGAGGGCGGTTATCTCCTCGACGTTGCCAAGGTCAAGGCTGGCGAGCTCGCGCAGCGGCTCAGTTTCTATCGGTTGAGGGCGGAGGTCGAGATCGCCGAGGAGCCGTCCCTTGCCATAGCGGCTGCTTGGGATGGGACGCCTCGCCTTCCAGAAGGTGCTGTCGCTTATGCCGACCCGCGGCTAGCCGAAATCGGGTTCCGTATCATTCTGGCGGCCGGCGGCGATGTCGCCGAGCTCGGTTACGCGCAGGCTTCAGAAGGAGATTACGACCTCCTGCGGATAAGGCTAGGGGTGCCGGAAGGCGGGCTCGACTTTGCCTTCGGTGAGGCCTTTCCTCACGAAGCACTATTCGATCAGCTTGGCGGCGTCGATTTCGCCAAAGGCTGCTATGTCGGTCAGGAGGTCGTTTCGCGCATGGAACATAGGGGCACGGCCAGGAGGCGCGTGGTGCCGGTCGAGGGCGAAGGTCCCCTTCCCTCTCCAGGCTCAAACATCGAGGTCGGAAACATGCCGATCGGAACCATCGGCTCGGTCAGCGGCGCATCAGGGCTCGCGCTTGTGCGGCTCGACCGCGCCGAGGAGGCGCTCGCCCGCGGCATCCCGCTCACGGCCGCTGGCGTGAAGCTCGGGCTCCGCCAACCCTCCTTCGCGAAATTCTCGGTCCCGGCCGCGGCGCTTTCGGCATGAGCAAGGCCAACCCAAAACGCTGCCCTTGGCCGGGCGTCGATCCCCTTTACATTGCCTATCACGACGAGGAATGGGGTGTGCCGGAGCGGGATGACCGCGCGCTTTACGAGAAGTTCGTTCTCGACGGCTTTCAGGCCGGCCTCTCGTGGATCACAATCTTGCGTAAGCGCGAGACCTTCCGCGCCGCGTTCCACGGCTTCGCGCCCGAGAAGGTCGCGCGTTACACCAAAAGGAAAGTCGAGGCCCTGATGAAAGACGAGGGCATCGTGCGCAATCGCTTGAAGATCGAGGGCGCGATCGATTCGGCGCGCGCTTGGCTCAAAATCGAGGAGAGCGGCCCAGGTTTCAGCGCCCTACTCTGGGATTTCGTCGGCGGCAAGCCGATCGTCAATCGCTACAAGTCAATCGCCGAAATTCCCGCCGAGACGGAGCTGTCACGCTTAATCTCCAAAGAGCTCAAGTCGCGCGGTTTCAAATTTTGCGGTCCGACGATCGTCTACGCCTTCATGCAGGCGACCGGCATGGTGAACGATCACCTTATAACCTGCCCTCGTCACGCGGCTTGCGTAAGGCTCGGCCGAACGCCATCTAACCCTTAGAGCCGCGGGGGTCTGCGCTGCGCGGATAGGTTCGCTCTTCTTGGATCTTGCCGTTACGTTTTCTGATGCGAACGGAGCCTTTTCCGCCAACGGCCTTCTCTAGCACCCCGCCTTTGGTCGCCGCGGCTTTGGTTCCGAAACTCTTGACAGCTTGGCCGGTGCCTTCATGTTTGAGCACCCAGCGCTTTCTCTTGACGTCATGTGCCAACGAATATCTTGGTAGCTTTGCCATATCGGGTCTCCACCTGACGGACTCGATTAAGCTGTACTCTGATAAACCACTGCAATGAATGGCACCATGAGGGGCCCTCGTCCATTTCTTCTTGAGGCGGTCGTGCAATTATTGATGGCATCACTATTGCACCGTTGAGACGTGATTTGACGATGGGCACCGCCGAAATGATGCATAAAGTTCCGGCAAACGCCGGATCGCGCGCGTGGCAGCGCATGCTGAGCGGGCGAAGGCTCGACCTGCTCAACCCCTCGCCGCTCGACATCGAGATCGAGGACATCGCCCACGGGCTTGCTCGCGTCGCCCGTTGGAATGGGCAGACCGACGGCGAGCACGCTTTCTCGGTGGCCCAGCATAGCCTCCTCGTCGAGACGATCGTCTCGGAGCTTGAGCCCAAGCTCGACCCGCGGTTCAGGCTCGCTGCCCTAATCCATGACGCGCCGGAATACGTCATCGGCGACCTCATCAGCCCGTTCAAGGCGGCGCTGTCGCTCGACTACAGGGCCTTCGAGGCTAAGCTCCTTGCTGCCATCCACCTCCGTTTCGGTCTTCCAGTCGAGCTTCCGGCCGAGGTCACCAAGCTCATCAAGCGGGCCGATCGGACCTCAGCCTTCTATGAGGCAACTTGTCTCGCCGGGTTTGCGCGCGACGAGGCGAGGCGCTTTTTTGGCCAGCCGCGCGGCCTCAGTCCCGCGCTCGTCAAGACACTGTCGCATTTGAGCCCGTTTCCTGCGGCAGAGGGAGAGGCGCGGTTCATAAAACATTTCAACGAGCTTGCCAGATGATTGGGAACCGAGCAGAAAGTGATTCGCAAGGCAAAGCGAGATGGACGCCCTAGTTCTAACGAGACAACCGACTAAGATTGAGCCCGCTATGTCGCCAGAGACGATCTATGTCGCGCCGCTCAGCCTGGTCCAGACCACCATCGCCGACGCCTGCGTGAGCCATCTCGTAACCCTGATCAACGACGAGACGTTCATCGACACCCCGGCGAGCATCGGGCCCGAGCGGCATCTGCGCCTTGCCATGAATGACATCTGCGAGCCGCAGCCTGGCCTCGTGCTCCCGCGCGAGAGCCACGTATCGGACCTCATCAGCTTCGCCCTCGCCTGGGACCGCAAGGCGCCGCTTCTGATCCATTGCTGGGCAGGAATCAGCCGCTCCACTGCCGCGGCGTTCATCACCCTTTGCGCGCTGAACCCTGGTGCCTCTGAGCTAGAGGTGGCGCGAACGCTTCGCCGCGCCTCGCCGACCGCCTATCCTAACCGCCTTCTCGTTGCGCTTGCCGACGAGGCCCTGTCCCGCAATGGCCGCATGATGACCGCGGTGGAGGACATCGGCCGTGGCAAGGTGGCGGAGGAGGCCGAGGTATTTGCCCTGCCGGCGCGCCTTGCCGCCTAGAAACCGCTATGGCTGAGCCGAGGCGCAAGGCCCCCGCCGAGGAATCCTCGAGCAACGACCCTCAGATCGAGCTTGGGCTGAATGCCGCCATCGTCACGGTGCGCGAGCAGCAGCCTCACATCCTTGTAGTGCGGCCGGGCACGGCGGGGTCTGGCGCATGGGATGCGCTTCCCTTCGGCCCGTTTGCGCCGCGCGCCCACCGTACGCTCGAGATCGGCCTCCGCGAATGGGTCAAGCGCCAGACTGGGCTCGAGCTCGGCTATGTCGAGCAGCTCTATACCTTCGGCGACAGAGGCCGCCACGCAGAGCCAGGCGGGCAGCACACATTGTCGGTGGGCTACCTCGCGCTCACTCGCGGCGCCGAAGAGCTGATGGGCTCCCACTGGTCGCCCTGGTACGCCTATTTCCCCTGGGAGGACTGGCGCAAAGGAAAGCCTGACATCCTCACCGAGGACATCATTCCCCGGCTGAAGTCATGGGCCGAGCGTCCGCCGCTTCCCGATGAGCCTGTCCGTGCGTTACGGCGCGCCGAGCGGCTCAAGATCGGGTTCGGCGTGGGCGCGGAGTGGGACGAGGAGAAGGTGCTTGAGCGCTACGAGCTTCTTTACGAGGCAGGGCTCGTAGCCGAAGCCAAGCGGGACGGCCGCCCCGCTGCGGCACAATGGTCCGAGTCGCCAGAGCTGGGGCGTGCGATGGCCTTCGATCACCGCCGGATTCTCGCCACCGCCATGGGCAGGCTGCGCGGCAAGCTGAAATACCGCCCTGTTGTGTTCGAACTGCTTCCGCCGGAATTCACGCTCTACGACCTGCAAAAGACCGTCGAGGCCATTTCAGGCACGCTGCTGCACAAGCAGAATTTCAGGCGGCTGGTCGAAAAGGGTGGACTCGTCGAGGCCACTGGCAATGTTTCGACTGAGACTGGCGGGCGTCCTGCGAGGCTCTACCGCTTCCGCCGCGAGGTGGTGCTCGAGCGTCCGGCCCCGGGCTTGCGCGTCAAAGCCGGTCGCGCCCAAGGCTAACGCGGTCTGGAGGTCTCTATTGCGCAACAAGAGCATGGCAATTCGATCCAGTCTGGCGGTTGGGGGCTTGCTCTGCGCTGCGCTCCTATGGGCAAGCGCGACATTGACGATGATGTCGCAACCTTCCCGCGCTGCAGAGAGCGTAGTCGACACGAAGGAGGGCTCGATCAAGGTCGAGACCGTTGCCGACGGGCTTGAGCATCCCTGGGGGCTGGCATTTCTTCCTGATGGGCGCATGCTCGTGACCGAGCGGCCAGGGCGCCTTCGCATCGTGAGCAAGGATGGCTCAAAGTCCGAGCCGCTCAAGGGCGTGCCAGAGGTCTTCGCGCAAGGCCAAGGCGGGCTGCTCGACGTGGCGCTCGATCCCCATTTCGCCGACAACGGGTTGGTCTATTTCTCCTATTCGGAGCCTGGTGAAGACAACGCCGGAACCGCCGTTGCCCGTGGCAAGCTCGGTGACGGCAGTATCGATAATGTCGAGGTGATCTTCAGGCAACTTCCAAAGGTCTCCGGCGGGAATCATTTCGGGTCGCGGCTTGTGTTCGCGCCCGACGGGAAGCTGTTCACCACCCTCGGCGAGCGGTTTACGTTCGAGACCGCGCAAGACCTCGGCAACCACTTGGGCAAGATCGTGCGCATCAATCC
>Ga0126375_10000567_pt1 | contig 10413 bp, 8 predicted proteins | sample PanSoiMetPlot_14_FD_109577 | JGI IMG/M metagenome (GOLD analysis project Ga0126375, IMG submission 109577) | Tropical forest soil microbial communities from Panama - MetaG Plot_14 | ecosystem: Environmental > Terrestrial > Soil > Tropical forest | place: Panama | collected 2016-02-17 | reverse complement strand
CAGCATGCTACTTGGCCTCGGCAGCGCAACCTTGGTGATGGCCTTGACGACGCTTGCCTCCTGGATCCTCGTCCGCAGTAAACTGCGCGGCCGCTGGTTGCTCGATCTTTTGACGACTCTGCCACTCTTGTTTCCGGGCATTGTCATGGGATTGGCAATCCTGCGCTTTTATCTTCTCGTGCCGATCCCCATCTACGGTACGTTGTGGATTCTGCTAGTTGCGTTTATCACCCGCTACATTCCCTATGGCATTCGCTATACGCATTCCGGCTTGCTCCAGCTTCATCGCGAATTGGAAGAAGCCGCTTATACCGCAGGAGCGTCGTGGTCGAACTGTATGCGGCGCATTATCTTACCGCTGCTTACGCCGTCTTTTCTGGGCGGTTGGGTATTTGTCTTTCTGCTTTCGGCCAAAGAGCTTTCCATGTCTATTTTGCTGGTGAGCCCGCAAACACCGGTGGTCTCGGTCGCCATTTACGAGCTTTGGGAGAATGGGCAGGTGGGTGAACTGGCCGCTTTCAGCGTGATCTGGAGCGCGATCCTGGTTTCGGTGGCCATCGTTTACTATTTCATCGCTCGTCGCTCAGGCATCCAGCAACAGTAAAGTGACGCGCCCATCATTGCCGCCAATTAAACGTAAATTCTATCGGAGCCTTCGGTTCGTGGATCGGTTTCTTGCCCGGCTCCAAGCCGAGACATCGGAAACCGGACGAAGCTGGGCGATCAAGCGGCAATCGTCACGAAAGACACTCCGACTGCGTAATATTCGAGGTCACTTTTTTGTCTACACTGTCGCTGCGGGCTCCGTTTCCCGCGCTGCGCTCAGTTTGCATCTCCACCAGTAAACGATAAGACCCGCCGTGATGCCGCCCAGGCTGACGTATCGTGTGGCGTTGTTGGAAAGCGCGATGCTCGCGAGGCAAAGAACAAGCGGCGGAATGCTGATGGCGATGACGCCGAGCAGTCCATAGGGGACGCTATAGGAACGCGGCATCTCCGGCTTTTTGACACGGAGCCAGATCAAAGCCGCGAATTCCAGCACCAGAGCTGCTGCATAGAGAAACATGTCAATCTCTATCAGATCTTGAAATGAAAACGGGATGAGCATGGCGAGCCCAACGCTATTCACCGTGATTGAAATCCACGGGGTAGCGTGGCGCGGGTGCAACATTGCAAGTCGTTGAGGCAGCATGCCGCGCTCAGCCATGGCGTAGGGGACACGGGCTGATGTGCAAAGGAGCGCGCTGAGCATCGCTGCCGCGCTAATCAGACCTGCGACCGTCAGCCACGCGCCCAGCCAGCTTCCGCCAATTCGGGCAGCGACAATGGGAAAATAACCTTCCTTCCATGACGACCAGTTCGAATCAATGCCGACGCCCACGGCCACCGGCAGCAGGTAAGCGAGTGTGACGAGCAGAACAGCAGCAGCCATAGCGCGCGGATAAGTGCGCTGAGGATTTTTTACCTCTCCGGCGCAACAGCCGGCATTGTCCCAACCGGACGTGTTCCAAAGCAAAACGCTCAAGAGCACGGCCCAATCGATAGCGCCGGTACGATTGAGCCACACAGAGGGTTGAATCTGCGGCGCCCCGAGAAGCACCAGAACGGCAAAAGGCGCGAGCACCAGCAGCGTGAATACCATAGAGGTCCACCCAACGAGACGAATGCCGCGAATGTTCATCCACGTCATAGCGCTTATTACGCCCGCGCCGATCGTCCAACGCTCAAACGGCGACATGTCGCCGCGAAGATAGGCTAGGTAATCGACAAACATCACGGGATAGAGAGCATTGTCGGCAAAGCTGCAAAGCCAACTCAGCCAGCCTTCTAGAAATCCCCAAAATCTGCCGAAGGCTTTCTCGACCCAGATGACATACCCGCCGTTTTCCGGCATCGCAGCCGAAAGCTCAGCCGTCATGAGCGCCGTGGGGAAGCTCCAAATCCAGGGCAGGAGCAAAATACCCAAGAGAACGACGAACGGACTGGAGGCGCCAACGGCATCTTCCAATCCGAATGCACCGCCGGCCACGCAGAAAAAAGTGACCGCGACCAAACCGGAGAGAGTAAGCTCACGAGACGGTCGGAGTGGAGAAGATTTGTCGCTCGGTGAAGTCGGCGTCGCCACGGGGTTCGAGTTTGTCTTCGTTTCGAGGCGAAGAATATCGAGCGGAGTTTATGGTTGTCAAACCGACAAAATTCCTTTGTCGCATCGAGCCAAAGCTGTTACACTCCAGGCACGATGCTCTGTTCAACCTTGAACCTCTAACATGAAGACTCATTGCCTCGACCAGAGAGGTTTGCGCCGCCGTTGTGTGAATAATCCACACTAGACCTTGCCATGAATATGCCAGCGCGAGCAAGAAAACGATCCATTCAAGATCTGAAAAACAAGGTCATCGATCAGTTCTTGGACGTCAAGCCCTCCGATCTTACCCGATTCAAACGGCTGCTCTATTCTCTGGTCAAGATCGTCGTGATGGTGGCGCGAGACTTTATTGCGAATCAGGTGCAACTCCAGGCCATGGCCCTGGCCTTCAAAACACTTCTTTCTCTCGCCCCCCTGCTGGCCGTCATCTTTTCCATTCTCAAAGGTTTAGGAGTTCACAATCGGATGGAGCCAGCGTTCACCGAGGCGCTGTCCCCGCTCGGAGAAAAGGGACAGGAGATCACCACTTATCTGATCGGCTTTGTCGATAAGATGAGTGCTAGCGCTTTGGGCAGTGTTGGTTTGGTCACACTCTTCCTCACCGTGCTTTCGTTAATGGGGACCATCGAACAGGCTTTCAACTATATTTGGCACGTCAAGTCACCGCGCAGCTTTGTGCGCAAATTCAGTGACTATTTGAGCGTTATCTTGGTGGGTCCGGTATTGGTAGTAGCGGCACTGACGATAACCGCAACCTTACAAAGCAATGCGTTCGTTCAGAAGCTGATGTCCCTCGAACCCTTCGGCACGGTCATATTGAGCTTCTTGAAACTGGTGCCGTATCTGACGTTATGGGGCGCGTTCAGTTTTATGTACATCTTCGTTCCTAACACCCATGTAAAGTTGTCCGCCGCGCTGGTCGGTGGATTGGTCGCGGCCATTCTGTGGCAAACGGTCGGATGGGGCTTTGCGGTATTCGTCGCCTCATCAACGCACTATTATGCGATTTATTCCAGCTTTGCGGTTCTTTTGCTTTTTTTTCTTTGGCTTCAGGCCGGGTGGCTTATCATTCTGCTGGGCGCGCAGGTGGCCTACGCTTGTCAGCACGTTGACTATTACACTGGAGAACAGGCGGTTCTTAGCGATACCGTGGCAGGACGTGAGAAGCTGGGGCTGCAACTGATGCTTTTGGTGGGGCGCAATTTTTATCATGGACTCGATCCCATGAATGTTTCGGAATTGGGCGCCGAACTGCGAATTCCTGCGAACCTAGTGAAGGACTTCATGGATATGTTTCAGCGAGCTCGGTTGGCGCTGCTGTTGGCGGAAGCTGATACCTTCGTCTTGAGCCGGGATCCTGAAACGATCAGCATCAAGGAAATTCTGGATTGCGTGAGGAACGGCGGCAGGAGAACGATTCCTCAGGTGGGCAAGCGGAGCAAAGAGGATGATGCAATTGACGAATTGCTGCTCGACGTGGAAAATTCCACGGCCGAGGTGCTGGAGGGAAAGAGTCTCCAGAGTCTCATTCTAAGTGAAACGCCGGCGGGGCAATGACCAAGTTATCGGCCGCGGAACAGCTGCTTGAAAAAAGAACCCACGCTCTTTTCCATAGATTGAGTCATGCCTTTTTGGGCCAACTTTTCAACGTCTAGGTTCACGGCCGGATTTTCAACAGGTCCCGTTATCTTCAAAGGGACAACGATCCGCCCCTGACTGTCTTTGAAAAACGCCATGGTTTTTCCCTTGCCGGTTCGACCCGTCACTTGAGGCGAGAGCGCGGTCTCGATGCCCATGTTTAACGCGGCATGCTCCAGCGTCATCGTGCCATTGCCATGGACCTCCATCTCGGGATTCACCATATAGATCCGTTTAAATTCCGCGACGCCCTCCCCGACAATGAAATCAGTTTCCAGGGTTTTAAATGTTGTTACTTCACGGCTCTGTTCTTTCGAGAGACCGATGAGGCCGGTAACCCGCTGGACTTTTTTGATCAGATCGACGTTGGTCAGTTCGCCGTCTTTAGCGACCAGCTTGCCATCTCCTTGCAAGCGTCGACTTGCCGATATTCCTCCGAGTGGAAGCTTGACAAATACTTCTCCATTCAAATTTCCTTTCAACGCCCGCTTGCCGTCGACCCGCACTCCTTTGAACTGGCCTCGAACCTGGGTCACCATCCTGCTGGATGGTCCGCTCACGGTTATATCTAATCCCATGGGTCCGGAGATTTCCGTGTCCCGCGGTGCGAGTCCAAACACTGACAGAACTTGAAAAATTGCCTTAGCGTCCAGGCTATCGCTCGACAAACTCAGATTAACAAGGGGCGCCGTCGACAGATGGCTTACGTTTCCCTCTACTGGAAGCACGAGATTTTCAACTTTGAGATGATTTTTTTTAAGTTTAAGCGTCGCTTGCTCTTCCTGGTAACTAAGCAAGCCTTCCAATGCGACGGTTTTCAGCCCCGGATAGCTAAACGACGCTCGATAAGGAAAAGGCTCGTCGCTGGTGAAATCCCGCACGAACAAATCTATTCCATTGATCACCACCGGCTTTTGCCCTTTTGTTTCGAGGTTCAGCTGTCCGTCTTTAATGCGCATACGGCTCGGCACGACAAAAGGTAAAGTCGGAGTTTCTTGCGGCTTGGAGGGAGTTTTTTTCTTTTTGCTCGCGGATTTTTTGGCAAGGGGAATCTCTTTGTCGGCAAGATCAGCATAGTTAAAAGTACCGTCGGGTTTCTTCAGCAGATTGATGACTGGTTTTTCAAGGACAAATTCCGTGACCTCGAAGCGTCCCAGAAGGAGCGGCCAAAGCTTGAGCCGGAGTTGCAGTTGCTGGGTAGCGAAAAAAGTATTGTCCGAAAACGCCGGACTGTCGGAGACTCTCAGATTCGATAGCCGAATCGAAGGCGTCGGAATAAGGCTCAAACGGACCTCGCCGACATCGACGCGCCGGCGTATGGCTTCTTCGATAATCGGAAGATAGGTCCGCTTGAAGATGCCCAGATCGACGAAAGCCGGCACAACTAGCACGGCTCCAATCAATAATCCGATTATACCGATGCCGATGCCCAGAAATTTTTTCACGCGGCGGCTCCTGAGAAGAATCGACCACGGCGAAAATCACTGCAGGGCAATACAGGTGGTTTCTGGGCGCAAGACATATGGAAAAGTAATTATATACCAACGGCGGTGTTTTCGATAAGAGAAGCAAGTTTCCGCACCGAGACTCTTCGCTATACAATTGATGGTTTAGGAATAATAAGTCGCTGCCTGTCATTTCGAGGCGAAGCCGACGAATCTCTGTTGAGGTCAAAGGCAGTCGCCGATTTATGCTTCGGCGATTCAAAAGAGTAGCCACAGAAACGAGGATTTGTTAGCATAGCGTATTTTGGAAGGTCATCGTCGTTTTGGACTTGGCGCTGGAAATCTTGCCGCAAGTGCTCGTGGACGGCATTGTGCTGGGCTTCATGTATGCGCTCATCGCGTTGGGTTACACCATGGTTTACGGCGTGCTCGAGTTTATCAATTTTGCCCACAGCGAGATTTTCGTTCTCGGCGCCTTCGTCGGCGTAGAGATTCTGTTGTTCTTGCAGAGCGCTGGACAACTCGCGACGCTCAATCCGGCGTTTGTTTTGTTGCTCATCATCGTTGCCGGGATGGTGGTTAGCGGCTTTGCCGCCATGGCGTTGGAACGCGTCGCCTATCGCCCGCTGCAAGGGAGCCCGCGGCTGGTGGCGCTTATCTCCGCCATCGGCGCTTCTTTTTTTCTGCAAGACGGACTGCGACTCTTCGAGAGTCTCTGGCGCAACACCTTTTATCTCACCTATCCCACAGTGGAGATTCTTGATCGCACTGTGCCCCTGACGGCAAGCCTCGTGGTGCCTGTGAAGTCGATTCTGGTCGTCGTGACCGCCCTTATTATGCTTCTGGGACTTTATCTTTTCGTGAATCACACGCGGGTGGGAACGGCGATTCGCGCCGTGGCCCAGGATCCCGATACAGCGTCGCTGATGGGTGTCCCGGTAAATCGTGTGATCGCGCTCACTTTCTTCGTGGGCGGCGCCATGGGTGGATTGGCGGGAGTTCTTTTCGGTCTCCACTATAGCTTGGTTAATCCTTATAGCGGATTTTTTCCCGGCCTCAAGGCTTTTACAGCGGCGGTGCTCGGAGGGATCGGCAATATTCCCGGCGCGATGTTGGGTGGAATGGTCCTAGGGCTACTGGAAGCGATGGCGGGGTCCTATCTTTCTATTCTTACCAATGGAGCGTTCGGAGCGGAATACAAAGATGTTTTCGCCTTCGTCGTGCTCATTCTTATTCTTATCTTTCGCCCGCGAGGGTTGCTCGGCGAGAAGGTCCGGGAGGAGCGGGGGTGAAAGGTTCCGTCGCGCCCATCGGCGTGTTGGTTTACATTGTCGTAAGTAGCGTTCTGGCTTATCTTCACCCACAGTCAGTGCTGGCCTTCTTGCTCTTTGAAAGCTCTCTGCTACTGATCTATTACTTGCCCGCTCAGCCCAAGATGAAATTTATCTTGGGTGCCATGGTACTGCTCGTCCTCTTGCCGATTTTGGGTTTTATCAACGCTTATTACCTGGAAGTCGCAGTGCAAGTTGGCATCTATGTGGCGCTGGCCCTAGGTTTGAACATCGTGGTCGGTTTTGTGGGGCTGCTCAACCTGGGGTTTGTCGCCTTCTACGCGATCGGCGCTTATCTGTGGGCCATCTTCGGCTCGCCTCAGGCTAATGAGTTTATCGCCGGCGGCTTTTTCCCATTGGCGCCGTATTGGTTTTTTATATTCCTGGTATTTAGTATTGTCGTGGGGGCGACGACCGGGGTCTTGCTGGGATTGCCGGTCCTCCGTCTGCGCGGCGACTATCTCGCCGTGGTGACCCTCGGCTTTGCCGAGGTAGTGCGCGCTCTGGTCAACAACCTCGACAAACCCATCAATTTCACCAACGGTCCCAAAGGCATCTCACCCATAGAAAAGCCGCCGCTCTTCTTTCAACCGGCGCTGGAATTTTTCGGCGCGCAAATCGCCGCCGCTAAACTCTATCCGCTCTATTTCTACTTTCTTGTGCTTTTTCTCGTGCTGATTATTATTTTCGTCACCCGGCAGTTGGAGGATTCGCGCATCGGGCGTGCCTGGAAAGCGATACGAGACGACGAGATCGCGGCGGCAGCGATGGGGATTCCGGTGGTTCGAATGAAACTCCTCGGGTTCGCGGTGGGCGCATCGTTCGCCTCAGCCGTCGGTGTGCTTTTTGCGGCCAAGCAAGTATTTATCAATCCGGAAAGCTTTACTTTCATGGAGTCGATAGGTGTCCTGGCGATGGTAATCCTCGGCGGCATGGGATCGATCCCCGGCGCAATCCTGGGCGCGACCGGGGTTACGATTCTTAACTTGCAGCTGCTGAAGGGGCTGTCTCTCTGGCTCAATTCGGTGCGTCAGTCGGGAGCGGTGCTGTCGTTGCCGTTTTTGGGCAGCTTTGCCTTGGATCAAATTCCGGTGCAATTCGAACCGGCCAAATATGAACGCATGGTGTTTGGTTTGATTTTGATTGTCATGATGATCTTTCGGCCGCAGGGTATTCTCCCGCCCCGGCAAGATAAGAGGAATTAGCGTGGCGTTGCTGGAGCTGCGTGATCTATCGAAACGATTCGGCGGCCTGCAGGCGCTCGACCGGGTCAATCTTACGGTGGATGATGGGATGATTGCTTCCCTAATCGGACCCAACGGCGCCGGGAAAACCACGCTCTTCAATACGCTAACCGGCCTGTATGCACCGGACGAGGGAGAAATCGAGTTTCAGAATCGTTCGCTGGTTGGATTGAAGCCGGACAAGATCACTAGCGCGGGCATCAGTCGGACATTTCAAAACATCCGGCTTTTTTCGCATATGACCGTCCTCGAAAACGTGCTTGTCGGCATGCATTCGCACCTGCATCTGCGGCTTACGGAAATCATTTTGCGAACCAAGAATTGCCAACTACGGGAGGAAGAGGCGCGCCGGCGCGCCACAGAGCTCATCGAGCTCACGGGGCTTGCGGGCAGGGAAGGGGAATGGGCGCATCAGCTTTCCTACGGCGAGCAACGCCGGCTCGAGATTGCCCGTGCTTTGGCTGCCCAGCCGAAGCTACTGCTTCTCGACGAACCGACAGCCGGGATGAATACTACGGAGGCGCAATCCCTAATGGCGCTGTTCAAACAGCTCATCGGATCCTATGTCAGGGCGATTCTTCTCATCGAGCACAATATGCGCGTTGTGATGGGCATTTCCCATCGCGTGCATGTGTTGGACTACGGCGAGAAAATCGCCGAGGGCCATCCCGACGAGGTACGACAGGATCCGCGCGTGATCGAGGCTTATCTTGGGCAAGGGGCATGGGTTGAGCATGCTCAGCGTTAAGGGCGTGCATGTTTACTACGACGCCATCCATGCGTTGAAAGGCGTTTCGTTCACGATTGAAAAAGGCGAACTGGTAACGCTGCTGGGCGCCAACGGTGCGGGCAAGACTACGACGCTGAAAACGCTTTCGGGATTGTTAAGACCGCGACAGGGCACCATAGAACTCGAAGGTAATTCTTTAGAGAACATCGGTCCTCATGAAATTGTCCGGCGCGGCGTCGCCCACGTGCCCGAGGGAAGAAGAGTCTTTCCGCGCTTTACCGTGCTCGAAAATCTTCAAATCGGCGGCTACGTTCGCGACCCAGGCTCCCTTGGTCGTCACTTCGATTACGTGTTCACCATGTTTCCTCGATTGAAGGAACGGCGAAAGCAGATTGCCGGGACGTTATCCGGCGGAGAGCAGCAGATGCTCGCCATCGGGCGGGCGCTGATGGCACAGCCCAAATTGCTGCTGCTCGACGAACCCTCCATGGGACTCGCGCCGAAGATTGTCGAGCAGATCGTGGATAATATTTGTTTGATTAACCGCGCGGGAGTCACGGTACTGCTGGTGGAGCAGAATGCGGCCATGGCGCTGGCGATTTCTCATCGAGGCTATGTGCTGGAGACGGGCTCGGTGATACTGGAAGGAAAATCGAGGGATCTGGCCGGCAACGACAGAGTGCGTCAGGCCTACTTGGGTGGATGAGTTTTGCTGAATTCTAGAAATAGACTTTCAATTCGAACACTCAAACGTTAAGCTTAAAAGAATGCAATATCGAACGAGATATATGAGCTTTGACGGTGGCGGCGTCACACCAGCGGTTAAACTCTTGCTGATTGTCAACGTCGCAGTTTTTGTGATCGTTAACGTGGCAGTGGTTTCCTTAGATCCTTTTCTTGAGTCGCGAATTTTCATGCTCTTTGGCCTGGTGCCGTCGCTGGTCTGGAGCAATTTTTACTTGTGGCAACTCTTCACTTACCAGTTTCTCCACGGGGGGTTGTTTCATATTCTTTTCAACATGCTTGCGCTCTGGATGTTCGGCTGCAACTTGGAGCGCCGGTGGGGTACCGAGTTCTTCTTTAAATATTACTTTGTCTCGGTTGTCGGGGGAGGAATTTTGAATGCTGTATTGGTACCCGGCCAAAGCGCCCCTAGCATCGGGGCTTCAGCCGGCATCTACGGTATTTTGCTTGCGTATGGGCTGATCTATCCTAACCAGATCGTTTATTTTTATTTTCTTTTTCCCATCAAAATGAAGCACTTCGTATGGATCATCGGCGGCATCGCCTTCTATTCTTCGATCACGGCTGGCCAAAGTGGGATTGCCCATCTGGCTCATTTGGGTGGAATGCTTTTCGGCTATCTCTATCTTCGCTCGGGAAATCCGTGGGATAGTTTCAAGCTTTACCTGGATCAACGGCGTCTCGCGCGGTTAAAGCGGCGCTTTCAGGTGGTTTCGGGCGGAAAGAATGATGACTCCAAACCCACGCTGCATTGATGCCAGGTAGGATACTGTATGTTAATGGTGACTCCGCCGGAACAAAATAGGCAAATAGCCGCTTCGCCGGGCTAAATCATGGGGTTGCGCGCATGAAACTAAGCGAGCTTGCTTGGATTTGTCCGCCGGGGAGAGTTGAGATGAAGCCAATTCAGCTGGCGATCATGATCTTGCTAATCGTGTTGGTCTCGGGAGCAATAGGAGGGACCAATGTCGGCGTCGTCCCGGGCGCTGTATCTCTGCGGCTAGCCCTACGGTGTTAGCGCCACGCCCACTTATTTCTACTACCCTTATCACTATCGGCCCTTTATCACCGCGTGGTGTCGCCTTACTCTATTCCTATTACGTCCCGGCGACTGTAGGGCCAACCTAGCGTTTTT
>Ga0126375_10000565_pt1 | contig 10421 bp, 10 predicted proteins | sample PanSoiMetPlot_14_FD_109577 | JGI IMG/M metagenome (GOLD analysis project Ga0126375, IMG submission 109577) | Tropical forest soil microbial communities from Panama - MetaG Plot_14 | ecosystem: Environmental > Terrestrial > Soil > Tropical forest | place: Panama | collected 2016-02-17 | reverse complement strand
CAGGCCACCGCCATAGGGGATGGGTTTGCTGTGGATGTCTCGATCGCGCGGATAGGCGAGGAATCCAACCCGCCTGGAGATCCAGATCGCTACGGGCGTCAGGAGGGCGCAGGCACCCAGCGCAACCAGCGCTGGGCCGATCGCCGGCTCGAGGTTGGCCCAGACCTGCTGGAGAGTACGCCAGCTGAAGAAGTCGTCGGATGGAACGGTCGGATCGTAAATGGCAAGAAAAAGCAGCACTGGCGAGTCTCTTTAGTGGATCGGGTTCCTCCGCGGTCGGGTTACTCAGACGAGCCCGTACGGTAGCGGGTATCGGCTGCTCAGGTCCAGTGTGCGCTCGCGAATCGCGTCCAGCGCGGCTTCGCTGCGTTCCTCGGCTAGCGCCTCCAGAAGGTCGGCGACGGAGTCCGCGATCTCGGTCATCTCCGCCGGCCCCATGCCACGCGTGGTGACCGACGGGCTCCCCAGCCGGATGCCGCTGGGATTGAAGCGGGACGCCTCGTCGTACGGGATTGCGTTGCTGTTCAGTGTGATGCCGACGCGGTCCGCCTTCGACTGCACCTGGCGGCCCTTCAGGCCGAGCGGACGCAGGTCCACTAGCATCAGGTGGTTGTCCGTGCCGCCGGTGGTAAGCCGCAGTCCGCGCTCGATCAGGCGAGCCGCCATGGCTCTGGCGTTGTCAACCACCCGGCCCGCGTAGTCCTTGAACTCCGGCTTCAGCGCTTCGCCGAAGCAGACCGCCTTGGCGGCGATGGCGTGCATGAGCGGACCGCCCTGTGTGCCGGGAAAGAGCGCTGAGTCCAGCGGCTTCTGCCAGCGTTCGGCGTCGGCAGCCATAATCAGTCCGCCCCACGCCCCGCGAAGCGTCTTCTGGGTGGTGCTGCTGATGACGTGCGAGTCGGCGATCGGCGACGGGTAGACCCCACCCGCCACGAGTCCGGCGAAGTGCGCCATGTCGGTGACCATCACGGCACCTACCTCATCGGCGATCTGGCGCATCCGCGCGAAGTCGATGCGGCGGGGGTAGGCGGAGTAGCCGACCAGCAGCATCTTGGGCCTGACTTCACGGGCGATGCGCTGCACGGCCTCGTAGTCGATCAGCTCGGTCTCGCGGTCGACGGAATACGGATGAATCTCGTAGAGCTTGCCGCTGAAGTTCGCGGGGCTGCCGTGCGTCAGGTGGCCGCCCGCGCCTAGGTCCATGCCCATCACGCGGTCGCCGGGCTGGCAGATCGCCGAGTACACGGCGGCGTTTGCCTGACTTCCCGAGTGCGGTTGCACGTTCACGTAGGCGGCCCCAAAGAGCTGCCGAGCACGGTCCTGGGCAAGGGTCTCGATCTCGTCCATGACCTCGCAGCCGCCGTAATAGCGCCGGCCCGGATAGCCCTCGGCGTACTTGTTTGTCAGCAGGGTTCCCAGAGCCTCCAGGATCGCGGGGCTGGCGAGGTTCTCCGAGGGGATCAGCTCCAGGGTGGTGCTCTGACGGCGGTACTCACGGCGGACGAGCTCGGCCACCGCCGGATCCGCGTCGTCGAGGGCGCGAAACGTCAGGGTGGTCTGGGTCAGGGGAGCCATGCGGTGAATGCTAGTGCTCGGAGTCCTCCCCTGGCCCTCGCGGTCTCTCGGCGGAGTCAAATGCCAGGGGACGTGATGGCGCTCAGACAAAGAGGCGCGGCCCCTCGAAATGTCTACCGGCCGAGTAGCAGCGCCTCTGCCGGCACTGGGCCTGGCCGCAGCACCAGAGGTCGTTCGCCGCTCAGATCGAGCAGTGTGCTGGGCACTCCGCCGGGCGCCTTGCCCGCGTCGAGCACCGCTCGCAGCCCCTCCACCCAGGCCGTTTCGAGAGCAGTCAGCGCCGGCGGCTCGCCGCTACGGTTGGCACTCGTTGTCGCCAGGGCCTCCCCGGCCTCGCGAAGGAGCGCCATCGCCACAGGGTGGTCGGGGATCCTCGCTGCGATCGTTCGCCGTGATTCACTGCTGGTCAGCGGAGGACCAACCCAGGAGGCTGCGGGTAGCACCAGGGTCAGCGGTCCTGGCCACCACGCTTGCATATATTCCCTGGCGCGGTCGTCCACACGGGCCCAGGCCTCCAGCCACTCAGTTTCAGCCACCATGAGGATCAGCGGCTGGCTGAGGGACCGGCCCTTCACCTCGAAGACCCGCCGAACCGCTCGCTCGTCGGAGGCCAGCGCCGCCAGACCGTACACCGTGTCCGTTGGGAAACCGATCACCTCACCAGCTCGCAGCAGCCGGATCGCTCTCGCGATGCCGGCTTCATCCGATGTCAGGAAATCCACGCTTCCAGCACCCGCACGTTGCCGCCCAGGTCCCGATGAAAGCGGTGCCCGGCGTAGCCCTCCAGCGCTCCCATCAGCACCTGCTGCAGGGAAGGATCGATCTCCGCGAACACCGCACCACCCGACACGAGCTTCGCCGGCGCCTCGCCCAGAAGCCGCTTGATCAGAGCCGCCCCGCCGTTCTCGGCGAAAAGAGCGTGGGCGGGCTGAGCGACCACCTCGACCGGCAGTGCCGTCCCACACGCCACGTATGGCAGGTTGGCGCATACGAGGTGGAGGCCTGCTGGCAGGGGAGCCAGAAGGTCGCCACGCAAGAGGATGACCCGGTCGGTCAGGCCGTGGGCACGGACGTTGCGCTCTGCCACAGCCAGAGCCGCCTCGTCGATGTCGGTGGCCCAGACGAGAGCCTGCGGCACGTAGTGCGCGATAGAGACTGCAATGCAGCCGCACCCCGTGCCCACATCGGCGAGGCGGATGGCTCCGCCCCGCTCGCGCGCCCATGAGACGGCTCTTTCAACCAACACCTCGGTGTCAGGGTTGGGAACCAGGACCTCCGAGGTCACTTCGAAATCCAGCTTCATGAATTCCTTGCGCCCCACGAGGTACGCTACCGGCTCCCCCCTCCCGCGCCGCCCGATGAGCTCGCGATACGGCGCAAGTTCCGCCTCCGAGAGCTTGCGGTCGAACTGGAGGTACAGGTCGAGCCTGCGCACAGACAGGGCGTGCGCCATCAGCACCTCAGCGTCGAGCCGGGGCGAGGCAGAGCCGTGGGACGTCAGATAGCCGGTTGCGCGGCGAAGTACCTCGAGCACCGAGGCGGCGTTACCGGGAGCCGTCTGGTTCGTTGATCTGAGCCTCCCGCTCTGCCGCCGCCAGCAGCGTCAGCAGCTCGTCCAGCTCGCCCGAGAGGATCCGGTCCAGCTTGTACAGCGTCACGTTGATGCGGTGGTCGGTGACCCGGTTCTCCTTGAAGTTGTAGGTCCGAATCTTCTCAGAACGGCTGCCGCTGCGGACCATCGACCGGCGGTGTGCGTCCATCGCTGCGTGCTGCTCGGCCAGCTTCTGCTCGTAGAGCCGCGTGCGGAGCACCCGAAGCGCCTTCTCTTTGTTCTTGAGCTGCGACTTCTCGTCCTGGATGGAGACCACCATGCCGGTGGGCAGGTGGGTGATGCGGACGGCCGAATAAGTGGTGTTGACGCTCTGGCCGCCAGGCCCGGTCGAAGTCGAGGTATCTATCTTGAGGTCCTTCTCCGGAAGCTCTACTTCGACTTCGTCAGCCTCGGGCAGCACTGCGACCGTAGCCGCCGAGGTATGGATGCGGCCCTGGCTCTCGGTCTCGGGCACACGCTGCACGCGGTGCACCCCGGCCTCGAACTTGAGCTGGGAGTAGGCGCCCTCACCGTGGACCTCGAACTCGATCTTGTCGAAGCCACCGATTCCTGTCGGCTGGGCTTCGATCACCTCGGTCTTCCACCCCCTCGACTCTACCCACCGCGAGTACATGCGAAAAAGGTCGGCCGCGAACAGCGCGGCCTCCTGGCCGCCCTCCGCTGCCTGGATCTGGACAACCACGTCCCGGTCGTCGTTCGGATCCTTCGGGAGCAGGAGGATTCTCAGGTGCTCCTCGAGGTCTGCGATGCGCAGCTCGGCCGAACGCTCCTCGCTGTGCAGGAACTCTTGCATCTCCGGATCCTTCTCCTGGCGCAGCAGCCCGCGGGCCTCCTCGACCTGATGCCGAGCCTCGCGATAGGCATCGTAGGTTCGGACCAGGTCGTCGAGTCCCCGAAGCTCGCGGCCCAGAGCGGCCAGCCTCTGAGGGTCGGACACGACCTGCGGCCGTGCCATCTCCTCCTGCAGCTGGCGGTAGCGTCGGGCCGTCGACTCCAGCCGGTCGATCACTGTCCAGCCTCCACCCGAGACGAACCCGGCTCAGATGCTGCCGCCGCCACTTCTTCTCCCTGCCTCGCAGCGTTGAACGCAGCGATCGAGACCTCCAGCATGTCGTCGTCTGGCTCACGGGTGGTGAATCGCTGCGTGTAGAGCACAGGCAGCAGCAGCACGCGCACTATCGGGTGGTTCCGGTGACGGGCCATGAAGCGAATCGCTTCGAAGCCCACACCTGCGATCACGGGGATGCCCAGGACGCGGGAGGCTATCAGCCAGAACAGGTTGGGGTTGAAAACGGCGACCAGGCTGAAGAGCAGGATGCTCACGACCAGGACGACGAGCAGGAATCCGGTTCCGCATCGGGGGTGCAGCACGCTGGCCCGCCGCACGGCAGGCACCTCCAGAGGCCAGCCGGCCTCGTACGCGTTGATGGTCTTGTGCTCGGCCCCGTGGTACTGAAAGACCCGACGCACGTCGGGTATGAGGGCGATCAGCGAAAGGTAGGCCAGGACGAGCGCGACCCTGATCACACCCTCGACGAGGACGAACAGGAATGAGCCCGAGCGGTGGATGGCCAGACTCGCACCCAACAGCGGCAGCCCGAAGAACAGCCCCACGCTCAGCACGAGTGCCACCGTCAGCGAAATCGCGACCTCGCGGCGTCCGATGCGGATGTCCTGGGCGCCCGCATTGACCTGCGCGGACCAGCTCAGGCTGCGTGTGCCGAGGTGCAGCTGCTCGGCAAGGAGCGCCAGGCCACGAAGGAAGGGCAGCTTCCAGACCGGGCGCGTATACAGGGCGGCCGTGAGTGCTCCCCGGTCGATGCGGATTTCCCTGGTGCCCGGAACGCGGACTGCCACGGCGTAGTGGCGCCGGCCTCGCATCATGACCCCTTCGATCACGGCCTGGCCGCCATAGAAGAAGCTGTCCCGTGGAGCCTGCGCGGACTTCGGCGCGGCCGCTTTGTCCGCCGGCATAGAGTCGACCGCGGCGCCTACCGCGCCGCTTTCGCCGCCCGCTTGCGGAATCGTTCCACCTGGCCGCCGGTGTCGACGATCCGCTGTGTGCCCGTGTAGAAGGGATGGCAGGCGGCGCAGATCTCGGTCTTGAGCTCCTTCTGGGTGGAGCCGGTCCTGAACGTGTTGCCGCAGACGCAGGTGACGACCGCGTCTTCGTAGTAAGTGGGGTGGATCTGAGTCTTCATGTGCTCTTTGGCGATTTTCTCCATCCGGGGCGGCCGCCAAACGAAGCAGTGAGTTTACCGGAGTGCCGACACCGCCGATGAGAGGAGTTCGTGGGTCTCCAGCCAGGCGAAGCCAAGATAAGCGACCAGCAGCAGCCAGGCCGCGCCCATCGCGTATCGGGCCGAGACCGGAACCGACTGGTAGTACGGCAGCCGGTCGTTGCGGAAGCGCTCCATGATCGCGGGCAAGCCCATCAGCACGATGATCAGCACGATGGGATTGAGCGGCACGCCTACCTGCGGCAGCACCAGGAAGGCCAGCACGAGGAGCACCAGGCCGACGATCTGGAACCACTTCGAGACCACGGCCAGGATCCAGCCGCCGTCCAGCATGCCGATGGGGATCAGGTTGAACAGGTTGATCAGGAACCCGATGTAGGCCCACCACAGAATGATCGGTGAGTGTGTGGTGCCGTAGATAACGAACGCGGCGGTAGCTCCAACGGTTCCCGCCAGCGGCCCGGCGATGCCGATCTGGGCTTGCTTCAGCGCATCGGTTGGATGCTGCCGCTGGAAGATCGCAGCTCCGAAGAAGGGAATGAAAAGGGGCGCTGAGGCCTGCATCCCCTGACGGCGGATCTCGATAACGTGGCCCATCTCGTGGACCAGGATCATCGCCACCAACCCGGCCGCGGCCCATGGGCCGATGACGGCCCAGTACAGCCCGAAGCTGAGCAGCAGCGTAAGCAAGGTCTTGAAGACGCCGAACTTGAAGAGCACGGCTGCACCGGCGGCCAGCCCCCCCAACAGCCCGCCGTTGGACCTTGAGGAAGTCTGCCGAGGCTGCGGCTGCGGCATGAAGTAGTCCTGAAAGGGCTCGCGCCGCGGCGGGTCCTCCGGAGGCTGCGAGGGTGGGGGTGGCGGATAGTACGGTGGACCCGAACTCATGTATGCATTGAGCATACCCATGCTCGCCCCACCCGAACCAGCCGTTGTGCGGACCGTCTCACCCCCGCCAAGGCGGTTCCGCCAGGACGGGGGAGTACCCGGCGAAGCCGGGGAGGGCGGCGAGGACGTCAGCCCGGCTTGCCCACTCGATAGTGCGACGTCTTGATGCGGCGCGCGGTGTGGAAGCGGGTCGAAAGAGTCAGCGATTCGGTCTCGGCACCGCGGCTTCCGAACCAGGCTGCCCCCAGCAGCGGCCCTCCGCTGATCCCCGTCACGGCCACGTCAACCTGGTCGGGCGCAAGGTTCTCCACGCCATACACCCGGCCGACCTCGTCGCCCGCTAGCAGTCTTTCTTCGTCGTTACGGGGCCAGAGCCTCGCCTGGACCTCGCCTCCCAGGCAGCGAACCGCGCACGCAGCCATCAAGGTCTCCTGAAGGCCGCCGACGCCTACCATCGCGTCGATGCCCGTGCCAGGTGTGGCCGCCAGCAGCGCCCCTGCGATCTCACCCTCCTCGAGCAGCACGATGCGGGCGCCGGCGTCGCGCACCTCCTCGATCAGCTCCTGGTGTCGTGGCCGGTCGAGGATCGCCACGGCCAGGTCTGAAACGCGGGCGTCACGCGCGAAGGCGATGCGGCGCAGGTTGTCGGCAAGCGGGTCGTCCAGATCCAGTGCTCCCCGGGCCGCCGGCCCGGCGACGATCTTGTCGACATACCAAACAGGGGGTGGGACCGGGAAGGCGTTGGACTGGACCGCGACCAGGACTGAGATGGCGCCTGGTAGCCCGCGGGCGACCAGGCTCGCGCCCTCGACCGGATAAACGCCCAGGTCGTAGTGGGGGCGGTCCGGCTGGCCAACCGTCACGCCGTGCGCGAGGATGCGCTCGCCGCGCGGTCCGAGCATCACCCGGCAGCAGATGCCCAGACCCTCGAGAGCACGCAGCATCGCGACGGCAGCCGTCTCTCGCGTGCGGTCGGCGTCTCCTCGCCCGGTGCCGCGTGCAGACTTGAGCGCAGCCGCCTCGGTTGCACGAACCAGGGCGTGTGACACGTCGGGACGCACGTCGGCCCGCACGTCGGCCCGGACCTCGGTGAACGGTTGCTCCATGTCGGTGTATTCGATGCCTAGATCGCCTAGGCTCGCTGCAGCTCGGGCGGCCGCAGCTCCATCTGGTCGATGCCGCTCGCGTTGATTGCGGCAGCCACGAAGTCACGAAACAGGGGATGCGCCCGCTGGGGCCGGCTCCGGAACTCTGGATGGAACTGGCTGGCCACGAACCATGGGTGACCGGCGAGCTCCACGATCTCGACCAGCCTGCCGTTTGGTGAAAGGCCGCTGAACATCATGCCTGCCTCCTGGAGCAGCTCGCGGTACTCGTTGTTGAACTCGAAGCGATGGCGATGCCGCTCGTACACGACCTGCTCACCGTACGCCTGGTGTGCCTTGCTGCCCGGCGTCAGCTTGCAGGGGTACGAGCCGCGCCGCATGGTCCCGCCCAGGTTGGCCACGTCGCGCTGCTCCGGCATCAGGTCGATCACCGGGGTCGACGTGAACGCGGCGAACTCGGTCGAGTTGGCGTCGGGCGCGTCCAGAACCTCCCGGGCGAAGTCGATCACAGCGCACTGCAGGCCCAGGCAGAGTCCCAGGTAAGGAATGCGGTTGTGGCGCGCGTATCGCGAGGCCACGATTTTCCCTTCGATGCCGCGGTAGCCGAAGCCGCCTGGCACGACGATCCCCGCCACGCCTCTGAGCGGCGAGGTGTCCCCCTGATCGATTTGCTCCGACGAGACCCAGTGGATGTCGATCGCCACGTCGTGATGGAACCCGGCGTGACGGAGCGCCTCGGTGACGGAGAGGTAGGCATCCGGAAGCTGTACGTATTTGCCGACCACGGCAACGGGGACCGAGCCCTTGGGGCGGCGCATGCGCTCGGTCAGCTGCCGCCAGGGTTCCAGATCGGGTGCACGGCCATCGGTGTCGAAGCGGAGGTGGCGGGTGATGATCCTGCCCAGCCCCGCGTCCTCGAGCATCAGGGGCACGTCATAGATGAACTCGACGTCGGGGACGCTGATGACAGCCTCACGAGGCACGTCACAGAAGAGCGCGATCTTCTCTTTCAGGTCCTGGTCGATCGGCCGCTCGGAGCGCGCCACGATGGCGTCCGGCTGGATGCCGATGGCCCTCAGCGCCTGCACCGAGTGCTGGGTGGGCTTGGTCTTCATCTCCTCGCCCCTGATCAAGGGCACGAGTGAAACGTGGACGTAGAAGACGTTCGAACGGCCGAGGTCGTTCTTGAGCTGGCGGATCGCCTCCAGGAAGGGCTGGCTCTCGATGTCGCCCACGGTACCCCCAACCTCGCAGACCACGACGGTTGCCTGCGACTCGCGCTGGGCGCGCAGGATGCGCTCCTTTATCTCATTTGTGACGTGGGGGATCACCTGGACGGTCGCTCCCAGGTAGTCGCCGCGCCGCTCCTTGGCGATGACCTCGGCGTAGACCTTGCCCGTCGTCACGTTGGAGGCCGCCGAGAGGTTCTCATCGACGAAGCGCTCGTAGTGGCCCAGATCCAGGTCGGTCTCGGCGCCATCGTCGGTGACGAAGACCTCGCCGTGCTGGTACGGGCTCATGGTTCCCGGGTCGACGTTGAGGTAGGGGTCCAGTTTCTGGAGGTATACGGAGAGGCCCCGGCTCCTCAGGATGCTGCCGATCGAGGCAGCCGTGATCCCTTTGCCGAGCGAAGACACGACACCGCCGGTCACGAAAACGTAATTCGCCAACCTGGACCTCCTGCGGTTTTTGTAATTCTACCGTCCCCAAGGCGGCTCGACCAGGCGGAACCGTGGTCCGCTCGGCCCACCAGAGACCGGGCCGCTGCCGGGTATGACCATTGCGCGGAGTCCTACACGCGAGGGTCGAGTACGACCACCTTGGTCTCACCCTCGGCTGAACTGGCCTGGACCGAGAGCTTGGTCTGGGCCTCCGTCTCGGCGACGCCCATCTCTTTGAGGAAGCGGTCAACGGGTGCCAGTTCCTTGCGCATGGCTGGGTGGCCAAAGTGCATGGGGACGACGAATCGGGGCTCGACCTGGCGAACGACCTCGGCCGCCCGGGCGCCGTCCAGGGTGCAGCCCCCACTGACCGGCACGAGGAGCACATCGATGTTGCCGATGGTCTCGAGCATGTCGTCGTCGAGAGGGTGACCGAGGTCGCCCAGGTGGCAGATCCGGACATCGTCCAGCTCGATCACGTACACCGTGTTGCGGCCGTGCTCAGCACCCTGCTTGGCGTCATGGAAGGCAGGCAGGCCGTGTACGGTCACACCGGCAACCTCGTACTCGCCCGGCCCATTGATCTCGTAGGCGCCCCGGACCGACTGCACGTGGCTGTGGCCTTCGTGGCCGTGGCTGACCGTCACCAGATTCGCGTCCAGCTTGAGCCGCGGGCCGACCGCGGGCGGGTAGGGGTCGGTCACGACCGCCGCAAACCGGCCGCGAAGGCGAAAGCAGCTCTGTCCGAGCCATGTCACATCCACGTCGTAATCCTCCGGTCGGAAAGGGCTTGGTTCATCGGCAGGACGGATGTTCGCCCAGGAGCGTGAGCTGCACCTGTCCGGTCGACCCGGTACGGGCGTAGCTGACCGTCACCCGCTGATCCGGCTTGAAGCGGGTGCGCAGCACGGGCGCGAGCGGGTGAGCGTCGTCGAGCTTCTGGTCGTCGAGCTGTGTGATCACGTCGCCCGCCTTCAGGCCGGCCCTTTCGGCCGGGCCTCCCGAGTCGACGGACATGATCTGAGCGCCAGGCACCCCACCTCTGACGGCGGCGGTGTCGGCGCTGACGTCGAGCGTCTGAGCACCGAGGGAAGCAACCACCAGGCTGCCTGCCTGGATGATCTGTTCAACCTCCTGTTCGAGATCGCTGCTGGGCAGCGCAAAGCCGATCGGCTGGCCGCGGCTGGACGCCGCCATGGTCACCCCGATGACATGCCCGCCCACATTCAGCAGGGGAGCTCCCGAGACACCCGGGTCGATCTGGGCGTCGGTCTGGATGACGTTGCTCATCTGGCGCTCAGCGGCACCGCCATAAGGCGCGGCAACCGTCACCATGCTG
>Ga0126375_10000564_pt1 | contig 10431 bp, 7 predicted proteins | sample PanSoiMetPlot_14_FD_109577 | JGI IMG/M metagenome (GOLD analysis project Ga0126375, IMG submission 109577) | Tropical forest soil microbial communities from Panama - MetaG Plot_14 | ecosystem: Environmental > Terrestrial > Soil > Tropical forest | place: Panama | collected 2016-02-17 | reverse complement strand
TAAAACTCATCTTGAGGAAACATCTGGCCGCCGGTAACGACGCGCTTTGCCAGCGCATTTACGTAGAAACGGTAATGTGGCGCAGCCCTGGCTGCTGACCAAACACTTAAAAAAACGACGGCCAAAGAGAGCATTGCCGCGGCGTAGCTTTTGATGGATTCGTTGTTCAGCAACCGCCGGCACAGTCGCGCAAACCGTCGCGCGACGAATTGAATACCCAGTGCTGCGGTGATAATCACCGCCGGCAAGACAGAAAGAATATAACGCGTGAATTTTCCTCCGACCGGCATGAACGCCAGTGCCCAAATCGCAAACCAGATCAACAAAAAATAACGGCCGTCGCCGGTCTTGCGACGAAACAGCAGCGCAAACCCGCCAAGAAATCCGGCCAGAGGCAGCAGTGGCATCTTCGTGGCAATTAACGCCAGGTAGAAGTACCAGGGTTCACCGCGAAGCCAGTCGGTGAATTTGTGCGGATACAAACGCCCGAAGAATTCATAACTGTCATGACCCATCATGCGATTGGTGCTGAACTTGAGCATTGCCCGCCAGGTGTCGGGTAAAAGAATTGTGGGATTGAAAATCAGAAAGGCAACACCCATCACCAGAAAAAATTTTATGAACCGCTTTTTGCCTACGACCCACCGCGTGACCGGAATTTTCTGAAACGCGTAATTGTAAGAAACCGGGATCGCGATCATCAGAGGGACATATTTCGAGGCGAGCATGGCCCCAAACGCCACAGCCGTTAACCAGTAATACCGTTCAGGATTCTTATTTGGTTCACTCTCAGCGACCCGCTGCCCGCGCAGCCAGAAGAAATTAGCCAGCAGGAAAAAGAACATCAGAAAGGTATCTTCTTTCGCGATACGGTTGTAGGCGATTGCCAGTGGATCGAACGTCCACAGCGCCGCAGACAATAGTCCGATCTCCCAACCGAACAACTCAGTCGCTACCAAAAAAATAAGCATTGCCGTAAAGGCGCCGAACAAAGCGCCCGGCAGACGGAGCGACGTCTCAACAGGTATGTTCATGTCCGGACGTGCGGAAACGAACGCTGTCCGGTTCCAGGCGTCTGCGGTCACTACGCTTACAGTCAGCAAGGCCTTCATCAGGAGCGGGTGCTCGCCATTGGCCGAAGTCAGTCCATGAGCTCGATACTCATTGACGGCTTCCAATTTGTTGAGTTCGTCCTCGCTCAGGCCTTCACCGTTCAGACCGTTGGCGCGAAGCGTGAAGCCAACCAGAATCAGTGCGGACAGCGCGGTGATTAATAGAAGTCTGGGAAGGGAATAAGTGCGTGCGGAGCCGAACAAATCCGGTCGCAGGCCAGCGGTAACGAAAGGAATAACAGAGGAAGACAATTACTAAACTCCGAACGGGCAATTGGCAAACGGGAAGCTTAACTTTAATTGTCGGGCGCGGCAAATTGGTAACAAATGTTTTTGCAAGTCTCCACCATTAACCTCCAGTCGGCTGCTGCCTGCGACCTTGTACGATATCGGGGCCCTAATTTGGGTAATGATGTACTGGCTGACCTCTCTCTATCTGAAGAATTCCAATGCGAGTTGGGCGACGGTTTCGTGCACCGCCGCGCGATCAATCGCCTCCCCATCGCGACATAAATCGAGAACTGCTCTCCCATGGGAATTACACTCAGCCAGGAAAGTATAGTGACCTATTTCTCCCGGCAAGACCGTCAGCCGTGCCCCTTTGATGAAATTCGCATATCGCTGTGCATTGGTTGCTAAAGGAGTTACTTTGTCCGCCTGGCCTATGACGATGAAAACGGGGATTTTTATCTTACCCAGACTTGCTTTAGTGAACCCACTACCCAGTGCAGGAGCGATCGCAAAAACGCGCTTGATTCGCTTGTCTCTGAAAGAGTCGTTTGCGCGACGTAATGACTCTTGCACCACGGGATCAGTCTTTTTAAGTTTTTCAAACAATCTGGGCGCAGCCGGGAATTCAGGTTGAGGCTCACAGGTAAAGTCTCTTTGCTGAGAACGGCAGAAGGATTCAAATTCTTGCGCGCTGAATCTCCCGCCGGCGATGGCGATTACTGTGTAGCCGCCTAATGAAAAGCCTGCCGCGCCGATACGATTTCGATCAATGCGCACTCCGAAAACGGGATCGGCGAGAACCTTATCGAGCACGGCCGTTAAATCTCTGGCGCGTTCCCAGTACAGCAGAAAACCTTGCGCGGTATACGGTCGTTCCGCCGCTGTATTACCGTGATGATTGACAGCAGCCACAATGAAACCACGTGAGGCTAAATAATATCCTAGCCACATCATTTGTATTGCCGACCCTCCTGTCCCATGAGACACGAGAATAAGAGGGTACTTCTGTGATTTGCGTGAGATCTCTGCATCAGTGGCAACTGTAACTGGGGCAAATACCTCCTTATCAGGCGGACCGCCGAAGATAGTTTCTGACTTAGCGGCTGTGGCCGCCGCCGGATACCAGATAGCTGTCCTTAACGGACGCGGCGCAGTGCCTTCCCAGTTCCTCCTGTTCTCATCCGTGAAATTGCGCGTAACCATGCCAACGTTGGCTTGCATTTGAGTCCGTTCATTGTCATTTCTCTGCGCAATTGCCCCAATTTCCGAGAGATGCCAGAAAAGAACGAGAATTACCAGTAATCTAAAGCAACTCATACTTTTCTATACGTCAGCGGCGCGACCCCAGTGTCAGAGTTGACTGGGCGCCGTCTAATATTGAAATCACCAACCTTCTCGGACATCGGTCGCGATCTAACTCGTCGGAGTAGATCACGACCCGGACATCAACAGGCTTGCAATTATGGCGCAAATCGGCGAATATGAGCGCTTGATTCGACCCTGCCCTTCGAGTGGATCCAACGCTTCGAAGGGTATTTAGCGTTACTACCAAATCACCAGTATAAAGAGGTATCAGCAGATTATGGCACCAGCATTACAGCAGGAGAACGCTCCGGCTTCTTCGGCCCCGGCGTTCAGATTGGATCAGCAGCTTCACCAGATTCTCTACAAGCCTGAGCCGCGCTCGGTTCTGGAGCCTTTGCCAGAGCCGGCCGTGCTGCCAGAGCCACCATACCCGATTCATGCGGATCCCCAGCCGATGACCAAGTCGGAGTATCAGAAGCTGAATGCGATCCGCACCTGGAAGACCTGGGGCGCGCCTTATTTCAAATCACGCTGGTACAGCAAAGACCTGCGGCCGATCATTCCTTACCTCTTCACTGAGTGGAAGTGCAATCTCGATTGCCACTACTGCTGGTCTTACAACAACAAGGTCAAGGGCATGACTGAGGACACGGCCAAGCGCTCGATCGATTGGTTGCATTCGATTGGCTCTCGCGTGCTGGCACTCATGGGCGGCGAGCCGCTGCTGCGTCCCAAGTTTATCCACAAGATCGTTTATTACAGCGCGAAGAAAGACATCTTCGTTTACCTGCCGACGAATGGCCGGTTAATGAAGCCGGACGTGATCGATCGCCTGGGTGATGCGGGAATTGCTACGGTTAATCTGGCGGTCGATTCAGTAAAGGACCGAAAGTCTCTGCCCAAGGCGCTTGAGCCGATCATGCCGTACTTTAAGTACCTCGTCAGCCGACAGCATCACTATGGCTACACGGTGATGTTCAATATCAACATCTGCCGGAACAACATGGACGACGTGCGCGAGTTGACTGAGATTGCTCACGATCACGGCATTGCGACTGACTACCATATCAACGAATCGCCGATGATGGAGCAGGATCACTTCAAGCATCTCGACGAGAACGTGACCTATCTCACGCCGGATGACTACTCGAAGGTCGACGACCTGCTCGACTATCTCGATGCCAAACGCCACAACGAAGGCTACAAGATGGTCAATCAGAGTAAGCACATGCAGGACATGAAGCAGCTCATGCGCGGCGAGGTGCCGCCCTGGAAGTGTCGCGCGGGCCAGAACTCTCTGATCATTCGCACCGACGGCACGCTGGCGCCCTGCTTCCCAATGTATTCAGCAACGCACGACTGGGGCACCATCGAGAATCCGAAGTTTGAGCATTCGCAGTTGGACGAGATGAAAAAGGAATGCTCAAAGCATTGTCTTTCGACGTGCAACTACATCCTTGCTTACTGCTACGACACCAAACGCGTGTTGAAGTGGACGCTAAAACAGGCGATGCACGGCTTCAAAGGATCGAGCGATACGATTCAGTAACGTAACGCAAGCGACGGGAGCGCAAGCGTCCCGCTTGCAAGACTAGCAACGAGGCCCGCGACTAACGCGGGCCTTTTTATTGGCACAAAGCTGACAGGAGCGCCAAGCATTCCGCTTGCAACATAGGCGAACCGAGACGGCTTGCACTCCATTCGCTTGCTCATTTCTCTGGTCCCCAAACCATCTTTCCGTTCTTGTCGAGATAACCCCAGAGCAAACCACTCTTAGTGATCACATCGACCCGGGACAGTCCTCCTGCAAAGGATGAAGCGTATCTGAAGTCTCCCGAAATTACCTTCTTGCCGGTCGCGTCGATGAAAAACGCTTCGTCGCACTGTTGGATCGCAGCGACTCCTTCCGAGAATGGGGCTGCGCTTTCGAACTGCGCCGGAATCACAAACTTGCCCGTCTTATCGACGTAGCCCCATTTCATGGTGAATCCCTTTCGTGAACCCGATTCATCACGCGGGCACCAGGTCGTTTCCTCGCTGCGCAATTTGACTGGCGCCAGTCCTTCGGCGAAATCCTCAGCGTCTTCAAATTGAGGTTGGATAACCAGCTTGCCCGCGCGATCCATGAATCCGGTTTTCTCTTTGATTTCAACCGGGACCAGACCTTCAGAAAAGGAATGATTCTTCGGCCCATAGCCGAGCGGCGGTGAAATCTGCTTTCCCGTTCGATCAAAGTAAGACAAAGTGCCACGATTCAGCACCCCGGCGATTCCTTCATGAAAACCCAGAGTCACGTCCAGCGGGACTTCGAAAATGATTTTGCCGGTATGGTCGATAAAAGCTCCGCGGTCGCCGTCCTTGATTGCTGCCAGTCCTTCGCTGAAGCTTTCAGCGTGAGTGTACTTCAGCGCGATGACGAGTTTGCCGGCCTTATCGATGTAACCCCACTTTCCCGGTTTGTCGATTATTCCGATATGAGCAACCCGGGTCTCGCCGATATTGACGGCCGCCACGCCTTCGGAAAAATTGTCGACGATGTCGAACCTGGCCTCGAAGAGTATTCGGCCCCTCTGATCGATGAAAAACTTCTTGTGGTTGCGGGTAACCAATGCGACGCCCTCACTGAAACCGTGGACCTCATCGAATTGAGGAGCGATGACAACTTTTCCAGTCAAATCGATGAATCCGGCTTTGCCATCTTTCTCGATTGGAAATAGTTGATTGTCAGACTGAGGTTGGGCGCTGGAGTATTGACAAACAACGAGCAAGATCAGCATCAACACTAGGCGGTTACAGTTTTCCACCATGATTATCGTTCGAGTCAGTGTCGCGAAGTTTCTCATCTTTCAATTATGGCTTTTTGAAGAGGAAGGAAATTAGCCTGGGAGGTTTATCCGCATCTTCCTGATGCCGCGATTCTTTTATGCTCTCGAGCAATAAACTGCTCTGGGTGGCAGCGGCCGTGAAATCTGTGATGTTATGTACAAAGGCGTCGATCATCGTGGTCTTGTCATCGCGATCAAAGCGTGCCTGCACGCCAGTGTATTGGCGGAAAGGATGGAGTTCGCTGATGAAGAGTTGGCCTCCGTTGATTAAAACGCGCGCGGCTTCAGCGAAGATAAATGAAAGATCGCGGATATGTTCGAGGACCAGATTGCAGCTCACCAAATCCGCGGTCTGATCGGCACAGGGCCACTGCCCCGTAATGTCCGCCACGGTGAAGGTAACGTTGTCAGAGTGTGATTTTTGCTTCGCTCGCGCGATCATCGCCTCTGAAAAATCGATCGCGTGAACTCTTCGCGCAATTGTCGCCAGCAACGCGGTGTTCTTTCCGGTGCCGCAGCCGATCTCGATGACGGAATCAAAGCGCATGTTTACGAGCGTGTCATGCGTCACCTGTTGATCCAAATCGCGCGTCAGATTGCGATCTGAATCGTAGGTAGACGCCCACTCTTTGTAGGCTTGCTGCACTTTCATGAATGCAGGATCGTGCTGTTCAGCTGAAAAACAAAGAGCCTTTGCCGGAGATCCTATTATTCGGTCTCGTCTTTCACTCGTTGTGCGAGGCTGACATATTTTTCCACAATTGTCTGGTCCACCAATTCAAGCTGAGTCGGCGCAATGTTTTCTCCCCAATTGATCAGCCGGTAATGATTTCCGCTCCACGGATCCAAATTCACCCATCCCGAACGTCCGCTCATCGTCGCGGAAGCAACCGGAACCACGCCGTCACTATTGTCCCCGGCCTTCGCAATAATGTCGTGAGTAAGTCCCAAAAGGCCTTGCGGAAGGCCGACAACACGATGCGGATCGTACTGACCGGCGATGCTGAAATAGCGAACGCCCGCAGCGTCAGGCGCGTCTTCATTGAATTGCCGGCAGGCGCCGGTGGTTAGATCGAAAACCCCTTTGACGTCTACCCCAAGGTGCTCCATGAACCTGGTTAAGACAGGATTGGTGCCCTTGACGACTATGTCGGCGATTATGCTTCCATGATGCGGTGTCCCAATAGTCGTCAAGGACGCGACGCGCTCGGCCATGCCGAGCTTTGAAATCATGAAGCGGCTGTCGAGTCCGCCCATGCTATGAGCAATGATATGGACCTTCCTGCCGGCCAGCTCGGAATTATTCTGCAAATATTTCTTCAAATCTTCAGCGCGTTCGGCCACGCTGCCCGATGGATTCAATCGAGGCGGTTCAGGCACGAGGTGCCCGGCGGCGCGAAGCGTTTCCGGAATCAGCCGAAAGTATTCGGCGAGTTTCAAACCGCCCAGGGTGAGCTGGTTGAAACCAAGAATGCCGTGAACTAAAACGATCGGATGGGTTTCGGAATCGGTCATGATGTCGCGACGCTGCCGCCGGATTGTGCGATTCGCGCGCTTGGGGGAAAGTCGTTTCAATCGACCCACAGATGCTATCGACGCGTCGTCCGGGTCTTAGTTGTGCCATCCTTCCGATGGATGCGGTCTAACGGTCAGGTCTCGGTTTGGTTGCGCTGGCTTACATTAGCGTCCATCCAGAATAGTTCGGTAAAACTTCCACTTCTGTCTCAGCTTCGAAAGCAGCGCGGCGAAAAGCGGATCTTGCCGCAGCTTATCCACAAGTTGGCACAGCGCTCTTGTCTTCGAGCATTTCACATTCGCTTCGATAAACCCAGAACGCACCAAAACACTTTACGATGCGAGACCAACGCGCTGCGAGAGAGCCGCAAACCTGGCGTCTGATCGTAGACTATCCAATCTTGGATCGACACCAAGCCAACTCAGTCCGCCGGAACGCTCCTCGTGGGCTTTGTCCAGCCATTTAAGTGCTTTGTCTTTCTCGCCAAGGCCAGTACAAAGCGTTGCCATCCAGTAAGGTGGGACATAACTTAGCTTCGATCGTTCTTCCAATTCATTAAGGATCCTCATCGCATCGGCCTTTCTGCCCCCGATGGCATAGGCATGTCCCAGTGACGCCAGGTACACGGGATTACCGCCGGACAGGGCCATGGCTTTCTGGAATTCTTTCGCGGCCTCTTCAAATAATCCGTTACCTTCGTAAGCTAACCCGAGCCCCCATCGTCCCTGCTCGAAGTTCGGCTCCATCTCCAGAGTCTTACGTAATTGCTCAACTGCTAAGTCGTATTGTCTGGCCCAGTGATACTGCCAGCCCAAATTCAAGTTTGCGGCAAGCGAGAGTGGGTCGAGTTCCAGTGCACGCTTCGCCTCAACAATAGACTCCCTGGTTCTGCCTCTTGCCATTAAGAGGTGAGAATGCCATTGGTGCGCCGGCGCATAATTAGGATTCAGTTCGATGGCGCGCTGGAATTCTCTTTCAGCCACTGACCAATCCCAATCGTAGTACAAACTGATGAACGCCAGAGAAGTGTGAGCTTCGGCGAGCGAGTTATCAATTTCGAGAGCCTTACTTGCCGCCGCTTTCGCTTTCGGCATCGCCTCCCCAGGAGGAAGCAGGGCAATGCCGAAGGCTCCGAGAAAATTGTACGAATCCGCCAGCCCTACGTAAGCCAGGGAGTAGCCCGGATCTAAATCAATTGCCTGTCGGAAATACTCGATGCCTTTCCTCATTCCCTCTCCGGTCCGTTTGTTCCAGAAGTAGCGTCCCTTCAAATAGATCTGATAGGCCTCAGCACTTCCGGTATAGCGTCTAGTCAAGTTCTGCTGTTCGGTGGTGTTCAACCTCGGCCGAAGTTTTTCCGTAATCCTCGTCGCTATATCTTCTTGAATTGTAAGCAGGTCTGTCAGTCTCCGGTTATACTGCTCCCCCCAAACTTGCGAGTCGTTGGTCACATCAATCAGTTCCGTCTGAATGCTCAGCGTGTCGCCGCGCTGTGCGACCTTTCCCACAATCACTGTACGCACACCGAGAGCGCGACCTGATGCTAGCGGGTCAACGTTTGGATCTTTATAGCGGAAGACGGTGCTGCGGGGCACGACCCGCAGCTCAGGAACCTGCGAGAGGCGGTTGATGAGATTCTCCGTGATGCCCTCTGAGAGATAATCCAGGTTCGGGTCGGCGCTTTCATTAGTGAAAGGCAAGACGGCCACTGAATCTATGGCCTTGTTTCTTGTTGCTAACCACGAAACGGCAATGCCGAGGACCGAGAGCAGTGCCAGAGCCAGCAGCACGGACGTGATTGTCTTGCCAAGCCTTACTGGCGCCGGTTTATGGCGCTGGACTTCAATGCCAATCTCCAATCCGCGCCTCAGATTCTTAAGATCGGTCAGCAGCCCTTCCGCAGTTTGATATCGCGTATCCCGATCTTTCGCGAGGGCTTTCGCCACAATCCGTTCTAATTCGGTCGGTGCTTTCGGCCGGTGAGTTGTGAGCTGCGCCGGCTCTCGTTCAGCGATCGAAATGATGACATCCGTCGGCGTCTGTCCCTCAAACGGCTTCTGTCCCGTGACCATCTCGTAAAGCACGACACCTAAACTCCAGATGTCGGTGCGCGCATCCAGCGGCAGACCTCGCGCTTGCTCCGGTGACATGTAGCCAACCGTCCCCATCAATACTCCGGGTGAGGTTTTGAGTTCCTGCACTCTTGTTTCGGCTTCCGCGCCGAGGTCTGACTCTTTTTCAATGAGCTTAGCCAGGCCGAAGTCCAAAATCTTCACATAGCCATCGCGCCGGAGCATGATGTTCTCAGGCTTAATGTCACGATGGACGATGCCCGCCGCATGCGCTGCCGAAAGCGCCGACGCAGCCTGAGTAGCCGCGTCCAGCGCCTCGGCAAGTTTCATCGGTCTCTCCACCAGGCGCTGACGCAAGGTCACTCCGTCAACGTACTCCATCACAATGCAATGGCGGTCTTCTTCCGTCTCGATCACTTCATGGATCGTGCAGACGTTCGGATGTGACAGCGCCGCAACGGCTTGGGCTTCCTGCTCGAAACGGCGCAAATGAAGCTTGTCTTTGGTGAAGAGTTCCGGCAAAAATTTCAGCGCGACTTTCCGATTCAGCCGCGTGTCCTGGGCCAGATAGACTTCACCCATCCCGCCGGCGCCCAGACTGGAGATGAGCTTGTATTGATTGATCATCTGCGCGATCGGTACTGTCGCGCTCTGCCCGTCAGCCATGATCTTCGCCGCCACCTCCAGCGCGGGCGAGCCGATGAAGTCTTCAGCCCGATCTTCGTATCGTAACAACGACTCCACTTCCCGCCGTAGCTCTTCGTCGCCCGCGCAGGCTTCGGTCAAAAACGCGGCACGTTCCTCAGCGTCACGCTCGCGCGCCACGTGGTAGAGCCGTTCGACCTGTTGCCACTGCTCAGAATTCATAAAAACAGTAATGAACTGATGAGTTATGAGTAATGAGTCATGAGTAATGAGTGATGTGATCAGTACAAGAGTTTTAACTCATCACCCATTACTCATCACTCATCACTCATTACTATTTTTATCTAGTTCCCTCAACAGCCACACCTTTGCTAACCGCCAATCCCGCAGCACCGTCTCCTCCGAAACCTTCAGCACCTCGGCCACTTCCTTAACCGAGAGACCGCCGAAGAAACGCATTTCCACCACCTCGGCCTTCCGCCGATCGACTTCGGCCAACGCCGTCAGCGCCTCATCCAGGGCCACCAGATCCGCGCTCCGCGCAACGGTAAAAGCCGACGCCTCGCTCAGAGAGACTTGCAGCGCGTCGGCGCCCCGCTTCTGAGTTTGTTTGTCGCGCGCGAAGTCCACAAGAATGCGCCGCATCATCTGCGCCGAAACGGCGAAGAAGTGGGCCCGATTCTGCCAACGCGCCTCTCGCCAGTTGACCAGCCGCAGATAAGCTT
>Ga0126375_10000563_pt1 | contig 10433 bp, 5 predicted proteins | sample PanSoiMetPlot_14_FD_109577 | JGI IMG/M metagenome (GOLD analysis project Ga0126375, IMG submission 109577) | Tropical forest soil microbial communities from Panama - MetaG Plot_14 | ecosystem: Environmental > Terrestrial > Soil > Tropical forest | place: Panama | collected 2016-02-17 | reverse complement strand
TGGGACTTAAAGTAAGCACCTTACCATTTGGAATTTCCCCAGCAATCACTGATGCATATCGTGGATCCATTAGTTCTTCTGAATAGATGACATGGATGTCCAATTTTTTTGCAACGTTTATAGCCTCAGCTAATGTTAAGGGAGTTACTTCTGCCTCTGGCCCCATACCAGAAATGCTGTGCTGTTTTAATCCATATTCATTAGCAAAGTACGAAAATGAATTATGAAATGGAATGAAGTCTCTTTTCTTGCATGACTCCAATTGAGTTCTTATTGATTTGTCTAGGTTATCAAGATCATTTAAGAAAATCTTTGTATTGTTAATGTAGAAATCCTTGTTAATTGGATCAATAATTATCAAGCCATCTCGTATATTTTCTACTTCTTTTTTTGCGAGTATTGGATCCAACCATACATGTGGATCAAGTGTCATGTTGCGCTTGTCAACGTAAGTTGCATTAATACCCTGACTTGCATTAATTCTGTTTGCAGTATTAATTTTTGTAATCCAATTATCAATCCCCAAGTCATTGTATACCAATACATCAGCAGTATCGGCAGTTTGTATTTGATTTATTGTTGGCTCAAAATCATGAGGTTCGATCCCTTTTGGAACCAATAGTGATGACTCTATCCTATCGCCACCAATTTTCTTGACGAATTCACCCATAGGGAAAAAAGATGACACTACGACCAGTTTGTGTGAGCCATTTGTAACCGAATTGAATTCCTTACTTGAATTAGTCAGCGACTGTGTCGTATTATGGACAGAAGGTAGTGTAGTGTTGGAGTTTTCATTTTGTCCGTACAAATTTTGATATAAAGTGTGAAATATTATGGATAAAATCAAAGCAGACAAAACAATTATCTGTCTTTTCATATCGCTATAATCTTTTATTAAGAATATATAGTTTTTTTATTAATATTAATTAAACAAAAAGTCACTATCTTAATAACTATTGTCAAAATAGATATACTTCAGAAATCTGGAATGGGATTAACTAGATTAGATTGTCATTTTCAGCTGACCGAATCAATCGAGAAAACTTTTGGGCATAATGATTATCTGGCATAATTATTTTATTCACCCTTATGAATGATATTAAAATTCTTAATGGGTTCTGCGGTTATCGGATTGGTCAATTTCAGACCAGTAAATAAGCAAGTCATATGTTGGGTTACCAGTTTTGCGACTAGTATAAGGTACGAGTTCATGACGGTTTTTTCACCATCCTCAGTGATTTATGAAATCAGTTTTTTAATGCAGGTATGCAACTATGGGTAATAAATTATGGAATAATTATATATCCAATATTAGTTTATGAAAATTTAATTGACCATAGTGAGTGTTTCGCTAAATGAAGAAATAATCGAAAGCTTGGATAAGCTTAAATCATTGGGATTTTCTGGAAGGTCTGAAATAATAAGAGCAGGAATTAGAAACCTCCTATCTGATGAACGGATGAAAGAAGACTTAGATGGAGAAATTAATTCGTTACTTTTGGCGGTACATGATGAAGATTCAGATGATCAAGTTTCTTCGATAAGACATGACTTTGACAAGATCATAATTGTACATCTGCATAATAAAATAGACAAAGACAGGTGCCTCGAAATATTTTCACTTAAAGGCGATGCTAAGGACGTTAAGGAAATATCAAGACAACTACAAGTGAACAAACGAATGCATTTTGTAAAACTTATTGTTGTTTGAAGTATTTCTGCTTGGATTACATCTCAATCATGTCAATTGTATCGACTCATATTTCATAATGTATAACTGATATTATTCCCAGAAACTACAAAGCAAATTAATCAGGTAGTGGACTCATTTATAAATCGAATTATTTTTAACCGGCTGTAATTGATAAGGTATGGGTAGTTGAAGAGAGTCGTACAATCTATTACAGATGTAATGCTCATTAATAACAGTGATTGTTCATGAATCATAAGATGCCCAACGAGAACGACAAAAAATCATTTAGCTTATTTTATAATGACCTTGCAAGATGGTTTTTTCTTTTTATGTTCTTTGCTGGAATGTTTTCTGCTTATTCTCTTGGTGTTCAATTTGCGCTCAATTATGCCGTAAATGGTAAAATCGAATTCATAGACTTGATAATTACAATTTTCAGTATTTTAGCGACTATTTGGGGAATTATGGCATATAGAGAATTTACAAGATCCTCAAATAGGGTCAACGAAACAAGAGAACTCGCTCGTCAAATTAATTCTCAAATTGGAAAGTATGAATATAAATCCTATAATCCTGAAACTCACGAGTTTGAGGATGGATACATCCCATTTGGACCGATTGATTTTTGGGATCCAGCGACATATGCCCCTGATTGGATAGACAAGGGCAAATATTGGCATGTATTGTTAGGACTGCAAGTTCCGACTAAGGAATTGATACTACAAGTTGTTAAAGACGATGATTTGTTGAACACTAGAAATCGTAATGTAGCAATTACTGAAAGAGAGACAGTTCGATTTCCGTCGTCAGAAAATGGACTTTCCAAAAGATTTCGATATAGGGTTAAAATTCCACAATGGGCGGTAATACGCGCTGAATATCAAGGCACAAAATCAGATAACCAGGAAAATATCGTGACAAATCGCGAAATAGGAAAGCTTAACAGGAATATTGTGCTTTTGGTCGATGAAATTATAGAAAGAGAGAGATTTCGGCTCAAATACCCTTGGAGAATAACTGGATTCTGGATCTATCTCTACAAGAGTTTGCCGATTAAGATTATTTACAATGAGATCTTGGAAAAACTTCCAGGCTTTCGCAGATCTATAGTAAAGGAGGCAAACGAAACACTTGCCGATATTAAGGAGGATAGGTTAATTTTGGCGATATTAGATGTGGCAAAAAATAGAGGAATAGAAGATGACAAGCTTGATAAAATTTCTAAGTTGATTAACTTCTTGGATGGTGTATATTCAGATATTGGATTAGGTGAAGGATCTACTGAATACCATAACTTTCACCACAGTCTTGAGGTAAGTTACATGTCACTAAAAATGTTACCAAACTCTATATTTGATTATAGGTTTACTGCCAATGACGTCGAAATTATGCTTGTGAGTGCACTTTTGCATGATTATGACCCGCTGCAATTTAGTTACGCAAGTAATGATTCTAAACCAGAAAAACGTGGTTATCTTGGATCAGAATCACAAATTAGGCCCATTGTTGGCCCCAGAGTTTCTAGAACAATAGAGATTATTCAAAGATACCACATACATGATGCATACTTCAAATTGAATGCACCGGACTTAGAAAAGCTCTTTGAAAATTTTTCTTTCAAATCTAAATCTCCATTTTCAGTCGATGAGTTAGGAATCTCGAAAGACATAGGAAAATCTGACAAGAGTTTAATTGTTGAAGCTATCATATGGAGAACTGATTTTCCATATTTTAAACTAGAAACTGCGCAAGTAAAATTTAAAAAACTACTCTCTGAAATCGAGGTTAAGGGTTATGATATTGGAAAAATAAAGATCCTGGCAGAAGTCTTGTGGTTATCAGATTTATCTGTCACATACATGGGGTCCGATCCCATAAGAGCTTGGAATAGGGTAACAAGCTTATATGAGGAGCTATATTTACCTAAATTAGAAGCGGTGTCTAGAACAGATTCATACTTTTCAGACTTTGCTGAGACCCAATTGTTTAAAGAATTAATCAAAATGAAGAGTTTTCCCGACATATTCAAGTACCGATGGAATTCAGTGTACCAATTTTTTCATGAAGGGAATCCTTCTACCCTATTAATAAGAACAATACTAAATGCTAGGAAAAGTTTTTTGAAAATTAATATCCTATTTGGATATTTTACAGGTAAAATTATCTATAAAATGGCCAACGACATATGGGCTGAATTTTTCATTGGTATTGGCGAGGATCAAAATGAAATCTATTATGCAAAATCCAAGTTTTTAGATTTAGAAACCCAGAATGCGTTTGTATTTTGGGGCAATCCCGCAAAGCTGCTTCCAAATATACCCAATAATTCGGTAGACAATTTTATTATTTATGTTCCAAGATCTATGAATTTTAGACAATTATCAGATGCTTCGTATTTCGGTTCTCTGATTAACACGATCAATTCTAAGCTAAACAGTAATGGTACTCTACAAATGGTGACAGATATTCCTAAGGATAGCGAGTTGTACAATAATGTTTACAAACAGGTTATCGCAAACGGCTTTGTTGATTGTCCTCCTGATACAAAGACCTATTTTGCAAATTTTGATCAGGATTCGCCACCATATTATTCCAAACCCTACATTTCATTATTTTGCAGACGCAATATTCAATGATTACTTTTAGTAAAAATGCGATATCATCTGATTGTTTGTTGAGCGATATTTATACTGGTAAAGAGACTTCGCTCCAAAATTTAACCTGAAATTTAAGAATTAGAAAATTTATACCGTTCCCTATCTAAATTCAAAATAGTGAAGCAATGATCAATAATAAATTCGGAATATCGATTTTTAGATCGTTAATTGACTATTTGCCTTCCCTTCAAAACCAAGAAAAGTTCGATTCTAAACAAGTCCAAGTTTGCGTGTAAGCAGCTATGAAACGGGGGTTAGTAATTCATTTTAGCCCATTAAGTCAAGGTAGATAAGATATCAAGTAGACAGATAAACAGATTAATCGACGCATTATCTAAAGTGAATTTATTAGTCATTATCACTCGGTCCTAAAGAGCATGTACTTCATGAATGGTAACTAATCCATTATCTCCAATTATTCTTTTCATTTGTGGCAATAAGGATTCAATTTTTGACTTGTCATCTATAACCTCCATTATAAGTGGGATATTGATGGTAACCCCTTCAAAACTGATTGTAGACCTCTTTCTTTTTCCAAATCCGTCAACTCCAGTCCAAACAGTACAACCAGAAATTTTATTTTCGATTAGAAAGTCTATCAATGCCCTATGGAGCCTTTTACCATTGAGATCATTGTTTCTTTTTATTCTTATTGTCAGACACAACTTTGTTAACTTCACGTCGTTGTCATATCCTAATTAATGCGACGCTCAACGCCCTTCCTAAAACAATTGCGCCTAATGATAATCCTACGTTTGCAAATACATTTAATGCGAACAATGCAAATTGCTTATTGTCTAAGAGATTAATTGATTCAAGGGCAAAGGAAGACATAGTTGTAAAAGATCCGCAAAATCCTACCGCTAACAAAATCGAGTATTTTGTGTCAAGATTTAAACTTACGAATAGGATTGAAAAAATCCCGAGAATAAAACTTCCAACGACGTTAATTATTAGTACATTCAGCGGCAAAACTCCGAATACTATAGGAGATGATGCGATCTTATACCTCAGAAATGCTCCAGCCAGCGCTCCGACGGCCAATAACACTAATTCAATGCCCTTCATATTTGATTACCTATCATTTTAATTCAATAGATAGGCATTATCAGCATTCTAATAGAAGCGGTTCTGGTATTTGCCAAGGCTAATGCCATAGCCTATTAAGTTCTCTACTGCATAGCATATATTTGAAGCTAAATCTGAAATGGGTCAATAAACTCATCAGCAATTTGATCCAACAACCCAATCAATTAGTCAGGATTTTTGAGTTTTCCTGTAGAATAGTCCCATGGTTAGTGAACAAGCAAATCGAATACACATATATTGATTAGATCAATATGGTAAATCAATCAATTATGAGCGGTAACAGTAATAAAGGTAATAAAAAAGTAAAAGTGGCAATAGCAGGAGTTGGAAACTGTGCTTCTGCACTATTGCAGGGTATCTCATTTTATGGTAATAGTTACATCAATGAGAATACGGAAATAAGTGATGTTAAAGACACGCCCGAAGGTCTAATTGCATATTCCCTAGGTGGCATAATACCAGGCGATATTGAATTTGTCGCAGCCTTCGATGTAGTAGAATCGAAGGTGGGACGCGACTTAGCAGATGCAATTTTTGCTAATCCAAATAACACAATAAAAATCTCAGATGTACCTTCAACCGGTATTAAAGTGCAGAAAGGAAAAGTACTTGATGGGGTAGGAAGGCGCCTAAATGAAAGAGTCAAGATATCAGACAGACCTGCAGCTGACGTTGCAAAGTTACTAAGAGAAAGTGGAGCTGAAATTCTTATAAACTATCTTCCTGTTGGAAGCAGAGAAGCAACGCAGTATTACGTAGAGCAATGTCTTGATGCAGGTGTCTCCTTCATTAATGCAATACCAGTGTTCATCGCATCAACTCCGAAATGGCAAAAGGCCTTTGCAGACAAAAATCTCATATGTGCTGGTGATGATGTCATGAGTCAGTTAGGAGCTACTGTCTTACATAAGACGCTAGTAAAACTTTTTGTTGATAGGGGTGTCAGGGTCGATGAAACATACCAGCTAAATGTAGGAGGCGATATGGATTTCTACAATATGCTTGACGAAGAACGTTTAGAAGATAAGAGAATTAGCAAAACGAGCGCGGTAGCAGCCATGGCCCCCTATGAGGTTCCGATGAGAATTGGCCCATCTGATTTTGTGGGATTCCTCGCCAATGATAAGGTGTGCTACATCTCGTTGCGTGGAAGATATTTTGGCAAAGTCCCAGTAGAAGTGGATGTTAAGCTGAAGGTGGTTGACGCATACAATAGCGCCGGTGTCATGATTGACGCAATACGCGGCACAAAAATGGCTATTGATAGGGGTATAACAGGCCAACTTGACAGCGTATCTGCATATTGCTTTAAGCATCCCCCCGTACAGAAGCCATATTTAGAAGCAAAGAACTCTTTCATGGAATTTATTGAAGGAAAAATACAGCGTTAAAAACCCATAATACCCAAACAATTTCGCTTCTCCCAAGTGTAGTCTATAAAAATATCAACTTAGATTTAATTAATTTGTCATATAGAATATATTTACAACCATGAGAATTTGGTATTAGGGATACTTGGTTTATATAAAGAAACTTGAAATTTACGGATTCAAGTCATTTGGCTTCAAGAATACCGTCCTCAATTTAAATAATGGACTAGTTGCAGTTACTGGACCCAATGGCTCTGGCAAAAGCAACATACTGGATGCAATTATGTTTGCATTAGGAGAAAACAGTCCTAAATTATTACGCGTTGACAAATTTCAATCACTGTTCCATGATAGCGCGAATTCATCACACCGGTTGGTACGAGTGAATGTTACATTCGATAATTCTGACAGGGGAATTCCAATTGACAATGATAATGTCTCGATGAGTCGAGAAATGGAAGGTCAGAATGGAGAAAGTCAGTACTATCTTAATGGTAAGAAGGTATCAAAGATTACCATCTTAGAATTACTAGAAATCATGGTAGCAGTCCCAAACAAACTTAACATTGTACAACAAGGTATGATAACAAGAATTTCTGAATTAAATTCCGAAGAGAGAAGGAAGATAATTGAAGATATTGTCGGACTTTCGTACTTCGACGACAAGAAGAACGAATCAATGAAGCAACTTGATGAGTCTGACCGTCGACTAGAAGTATCTCTCGCCAGAATGGATGAAATTAAAAAACGAATAAACGAGCTTGAATCTGAGAGAAATGATCAACTAAGATACTCATTCATTGAATCTCAATTAAAGAAATTTAAAGCGATTAAATACTCAAATAAGATTAAAAATTTAAAAGATGAGCTTGATAGCCGGAACAAATTCTTAAGTAGAAATGATACTAACCTTGGTACATTTTCAAAAAATCGTGAGGAGCTAAGAAAAGAGATAGAAAAAATCGAGCAAGAAAAATCAAGTTTCATGAATCAAGTTGATGCATCAAACAAGTCCAGGGCACAAATGGATACAAAATTGACAAGCGTCATTTACCAGATTGAGAGGGAAAAGGCAGTAATCAAGGAGGCGAAATTACGATTGTCATCAATCGAAGAACGGTTCACTTTCATTGAATCAGAAAGCAAAAAAATTGAACTAGAAATCGAAAATTCATCGAAATTACTATTTGACAAAAACTCTATCATTAATGAAAAGAGATCCGGCCTTGTAGAATTGAAAAATAAATTAGGAGATCTAAACATACGTATAGATGAAATATCTGTCCACGTCGAAAGAAATAAAAAATTAAGGGAAATCTTTTACAAGAAGAAATCAAGGTTAGTTGAAATTAGCAGCCGTGTTAATATACTAGTAGCCAAAATGGAAGAAAAGAAGAAATTATATGTAAACAACATGGACGAAAATAACTTGGCAATCAATATCATAAGGAAATCTTTGAGTGAGAAAGAATTAAATCTAAATAAAACTTCAACGAAACTGCGATACTCAGAGTTAGATACTGAAAAGAAACTCCTCAATGATTTACAAAACAAGAGTAAAATTTATAGCAATGAGATTGACCTGCATAATGATACTGTAACCAAAGTACAAAAATTTGCAATGCCATATGAAGAAAAATTTTCTATGGCACTCGAGTTATCAAATGAGGATTTTGCAATCGCTGATCTAATGAAACATTCGCACGATTTTAAGATTATTGGAATCGTAAGGGAACTAATACGATATGATGAAGTTTATAAAAATGCAGTTTTTGCAGTTGGTAAGAATTGGATAAAATGTTGTATTGTCCCATCTGTAAAGGAAATGATTCGTATTGCAACTTATATCAAGGAAAAAAACCTTCCACACTTCAAAATAATTTCGTTAGAGATGTTGAAATCACTTGACAAAAAACGGGTCGCATTGACTAATTACGATTTCATTGGTAACCTTGCAGATTTGGTGCAATCAAGCGTCCCTGATCTGGCTGATTTTATATTTAGAAACGTCTTAGTTGTACGGAATTCCAAGGCGGCGTATGATTTAGCCAAACTTGGGTACAGATGCGTAACTATCGCAGGGGAGCTATTTGAGCCACATGCAAACGCAATTTCGTTGGATTTTGACTCTAAAATGTCAGATCTTACCCGTGAAATAATTTTAAGCGATTCGATTACTTCATTGTTAAAAAGTTCCAAAATTTTATCAACATATTTGGAAACCAGGAGGAGAGATTTAGAGCTTATTAACAAGAATATTGCAAATAGAGAATTACATATTAAAGAATTAGAAAAACTTGATGCTGAGAACAGTATTAGTATTAACCATTTGAATGAAGTTATTGCTAACTTAAAAAATGAAATTGAAAAACGTGAAGATACAAACAGAACACTGGATAAAGAAATTACAGACATTGAGTCAGAATTGACCAAAAATAAGAAAAGAGATAACATAATTTCATTAACGTTAACAAAAATTTCAAAAAATATTCATGACTTACTCGATAACAATATTGATAAGGAATTGTCAGACCTGACGTACAAGAAAAGTGATATTTTAAAAAACATTGAAAACTATGAGATTGAGCTCAGAGAAATTATTACATCTTCTGCCTCGATTGAAAATGGAATAACTACTGCAGTTGAAAGAAAGAATGAAATATTCTCTGAAAAGGAACACCTTAAAGTAGAACAGACGGAAAAAAGAGACCAGTATAAAGTGGCAAGTGTGAAATTAGAACAATTTGAAAGAGAGCTGATAGGCTTACGCGAGGAAGAACAGAAAATAATTGACATATCCGGCGATTCTTATTCAATATTGCAGAACTATGAAAAGCAGATTAAGACACTAGATGAGAAGGAAAGACATCTGTTTAGAGAAATAAACGGGATAGAAAAAGAATCAATCGCGATAAGGAAGGACATTTCTAATTTTATGGCACAAGAAACCCAAGCAATGAATGATTTAATGTGGCTGGGTTTCAAGGAACCCTTGGAAGACGAGATTTTAGAGGTGGATGTACTCATATCAGAATTAACGAAAGAGAATGATGAGCTGAAAACTAGGTTAAACTTACGTGCTCATGAAACATATGTTCAGGTGATAGATGGATACCGGGACATGTCTACCAGAAAGAATTACCTCGAGAATGAAAGGAATTCCATCGTTTTGTTTATCAATGAAATAGATAAGGAAAAAAGGGACGTGTTTATGGATGCGTTCAAAAAAGTAGATGATGACATTAGAAAAACCTTTTCTGAGATAGCAGGAGGTTCAGCATATCTTCAAATTGAAAATGAAGATATATTTTCAGGAGGGCTATCATACCTTGTCCAATTTCAGGGAAAACCCCCAAGGGAGTCAACCGCATTATCTGGTGGAGAAAAGACGATGGCTGCGACAGTTTTTGTATTAGCTCTACAATCCCTAAAACCATCACCGTTTTACCTCATGGATGAGGTTGATGCCCACCTTGATGCCCAAAACACCGAAAGGCTCTCAAGAGTCATGATAGAAAGATCTGGTAGAAGTCAAATATTGATGGTAACGTTAAAGGATACTACAGTGGCAAAAGCAACCCAAATATTTGGCATATATCCAAAATCGGGACAATCCCAAAT
>Ga0126375_10000560_pt1 | contig 10452 bp, 9 predicted proteins | sample PanSoiMetPlot_14_FD_109577 | JGI IMG/M metagenome (GOLD analysis project Ga0126375, IMG submission 109577) | Tropical forest soil microbial communities from Panama - MetaG Plot_14 | ecosystem: Environmental > Terrestrial > Soil > Tropical forest | place: Panama | collected 2016-02-17 | reverse complement strand
TGGGCGTGATGCTGATGTGGGGTAGCCACGTAAATCGCCTCGACGGCCGGATCAGCGCATAACTCCTCGATGTTTGCGCAGCTCCTGGCGGAGAAGTCCGCGGCAAAACGTTGCCGGGCTTCGGGCCGTGTGTCGGTGCCCGCCACCAGGGCGATCCGGGGGTCGCGGGCGAACGTCGGCAGCATCACACTAAATGCGCGGCCGAGACCGGCCACGCCCAGACGGAGCTTACGTTCGCTTGCGCCAACCATCGACAGGGCCCCGCCTATTTTCTAGTCTTATCTTAGATATCTAAGGAAGGACGCGCGACAGAAATTTCGCATTGCGTCTAGCGAGGGAAATGCCGCGATGATGACCGCCGAAGAAAATGAACTGCTGTGCCGCGTTGAAGGAAATGCCCCGATGGGCCAAATCATGCGCCGCCACTGGATTGCGGCGTGCCTATCCGAGGAGGTAGGAGAGCCCGATAGCACGCCGGTTAAAGTTAGACTTCTCGGCGAGGATCTCGTCGTTTTCCGGGACAGCAAAGGCCGCGTGGGCGTACTCGATGAATATTGCTCGCACCGGCGTGCATCGCTCGTGTTTGCACGCAACGAGGAGTGCGGCTTGCGTTGCCTCTATCACGGATGGAAGTTTGACGTGGACGGCAACGTAGTGGAAATGGCATCGGAACCAGCGAACAGCCTCATTCCGGAACGGGTCAAACACATGGCCTATCCCGTGCGCGAAGCTGGCGGCTTCGTGTGGGCTTACATGGGTCCCCTCGAAGAGATGCGCGAATTCGAGCCTCCGGCATTCGCACCCACGTCGGATGTGCGCGTCAGCGCCACCAAAGTGCGGGTGCGTTGCAACTGGGCGCAAATCCTCGAAGGCCAGATTGATTCAGCACATTCTTCAAGTCTGCATTCCTCCGACATGGTGCCGGCGCAAGTCGACAGCGCAAAAGCGACGGAGGCAAACTGGCTGCGCCCATCGACCGATAAAGCGCCGCGCTTCCAGATCGAACGCACCAGCTACGGATTTCGCTACGCGGCGATCCGGCGTCCGATCAAGAACGAAGCGACCCACGACTACATCCGCACCACCGTCTATATTGCCCCGTTTACGGCGCTGATCCCGCCCAACAACGTACATAATGTTGCGACGCTGCTAGCCCCGGAGGACGATCACACTACAATCTTTTACTTCATAGCCTGGAGCGGCGCGGACAAGCCTGGCATTGACGCCGACGCGTGGCGCAAATTTAACGTGCTGCAATGGGGCGTCGACGTCGATCGCAATTTCAACGCAATGCGCACCCGTGACAATCTCTACCATCAGGACCGCGCGGCGATGAAACAAGGTAATTTCACCGGCATCAGTGGCATACCGAATCAGGACATCGCTATGTGGGAATCGATGGGTCCGATCAGTGACCGCTCCAGGGAGCGTGTCGGCGCCAGCGACGTAGCGGTGGTGGCGTTCCGGCGCCTGATGGTGGAGGCGGCTCGCACCATGAGCAATGGCGGGCGGGCGATCGGGACCACCGAACCGCACATCTCGCACGCAACCATCAGTTCATACGAAGGGGTCGTTCCGAAGACAACGAACTGGCGAAGCCTTGGTGGCGGTAGTGAAGCGCCGCTTCAACGCGCCGGCAAAGAACCACAAGTCGTCAGATAGACGGTAGAAAGTCAGGGAGGATTCACGATGAGGAAAACGACGCTCGTTTACGCGCTTGGGGCGCTGACGCTCCTTGCGACTTCCTCGGCCTCCGCTCAGGACAAGTTGAAATTGGCAATCGGCCAGCGCGGCAATTGGGACACCTCGGTGTCGGAAGTCGGCCGGCTTGCAGGTATCTTCAAGAAGCATGGCCTGGAACTCGAGATCGTGTACACAAATGGCGCGGGCGAGACGCAGCAGGCGGTGATCTCGGGCAGTGTCGATATCGGCATTGCTGCCGGTGTCATGGGCGTACTCAGTGCCTATTCCAAAGGCGCTCCCGTGCGCGTGATCGGCGCAGAAACGACAGGCGCCAATGATCTTTATTGGTATGTAAAGGCCGACTCCCCGGTCAAGTCTCTGAAGGACACCGACGACAAGATTCTCGCCTACTCAACCAACGGGTCTTCCACCCACGGCATCGTCACGGCCTTCATGAAACAATACCAACTCAAGGCCAAGCCGACTGCGATGGGCGGTCCGGCCGCCAACCTGACAGCGGTGATGTCAGGACAAATCGACGTGGGTTGGGCAGCGCCACCGTTCGGGCTAGATCAACTCGATCAGAAAGAGATCCGCATTATTGCGACCGGTAACGATGCCGATGCATTCAAGGGTCAGACTGTGCGGCTCAATATCGTCAATGCCAATTATCTGAACGCGCACAAGGACGTGGTCGATCGCTACATGAAAGCCTACCGCGAAACCATCAATTACATGTACACCGATCCAAATGCTTTGAAGGTCTATGCGGACTGGCTCAAGATCAGCGAGGCCAAGGCCAAGCGCACGCGCGATGAGTTTTTTCCGCGCGCAGCCGTTGAGCCTGACAAGATCGTTGGGCTCGAAACGATCGTGAAGGACGCGGTCGCCTTGAAGTTTACGGCCGCGGAAATAACCAAGGCCCAGCTTGACGACCTGATTCGAATCCCACCGCGGTAGCCGTTCTCAATGTCCCGTGGCCAGCGTTGCCAGTCGGGCGGGATCATCCGGCAGCCGATTGCCGCGCCAGACCACGTGCAGATCAGGGCGAACCAGCAGCAGATCGTAACCATAGACATCGCGTGGGCGTTCCTCGGCGATGTCGAGGACCGTGAAAGGCGCAGTGTAGGATGCGAAGGCTCGAGCGAGCGACGCGCTATCGGCTCGTGCACCGGCCAAGCGCAAAAGCGTGTAGCCATCGCTGATCCGGTCGTGCAGTGCCGCGCCGTCGGCAAGCCATACGTGCGGCAGGCGCGCGCCCGGACAGCTCGTCGGCACATATTTCATGAAATCAGGTTGAGGGGCATCGCCGACTTCCGGCCAGATAACCGGAGATCCAGCATATCGGTAGCCTAGCTCGGCCCCGATCATCTCGTTGCTCTTGCGCTGCTCCACATCGGCGATACGCACAAGATTTACGCGCGTCTCAGCGCCCTCCGGCGTCTTGTCGCGAATATTGGGCTTATAGGCCGCGCGCCAAGCGCGTCGTCCGCGTGAGGCATAGCGCGAGGCTTCGACGTTGCGCTCGCCGATCTGCCGGCGTTCGATTTCGTACGATGCCAGAAGGGCCGGCCCACCCCACCCTTTCAGCGTCGCAGCCAGCTTCCACGAGAGATCGATCGCGTCGCCGACGCCGCTGTTCATGCCCAGCCCGCCGGTTGGGATCACAAGATGTACCGCGTCGCCGGCAAGGAATACCCGGCCCTGCCCATAGCTGTCAGCGAGCAGCAAATTCTGCCTCCATGGCGCGCACGAAAGCATCTCGTACTTCACCGGCATGGCGACCGCCTGCTCGAACATGACCTTCATGTCGTCGTCGCTGTCCACGACGGAATGCAGGGTGAAATGACGGGTGGAATCCTGCACGATCAGGAATGTCGAATGGGCATCGGCAACGTGATAATGCCGCCCTTTGCCGATCGGGATGCGGTCGAACAGATCGTCGCAACGATAAAGCGCCTGCCACAGTTGCAACAGATTGGCCTCGCCCTGAAGATTGATGCCGAGCTGGCGACGCACATTGCTCGAACCACCGTCGCAGCCGACGAGATATTGAGCGCGCAGTTCCAGTGTTGTTTTGCCGCATTTGACCTGCGCGCCCACGCCCCCGCGGTTCTGTTTGAACGAAATAAATTCACAGCCGTAGCGGACATCGACGCTCGACAGGCTCTCTGCGACCGACTTAAGCAGCGGCTCGAGTGTATACTGAGAGATGAGTTGATAAGGCTCGAGCGGCATCGAGCCGTCGTTGCAGGCTGCAATTTCCGCCCGTGCCTGCGCGACTGACGGATACGGCAGGTGCAGCAGCGGCGGTTCGACTAGCGACGTAACAATGAACACGTCCATGGGGGCATCGCGTGGAAAACCGGCGTTCCGGATACTCTCGGCGATGCCAAGACGGCGGTAGATCTCCATGGTTCGAGCGTTGCACCGCTCCATCTTCGGAAGGAATTGCGGCGCATCTTTCTGCTCAAGCAGGATACAGTTCACGCCGCGGCGGCCGAGGTCGATCGCAAGCGTCAAGCCGACCGGGCCGGCACCGACAATAATGACTTCGGTATCCATCGCCTGGCTTAGTCGATCGGGCCGCTGGAGAACCGCCGCCCGGGCACGGTGAGGAAATAGCCGACCGCCTGACCGCCATCGGAGCCAACGACACTCCCGGTCGTGTAACGCGATTCATCACATGCAAGAAACACGGCTGGCCCGGCGATGTCCTCGCGCGAGCCGACGCAGCCCATGGGCACCCCTTTGCGCCTGCCCTCGTAGATTTCCGGATTGGCATACATTGCCTCGGTGCCAGGCGTGCGGATATAGCCGGGAGTGATCGCGTTGGCGCGGATGGCATCATCGTCAACATCGCTTCGATCGCTGGTCTCTTTCTCTGCAACGGGGCCGGGGCCTACAGCGTGGTGAAGGCGGGTCTGATCGAGGAACGCGCCCTTCAGGCCGATATTCATCGTGGGATCCCAAGCCGTCTCTGGCAGCGCCTCTAGTTTTCCGGGCACAATCTTCATGGCGTTATTGACTACGACGTCGATGCGCCCGCACTCCTTGACGATCGTATCGACGAGCCAGTTGATGTCCGCAGATTGGCTACGTCGGCGACGACAGGAAGGCTCTTGCTACCGAGTGTCGCAGCATCTTTCGCGGTGGCCTCGGCGGTTGCCGGATCGATGTCATTGACGACGACATGGACGCCTTCGCGCGCATAGGCCAATACGATATCGCGGCCGATGCCGCGGCCGCCGCCAGCAACCAGCGCCACCTTGTCCTTCAGTCGCACAGGGTTCCCCCTAAGTTGTTTGAAATCCGTTGGAAAAATCACGCTAAAGCGGCGGCAAAAGGCCGACAAGACCGTCCGGCCTCGAAAATGGCACCTATGAGTGCCATCTTTACATTGAAAGAATCATTCGGCGGCCTTGAGCCGCCCTTACCGGACAAAATGGCCGAGCCGAAGCGTAACGACCCTGCTCCGTTGAGCCCACAGCCCGTTACGGGCGGCATCGCCGCGCGCGCGCTCGGTGCGCGGGCTGCACCCTATCTAGGCGATCTCAATCGCGAGCAGCGCGAGGCCGTGGAGACGTTGGATGGCCCTGTGCTGGTGCTGGCGGGTGCTGGAACTGGCAAGACACGCGTCCTGACGACGCGTATTGCGCACATCCTCAACCTTGGCCGCGCGCAGCCAAGCCAGATTCTCGCCGTGACTTTCACCAACAAGGCCGCGCGCGAGATGAAAGACCGCGTTGGTCAGATGGTCGGGCAGATCGTCGAGGGCATGCCGTGGCTTGGCACCTTCCATTCCATCGGCGTGAAAATTCTCAGGCGTCATGCCGAGCTGGTCGGATTGAATAATAATTTCACGATTCTCGACATCGATGACCAAATCCGCCTGATCAAGATGGTCCAGGAGGCCGAGAAGCTCGACGAAAAACGATGGCCTGCGCGTGTGCTCGCCATGCTGATCGACGGATGGAAGAACCGCGGGCTAACGCCCGAGCAGGTGCCATCCGGCGAAGCCGCGAGCTTCGCGAACGGCAAAGGTAAGAAGCTGTACATCGCGTATCAGGAGCGGCTGAAAACGCTAAACGCCGCCGACTTTGGCGATTTGCTGCTGGAGAACATCCGGTTGTTTCGACAAAACGCGGATGTGCTCCGCTCGTTTCAGGATCGGTTCAAGTTCATTCTGGTCGACGAGTATCAGGACACGAATGTTGCGCAGTATTTGTGGCTGAAGCTGCTGGCGCAGACGGCGTCAGCTGCTCCATCTGGTGGCCTCGCCCTTCGAGACGCATCGCTTCGCGATGTTACTCAGGATGAGCAGGGAGGAAGCGCCATAGGCGAAGTCTCCGTCTCTCATTCTGAGAAGCGAGGGCAAAGCCCAAGCGTCTCCGAGGCTGCGACCAGGGCCTTTCCCCGCCCTCCAAAAAACATCTGCTGCGTGGGCGACGATGACCAGTCGATCTATGGCTGGCGCGGGGCCGAGGTCGATAACATCTTGCGGTTCGAGCATGACTTTCCCGGCGCGAAGGTCATCAGACTCGAAAGAAATTACCGCTCAACGGGACATATTCTCGCGGCCGCCTCCCATCTCATTGCCTACAACGAAGGCCGCCTTGGCAAGACGCTTCGCACCGAAGATGAACTGGGCGAAAAGGTGCAGGTCACCGGCGCCTGGGATAGCGAGGAGGAGGCGCGCGCGATCGGCGAGCAGATAGAGCAGTTCCAGCGTGAGGCGCGCGAGCGCGGCGAGGATCATCCGCTTGACGAAATCGCGGTTCTCGTGCGGGCCTCGTTTCAGATGCGCGAATTTGAAGACCGTTTTATCCAGCTCGGCCTACCCTATCGCGTGATCGGCGGTCCACGCTTCTACGAGCGCGCCGAAATCCGCGATGCGCTCGCCTATCTGCGCGTCATTGCGCAGCCGGCCGATGACCTCGCTTTCGAGCGCATCCTTAACGTGCCAAAGCGTGGGCTCGGCGATGCCACCCTGCAGATGCTACATGACTATGCACGCAAAAAACGCATTCCGCTCACAGAGGCCGCCACCGCGCTTTCCGCGACCGACGAGCTGAAGCCGAAGCCTCGCACAGCCCTTCGCGACCTAATGGAGCGCTTTGAGCGCTGGCGCATCAAGAAAGATTCAATGCCGCACACCGAGCTCGCCGAGATCGTGCTCGATGAGTCTGGCTACACGGAAATGTGGCAAAAGGACCGCTCCGCCGACGCCGTCGGCCGCCTGGAAAACCTCAAGGAGCTGGTGCGCTCCATGGAGGAGTTCGAGAATTTGCAAGGCTTCCTCGAGCACATCTCGTTGGTGATGGATCGCGAGGGGACAGAGTCGGAGCAGGCCGTCAACATCATGACTTTGCATTCGGCGAAGGGTCTGGAGTTCGATTGCGTGTTCCTGCCCGGCTGGGAGGAAGGCCTGTTCCCACACCAACGATCACTCGACGAGAATGGCCGCGCCGGCCTAGAGGAAGAGCGCCGCCTCGCGCATGTCGGCCTCACACGCGCAAGAAAGCGCGCCAGGATCTACTTCGCCACCAACCGGCGCATCCACGGCATGTGGACCTCGACGGTGCCCTCGCGCTTCCTCGATGAGTTGCCGGAGACGAATGTGGAGGTGAAAGAAGCTGCGGGCGGCGTCGGTGGGTTTGGCATGTCGGGTTATGGCGCCTCGCGCTTCGACGAGATGAATGCTTTCGGCTCGAGCTACACCACTCCGGGCTGGCAGCGCGCACAAGCGCGCAAGGGGCGCGGCGGATTCTACGACAACGGCCAGCCGCGCCATGTGCCGGATAGCGTTTTCGATGAGACCGGTGGCGACGCTGACGAGCAAGTCCGGCCGAAAAAGATGCGCCGAGGCGGTGCGAAGCGTGACGCCAATCGCAAGCCTCTCGTCATCGAAGGCGAGCTGGTCGCAAAATCTACCGGCACGGTGTCCTCTTTCACAGTCGGCGCGCGGGTGTTTCACCAGAAATTCGGCAACGGCAATGTGGTGGCTGTGGACGGCAACAAGCTCACTATCGCCTTTGACAAGGCGGGCGAGAAGCGCGTGGTTGATAGTTTTGTCGACAAGGTGTGAAAGGCTCCCGGCGACACCTCACGATCCTTCACTCTCAATACGACGTCAGCAGCTCGATCTTGCTATTAGCCAGGAACAGCCACTTGGCCAGCAAGCCGGCAAGGTTTCGGATGATGCGCTCGCCTGATAAGCACGAACCTGCTTCGATCATTGTGCTCGTTCGGTTGCACCCCTGTCATCGGCTTCCGCAGGCCCTTGAGCGCCGGTTTCAAGAAGGCTCGCGAGTATGCTTGGGTCGGTCGCGGTACGCACAATCATCGGCTCTTCGCGGCCGCGAATTGAAACTTCCGTGCGGCCGAGCGCATCCGCCGAGATGCCGCCGGTGGCAAACACCTCTTCCGAAACGATGGCCTTGCAATCCAGCGCTTTCGTCATGTCCTGCAATCTTGCTGCCACGTTTACGGGATCGCCCAGCGCGGTGAACACGGTGTGATCCTGAAAACCGATGTCCCCGATAATGACCTCGCCGCCATGAATCCCGATACCGTACTGGATCGGCTCGGGCAAATCGGAAGCGAGCTGATGGTTCATGTATTCGACATTGGTCGCGATGTTCGCGGCACCACGTATCGCCTGTCGGCAAGCAGTTTTCGGGTCGGCATCAATCCCGAACAACGCAAGGACACCGTCGCCGACAAACTGATTCGGCCGGCCGCCCGCGTCGAGCGCTGCCTGCGAGCACGCGCCGAGGAAGCGATTGATGAGAAAGACGACGTCGAATGGCAGCCGCGCCTCGGCGAGTTTGGTCGATCCGCGCATGTCCACGAACATGCTGACAATGTAGCGCTCCGTGCCGATATTCATGTTGCGACCTTTGCGCAGCAGATTGGCGTTCATATTTGCTGGCAGAATCGGAATGACGGCCACGTCCGCCTGCGGCCGAAGTTGGCAAGCAAGGCGGATCGAGGGGTTCGCGGAAACGCCGATGCTTTCGAGCACGAAAGCCTCGCGCCCTGAAGGCCGCGGCAGGCTGCTGCGATCGCTCAAAACTCGGATGCGGCACGTCGAACAGCGCGCGCGACCGCCGCACACGCTAGCATGCGGAATCTTGAATCGCAGGCTGGCTTCGAGAACGCTTAAGCCTTTCGGCACGCGCACCTGCCGGTTTGGATATGAAATTGTGATCATGCCGCGCCTGCGTTCGCGCAATGTGCGCACGCCGCGCGCTGCGAACACCAGCACGATCGCAGCGCCATAGGCGATGGGGAAATAAAAGAGGCTGATTTCGGTAATCAGCCGCGCTTGCTCAGTGGGAATCCGCTGCAGGTTTTCATTGCGCCATTCTGGATCATCGGCAAGCTCAGCTACCTCGCGTCCGCCATGATGCGCGCCGATCATGGCGAGCGGCGGCAATAGGATGGCGATGGCGAGAAGTATTGGGGCCGCCCAATCAAAAAACGACTTCAGTCGCAGCCAGAAGTACAGGCCGATGCAGGCGTGCGTCCACGCGACCGTCAGCGAAATGAATTGCACGGCAATGTTATGGGGCGCCGTGACCCAATAGGCGAATAGCGCTGTGGCGTAATTGAACGGGGGTACTCCGAACAGTGCACCGGGGAGTCGTTCGGCACCGAGGTGACTGGCGAGCCAAAGCGGAATGCTCAGCCCCAGAACGAGCTGTGTGATCTCAGCAGCCGAGTAACGAAAATGCCGCCGTTGATAGAGCGCCCATAGGCCGAGCGAGAAGTGGACGATTGCAGCAAGGTAGAGGGTGTCATTGACAATCGGAATTCGCCACCACCAAACGTGATATTTCAGCCACGTCTCCATCGCGTCGTACGAAATGTTGCCGAGCGCATGATTGAAAAAATGCGAAAAGATGTAAGTGAACATGACGAGGCCGGTGGCAAGCCGCACCTGGCGCACGCCGATGCCGCGCAGCCACGTCGCAAACGTGGTGTGCGCGCTTGTCCCGACGTCACCGATCCGGGGGGCCTGTACCGTCACGTTAACCATCGTTGAATGGCGATTCAGCAAATAAGGCCGCAACACAAAAAATCGCGCGCGTCGAAGCCGTGCCTCCTGGCCCTGTCATATTGCTTTATTGGCGTCGCGCAGCCGCCGGGCCAGCATGCCCATTATATCAAGGGCGAAAGTCGGCGCTCGGCTCACTAGGGACACAAAATCCTTCTTCGAGACAGGAACCAGCGCGACATCGGTTTTGGCGACGGCGGTGGCACTGCGCGGCGCGGAGTCGATCAGTGCCATTTCGCCGAAAATATCATTGGTCTCGAGGGTGGCGAGCAGGCGATTGCCGAGCTGGATTTCGACCCGTCCGCTCTTGATGACGTAAAGCTCTTTCGCCGTTTCCCCCTCTTTAAAGATCGTTTCGCCCGCTTTCAGGTACCACACAGGGATGTCTGATTCGGCGAGAAAGCTGAAACCAACGACGTCATCCGACATTGGCCGCGCCCCTAAAGTTTCAGCTCCTTTTCGAGCTTGGCTTTGCTCTCGATGCAGTAATAGCCAGACAGTCGGGTGACCAAATTCATGCGCATCCATTCGTTGAGGATCCTGCTCACGTTTTCCCGCGCAATGCCGGCCATTGCGGCTACGTCGCTCTGACTTAGTTTTTGCCGGATCACAATGCGGCCGCCGCCGACTTCGTTGCCGAAGGCCTTAGCAAGATCGAGCAACGCTCGCGCAACGCGCCCCTTGACCGGTAAAAATGTTCCCGCTGC
>Ga0126375_10000558_pt1 | contig 10455 bp, 8 predicted proteins | sample PanSoiMetPlot_14_FD_109577 | JGI IMG/M metagenome (GOLD analysis project Ga0126375, IMG submission 109577) | Tropical forest soil microbial communities from Panama - MetaG Plot_14 | ecosystem: Environmental > Terrestrial > Soil > Tropical forest | place: Panama | collected 2016-02-17 | reverse complement strand
TTGCTCTGACCGAAGGCATGCGAACGCGTGATCAGTTGCTTGACCAGTTTTTCCTGCATCGTCCGAGGGGCACCGAGAGTGGCCCTGCGAGTTTGTTCGAGCAGTTCGAGGGCTTCGGCTTCCGGTGGCAAGGTCGCGACTGTCGGATTGGCGCGCCGCCGCTCGGCTTCCTCCAAAGTATGAATTAACGACGAGTCGTTTCCGCTCTTGGTCGCGACCAGCGAGCGCAGGCCAGGTGTAATGGGAAAAGCAATGCCCCGTTTGCGTATGTCATCCATGAGGCGGTCGCGCTGCTCAGGGTGTGACGGCAATTGATAAAGCATCCGCACGAATTCCTGATTCGTTAGGGGTGGCCCCTGCTGAAGTTGGGTCGGCTGGGGAAAAGGACTATTTTCAGTTTGCGCGTATATCGTCGCCGCACTTGAGATAGCCACCAGAATTACAAAAGATGCGCCCAGATTGCGATTGATTCGGTGAATTAAAGCAGAGTAATTCAAGATCGACCTCTCGGGTAAAAATTATTGCCACCAATTATAACGTTTGATTCGAGGATTGCGTTACGCGGACGGTTGCCTGCGGAAGATTCAGGGCCAGATGGCATGCGCGCTGCCCGTAAACTTACCGCGCCAATTGACAGATAAATTATGGTTTACATGCAGAATCTTTCAATTGCCAAACGCAGGATCTCGACACATCGATTGAGTTCGGCGGCGGGAACGAACTCTCCGGTACGGTGCGCGACGCGAATGTCACCCGGGCCAAAAACAACAGCTTCTGCGCCCAGTGAGATCATGCTCGGGGCTTCGGTGCCGAAAGCTACGGTCCCGCCGGGCTTGCCCGAAGATTCCTCGAGAAATTTAACCAACACAGATTCGCCGCTCGTTTCAAAACTATCGTCCGCACGGGCCGCATCAATCTCACAGGTGAAGTCAGAATCGGTGCTGCGCAGATTTGCAACCTCGTGTTTCACCAGATTCAGCACGTGATCGGATTTCTGGCCTGGAATGGTTCGCCATTCGAGCGTGAAGCGGCATTCTCCAGCAACAACGTTTTTTGCTGAACCTCCCTTGACGATGCCGACGTTGAGCGTAGTGTGGGGCGGATCGAAAGCTGCGCGCTGATCGCTTTTCAATTGCTCGGCAATCCTTTCAATTCGTTCAATCAAACGCGCGGCCCGAAAGATTGCCGAGGCGCCAAGCTGCGGATAAGCACTGTGCGCTTCTCGTCCCCGAACTATTATTTCGGCGAGACAATAACCCTTGCCCGCACGAATTGGTTGCAACGAAGTTGGTTCACCGACAATCGCATACCGAACTGTAAATGGTCTGGCTTTGGCCAAACGTTTTGCGCCCAGACATCCAATCTCTTCGTCACAGGTGAAGATGAGCGCCAGCTGTTTTCTCAGTTGCGAGAGGTCTATGCTTTCAATTGCCGTGAGCGCAGCGGCGATAAAAGCTTTCGTGTCGCAGGCGCCGCGACCGAAAAATTTACCGTCGCGTTCCGTCAATCGCAGCGCATCATTCCAGTGCGGATCGTAAGGGACGGTGTCGCTGTGGCCGACGAGCGCGAGTTCCGCGGCGAGGACATCATCGCCTGAACTCTGAGCAACAAGATTGATTTTCTCGATGCCGTTTTCGTCAACGTCAGTATAGGACTTGACGTTGAACCGGTTTGCCTCGCAGCGCTTTCGCAGATAGCCAATCATCGTCGCATTGGATCGCGAAGAGACTGAATCGATGGCCACGAGATCGGCAAGGGTCTGTTCGACGGTCATGATCTACTGAAATGCGCCGAACCGAAGCGAGGACGAGCGCAAGCGTCTCGCTTGCAGTTGGCGGTTTAGAGCTAACATTGCCAGCGAGATAAGCAGGCGGAGCAAGTGAGACGCTTGCGCTCCAGTCCGCTTGTCGCCGGGATCGATAACACTCTATCCCCACAATCTTTTTTGCAGCGCATTAAATCTTTCCACAACCTCTTCCTGAATCAAGTGCCGGCCTTCAGATGCGATTGGTTTATTCGCAACGACGACTTCGCGAACGGCCGCTCTCGAAACAGCAAACACGATATTTGCAAACAGATCATTCTGCGACGCACCGGCAAGCGACGGATCGTCCAGATCCACGGTGAAAAAGTCTGCCGGTCTTCCAGCCTCGAGGGTCCCGCCAGGCGCGCCAATGCTACGAGCACCATTGATGGTTGCGCAGTTGAATAAATATCGAGCGATGTCGTCAGGGAGGGCTTCATTGCCAATCGGGTGCTCACTGACGCTCGGGCTTCTGACACCAAGCATCGTACGCTCGAGCTTCTGCAGGCGCAGGTGATATTCAAGTTCCCGCGCATCCTCGAGCAAATCAATCTGCGCCTGGCTGTCCGTCCCCAAACAAATCGACACACCGTGCTTTTGATACTCGTCCGCGGGGACAACTCCGTCGCCGAGATTCCTTTCAGTTGTTGGGCAGGCGCAAACTATCGCACCGGATCCAGCGAAAGAGGCAATCGCTTTTGGCGTAACGTGAATAGCATGCACAGCGGTGAAACGCTCGCTCAGCAGTCCTTCAGTTTCAAGTAAGGCGGTTGGCGTTCGCCCGTATTCTTCAACGCAGGCCGAAACTTCAGCCGGCTGTTCGGCGACGTGCATGTGGATTTTCAGATCGTGTTCTTTTGCGTAACCAACCACTATGCGCAGGTAATCGAGGGGAACAGCACGAACGCTGTGAGGAGCCACACCAACCCAGGCTCGACCATCAGTGCGCGCTTCACTGGCTGAATTGTTTTCGCTCGAGCTTCTGACACTACTGACCAGGCTGTCCAGATTTGTCAGATATGCATCGGGCTGAGTTTCAATGAACCGCGTCTGTTTTGGATTCGCCTCAACCTGATAGCCGGATCGCGCATACGCCACTCGCAGCAGGGCGATGCGTAGACCGATGTCGTTTGCCGCCCGGATGACCTCCTTCGCAAGCAGGTTCGGATCGTCGTAAGGCTTTCCGTCCGGCGCATGATGCAGATAGTGAAACTCGCCAACTGAAGTGATGCCGCTTAGCGCCATTTCCAAAAACGCCATGCGCGAAGCATCGTAGATGTCTTCGGGCGACAAACGTGTCGCAGCTGAATACATCATTTCGCGCCAGGTCCAGAAACTGTCGTTTGGGTTTGCGGTTCGGTGCTCCGTCCGTCCCCGCAGGACCCGCTGAAAAGCATGTGAGTGTGCGTTAACCATTCCCGGCAGCAACGCGCGCCTTGGGAGATTGATTCTTTTTTCCTCGATCAACTTTTCAGCTTTAACGATCTTGACGATCGATCCGCCGGCGTCGCAAACCAATGCCAGGCCACTGGCGAAATCGCCATTGACGAAAAGAAGTTCCGGCACCCAGGCGATCATCATTAAGAATTGAGTTGCAACAATCGCACGACGACAGAAGGTCGCGGTGCCGGCGGTATGTTCGCCAACTCTGCGTCTAAGTTCGCACGGCGTCGCAGCAATTCAAGCCGAAGACTTTGCTCGCCGCGATTCATCGTCCAGTTATGATTGGATCGAAAGATCGGTTTCAGCAGAAACGAAAGCTTTTCGATAATCGGTTTGTTGGCTTGAATGGTCCAATCGTAAGTAATGTTGACAAAGCGGCCCTCCTGTTCGAATGTCCAAATCCCACGCCCCTGGAAATCTCCCGTTGCCTCCATCGAAAAACCGTTCGGGTATCGCGATTCGACCGTGCGAAAGTTGATACGCAGCGTGTAAGGCAACCACCCGCCTGCGTGAAGATTGATCAATTTTCCTACGCCGCCTTCGCCTCCAGGCTCAAGCTGTTTGACTTCGAAATACACTGAACCCCACCAGCGGGGTAGGGCCAAAGCATCTTCCAGGATATCTGCGACTTCCCGGACATCAGCTTCGACGCGCCAGCGATCCACAAAATGATATTGATTGTTAGCCATTCTTAGGTCGAGCGGAGAATACCACAAGTTCAAAAGCTCAACCTTTGAAACCACAGGGGAGCAGCCCGCAGGGCTGGAAGATAGTAGCCGGTGGTCGTCAGACCACCGGATCGCAGGCCATCTAATTAGCCCGCACCCTGAAACGGTGCGAGATTGGCTCAACGGTTTCTGGCACCCCTGCGGGGTGCCCACGCGGAGTCTCCACGGATACCGGAGGTCTCCTCCCGATACATCGGGATTCGACCTCCGGCTACTTTCTTTCAACCCTTCGGGTTGAGCAATCAAGTACGTTAATCCCATAATTTCATTTCAAGTTAGGCGTTACCAGAATTGCTCTCGATTGCGACGACTCGCTAGAATGAAAGACCGGCAACACAATATGGACGCTTTAACTGCATCGCTTGGAGTTTTGACTGCCATGATCACGCCGGCAGTTTTGATCTCTGCCAGCGGCACGATGATTCTGTCGACCTCGACGCGACTCGGCCGCGTCGTCGATCGCGTTCGTTCACTCTCCGACCGTTTACGTCAATTGTCAGCCAGCGATGAAGAGCCGGAGTTCTTCGAAGAAGAGCGCGCTATGCTCTACGATCAACTCGACAAATTAACCAGTCGCTCGCGGCTTTTGCAGCGCGCGCTTACGACTTTTTACCTGGCTGTCGGTGTCTTCGTCGCGAGCAGCGTGGCGATTGGCGGCGTCGCGTTCTTTTACGCGCGTGGTTTGTCGGCGCGTGGCGCCTGGATTCCGGTCGTGATGGGTCTGCTCGGCGCAGTCTGTCTTTTCTACGGCAGCATGTTGCTGGTGTTTGAAGCCCGGCTGGCGTTAAGCACAACGCATGGCGAAATGGACTTTATCTGGCGAATTACCAAACGTGTCGTGCCAAAGGAATTGGTTGAGAGCCATAAGACGCATTACGTGCATTTTCGGAAACGCGTGGGCGACGAGTAGCACTGTTTGAGGAGCACTGAAATGAGCGAGGTTCCTTCATATCTTCGACTACTCGAATCAGGCGACCTGAACTGTCGCGTCGAACAGCTGGAAGCTTTGCTCGAGCGCTGCACGGTTTGCCCGCTCGACTGTGGCAACAATCGACTCGCAGGCGAGCTGGCGCGCTGCTATTCGGGCCGTCTACCAATTGTTTCTTCATTTACGGCGCACTTCGGTGAAGAACCACCGCTATCGGGCACACGCGGGGCGGGCAATATCTTTTTCGGCAATTGCAACCTGCGATGCGTCTACTGCCAGAACTATCAGATATCGCAAGCACACAAACAACAAATTAAGAACGAAGTGACGCATGAGCGGCTGGCCGAAATGATGCTTGAGCTTCAGGCGCGCGGCTGTCACAACATTAACTTTGTGTCGCCGACGCACTTTGCGCCGCAGATGTCCCGCTCGATTCTGCTGTCGGCAGAAAAGGGTTTGCGTCTGCCGATCGTTTACAACACTAATGCCTACGATTCAGTCGAAGTGCTGCAACTGCTGGATGGAATCGTCGATGTTTACCTCCCGGATTTGAAATATGCTGAGGACGAAGCAGGCTACCTGTATTCAAAAGTAGGCAGCTACCGCGATATTTCCCGCACCGCGATCAAAGAGATGTACCGGCAGACAGGCGATCAGCTGGTTTATGACGATGCCGGACTGCTGCAACGCGGATTAGTAATCCGATTGCTGGTTCTGCCGAATGACATTGGTGGTTTACGGGAATCGCTGGAATGGATTCGCGATGAGCTGAGTTCGCGCGTCGCGATTTCACTCATGGCCCAGTACTATCCCACGAACGTTGCCGGCACAAATCAGCGCTACACCTTGCTTTCGCGCAGGATCAGCGAAAGCGAATGGCTGCGCGCAATGTCCGCGTTGGAAGAATTCGGATTAGAGGAGGGCTGGATTCAGGAGTATGACGGCGCCCCGTTTTATTATCGTCCTGACTTCAACAACACCGAGACGCCGTTTCGTGATGTACGCGATTTTTCGTGACTACTGCGTACCGGGCAAGCGCGGTTGCCGCCGTGGCTGTGCTTCGGGCTCTTCCTGCTCGAGCGTCGCAAGCACATCTTTATAGACTTTGATCTTGCCGGCCTGCTCCATGCGTGTCTTAACGGCACTCAAGTAATCCTCGAACACCTGGTTCTTGCGCTCGGTCAATGCGCTTTGCATCAGTGAATCTCGCTGCTTGGCGTATTCAGTGAGATCAGCGTCAGTTCGTTTATTAACTCCGATCACCAGATAATTCTGATTGAGAAAGATTGGTTGCAGCACATCACCGGCTTTGGCCGCGTACAGTGGGTCGTCGAGGAGCACGCTCGAACCGGCTTCGCCCAGCGGTGTCGACAATTTGTAATTCGCTTCCGCCTTTGTCTCTAAACCAAGTCTCTCGGCCGCGGCTTTCAATTCGCCCGGAGTTTTCGCACTGGCCACCAAATCTTTTGCTTTCTGTTCCAGTTGTGATTTGGCTTTTTCCTCTTTCACCGCAACGCGCACTTTTTCTTTCACTTCATCAAAGTCGGGAATGCGCGGCGGTTTTTGTTCGACCAGCATGGGAACAGCGAAACCATTCTTGATTCCTGTGCGTTCGCCAATGTCGTTGGGGTTATTCAGCGGCGCAATCGCCTGTTCGAACTGCTGAGAGTTGCCGATTTCCTTCACGTCGTCGCCAGGTTTGATGAAACCCGTTTCGCGCACCATATCAGCGACATTCATGTTTGCTTCAGCGGCAAGCTCCTGCGCGACCTTTTGCGGGTCCTTCGTTTCCTTCAACCGATCCTGCGCCTTTTGAGCAATCTTCTGGGCGATGGTGTAACCGCGCCGGTTGCGAAGCGAGACGAGCAGTTCCGGCTTGGCATCCTCGAAAGTTTTCGGCACGGGATCGCCGCGGCGCAAAATGTAGTAGGCGTTCTTGTATTTAATCGGATCGGTGACTTCGCCCGGTTGCATGTCGAGCACTCTCTGATAAGGGTCATCGGGCTTGTTTGGATTCTTCTTCACAATACCATTGACCCAGCCGCCGGTTTTTGCGGTCGCCGGATCCTCCGAATTACCTTTGGCCAGGTCTGCAAAGGCAGCTTCCGTTGTTGTTTCACCGGCACCGCGCGCCTTTGTCGCCAGGCCGTCAGCCTTCTCTTTTACGGCCGCGTCGAGATCCTGCCGCGCCACCCTCAAAACGATTTGCTGTACCTTTACTCCGGCCTGCTTGTATTCAGGCTTGAGACCGTCATACTCATCGTGCAACTCCTTGTCGGTGATTTGCAGTTTCTGTCCCGATTTATCCTGATCGATAAAAACGTAACGAATGTTTTTCTGCGGGACGAGGATGTTGTAATCAGTTTTGTGCTGATCGTAGTACGCCTTCAGCTCGTCGTCTGTTGGTTGGATTTTCTCTGCGACTTTAGTTGTCGAAACAATCACATAGGTTAAATCAAACGCAGTATTCTTCTTTTTGTAATCCGACTGGACGTCGTCCTCGGAAACGCGAACGCTCGCAGCGACGAATGCTTCGAGCTTTTCGCGCGCGATGTCTTCGGCTACATCGCGTTCGAATGCTGCGACATCACCAACTCGCTGCTGATATTTGGCCATGTCGAGCTTTCCCGAAGCGTCAAGCAGGGTCAACTTTCCAGAGGCGTCACTGAAGGTCTTTCTGATCCGTTCGTTAACTTCTGCAGCCGAAGCTTCCAGCCCTAAACGGCGAGCTTCCTGGACCGCAATCTTCTTTTGAATCAAGCCATCCAGAATCTTGTCGTCCGTATAGCCCATTTGCATCAGGCTAATCTGCCCGCCGAAACGCGCAAAACTTGTTTGCAGATTCTGTTTTTGCGTAGCAAACTCGCCGAGCGTGATGTCTTCGCCGCCCACAGTAGCGACAACTTCCTGACTTCGAGTGGCCTCGACGCCTGATGAACCGCTATTTGGTCGAAAGAAAAGCACGAGGCTAACCGCCATCAAAGCCACGAATCCAAGGATCAGCACCTTGCTGGTCCGTTCGAATTTACTTAGTTGTTTGAGCATGAAAAACCTTTTCCAGAGTCTTAATCGAAATCAGAAATTCTAAATGACCACGTCAGTTTGCTGCAACCCGCGAGTGTTGTCCCCGAAACTCCTGGAATTTGGCGCATCGCCGGCAGTCCCACCCCAGGGAATCCGACCAAGATACCAGGGATCAAACTGAGGTTAATCAACCTGCACCATACGTCGAGCTCTGGATAGGGATTTTGCTCGTTGCGATGTTATTTTATTTGCCCACATGGGCTCGGTGGCAACCTCGACACTAGCATGGGTCGGCTTTTGCAGTTTCATCCTCGTAATGCTGGCGATTGACCTCGGTGTCTTCAATCGCAAACCGCACGAAATCTCTTATCGAAATGCCGCCATCTGGAGCGGAGTCTGGATCGCTCTGGCACTGATCTTTTTCGGACTACTGCTCGGTCCGCTGGGGCGGGAATTGTTTGGCGCGGCGCGGCACCAGAAAGCCCTTGAATTCATCACCGGATATTTGATTGAACTATCTCTATCTGTCGATAACCTTTTCGTCTTTTTGCTTATCTTTTCGTATTTCAAAGTTCCTCCGAAATACCAGCATCGCGTTCTCTACTGGGGCGTCCTGGGAGCGCTGGTCATGCGCGTCAGCATGATTCTGGTTGGCACTGAACTTATCCAGCGCTTTCATTGGATTATCTATCTTCTCGGAGCGTTCCTGGTCTACACGGGAATTCAGATGCTGCGCGCGGGCGAAACTGAGCTCGAGCCTGATAAGCAACCTATAATTCGTTTTATCACCCGGCATGTTCCCGTCGTTCGCTACTACGAACGACGCAAGTTCTTCACGAAGGTGGACGGTAAACGCGTCGGAACTTTGTTGTTTCTTGTCCTGGTGGTGGTGGAAGTAACTGACCTGGTATTTGCAGTCGATTCAATCCCCGCAATCTTTGGTGTCACCACCGACCGTTTCATTGTTTACACCTCGAACGTTTTTGCCATTCTCGGTTTACGAACGTTCTACTTCCTGCTGGCGGGTGTGGTCGAAAGATTCCATTATCTCAAGCTGGGACTTGGCATTGTCCTGGGTTTTATCGGCCTAAAGATGCTGCTGCCGGTGATAACAAGGATTCTCGCTGCCGGTTTTCAAGGGTTGGGGTTCAACCATGCAGCGGACTCGACCAGCCATTTTTCGGAAATCCCGATTGCTATTGCCCTGGGGTTTGTCGGAGTCGTGTTGGTGGCTTCGGTGACCGCGTCTTTGATCTGGCCGGTGAAAACCGCGGACGAAGATGAGTAAAAACGACATCGCCCCGAAGGGCTCTTCCCTCCAGGGCGACGGAGCGCGCGCCGGAAAGCTCCGGCAGCATTTTTTCGGAACCGGGTGCTTAAGCAACCCTAGCTGTAGAAAGTCTCGGTGTTGACTCTTCGCTCGCCGTGAACCAAGTGACAGGAGCCAGCGAGTACAGCGTTCCATTAACTTGGTAAGTGTCTAGAGTTTAGTCTTTCCATAACAAAAGCGTCAAGCATCATGTTGACCGCACGTGATACGTACAGACACGACGCGCGTCCCTAACCTCTCCAAATTAAGGGGCTAAGCATTACTACTATCGGCGCGCAAATCACGGCCAGAGGTGTGCCGACGTTCACAAAGTCTCCAAACGATAACGTCCCGGTCCGTAAACCGAAAGATTACCGTGATTTCCGATCGGTGTAAGAAACGTAACCACGGCGGCCATTGCCGCGGTTACGACGAAAGGCTCAGGCGGCCTCCCAGCGCGTGCGCTAAGGCCTGCGCCACGGGCGCAAAAAGCGGCGTTGTTGCCGCGTCCGACATGAACTGCGTAATTACGGCAACCACCGCGAAAAGAGCCAGTAAAAACAGCCTGTCGGGCCATCCGCTCACAAACTGATGCAGCCAGCTTGCGATCAGATTGGCGTTTCCTGTCTTTTGCATCGCGACTCCCAGCTGCAGCCCTTCGACTTGCAGAAATTGATCTGATACTTTCCATTACTTGATTACGTGGAACCATGCAGATAACCATCAAGACATCACCAGACTTTAATTTCCGACGTACAGTCCTTAGCCACGGTTGGTGTGAGTTGCTTCCCTTTGAATTCGGTCGAAACAGATGGACTCTGACTCGGGTTCTGGATGTTGGTCGCGCCAGGCCGGTCACTGTCACAATCTCTGCCGGAAGAGGCGGCCTTAAAGTCGTGACCTCTCGTAAGGTTACTGAAGCCGCTGCGGCGAGCATTGTCCGCGACGTGCGTCACATGATGCGCCTCGACGATGATCTCGATGAATTTTATGCAGCGATGTCGGCAGACTCAGAATTCGCCTGGATCACGAATGAAGGCGCGGGCCGCTTGTTACGCTCACCCACGGTGTTCGAAGATTTGGTGAAGATGATTTGCACGACGAACTGCTCCTGGGCACTGACCGAAAAAATGGTTAACGGTTTAGTAAACGAGCTGGGCCGCGCGTCTGATGACGGCCGCAAATCCTTTCCGGATGCAGAATCGATGGCCAAACAATC
>Ga0126375_10000557_pt1 | contig 10455 bp, 9 predicted proteins | sample PanSoiMetPlot_14_FD_109577 | JGI IMG/M metagenome (GOLD analysis project Ga0126375, IMG submission 109577) | Tropical forest soil microbial communities from Panama - MetaG Plot_14 | ecosystem: Environmental > Terrestrial > Soil > Tropical forest | place: Panama | collected 2016-02-17 | reverse complement strand
TCGCGATTCAAATCATCATAAGACAGGAATTTCTTATCGCCGCCGAGTTGCAGCAACCGATCCATCACATCATCTCGATCTTTTTCTTCAATAGCCACGTTATTTTCTTTCCTACTCTGATTGTGCGCAGTTTAGTTTTCCGACTTCCCGTGCGGTAAATAGATGCTGCGCTGTTTTGATAGTTCCAGTTTCTTCATTGCCAGACGATCGCGCTCTTCGTCTTTGCCAGCGCGGTCGGCCTCGGCAATTTGCGAGCTCAATTCCTCAATCTCTCGATCCAGCTTCATGAGGCGCAGGGCGTCCAAACAACTGTTCGCATCGGCCAGGGATTCATCGAACGATTCAGCCGGCTCGCTCATCATTAGACGCGCCAGAAACTCGGTCGCGGTTGAATTATTTGCCGCTGCCTCGCTCAATGAGTCAAAACTGATTTCCCTCTCGTCCTTGCCCAGTGCCGCCAGCGCTCGGAAGATCTCCGCAGTCGGCAGCCCTTCATAATCTGTTGGTTCCAGCCGCGGCAGAATGATATTTCGCAATTCGTCGCTGCTTACCAAAAGGCCCAGAAGCTTTTCTTCCGCCACCGTGGGCCGCACACGCTGCCCAATCACATTTTGAACGGCCGCAGTGTCAGCACTTGCGACACCGCGCACCTGATGCCAGAGTTCGCGTCGCTGTTCCCTCTGAACGCGCAAGCTGTCCATCGCGATGTCAAAATATTCGCGCTTTTGGATTCGATTGCGGACAGCGCGAACAAACGGGAGCGTCTCCTCGACCGCCATGGCCTTGTCAGCCGGGCTGTGAAGATTGCGATCCCGTACCGCTTGATCGATCACAAATTGTATATGGGGCTGTGCTGCGCCTCGGCGTTGCTGATACTCCGTAACGCCGTGTTTTCTGATGAAATCGTCCGGATCTGCGTTGTCCGGGAGGACTAGAACCTTAACTTCGATGTCTTCTGCCAGAATCGTTTCGATCGCTCGTTTCGCCGCCTGCACGCCCGCGCGATCACCATCATAATTCACCACCACTTTACGCGCAAACCTGCCGATTAGTTTCACCTGCTCGGGCGTTAGCGCCGTGCCCAAACTGGCCACGACATTGCGAACTCCGAATTGATATGGAACGATTAGATCCAGGTATCCTTCAACCAGAATCGCAAATCCCTGCCGCCGAATTTCATCACGAGTCAGGTTTAGACCGTATAAATGACGCCCCTTCGTGTAGGCCGCGGTCTCTGGCGAGTTTAAATATTTCGGTTCACCTTCAGGATCTAGTGTCCGGCCTCCAAATGCAACCGGTTTTCCCTGCGCGTCGAATACGGGAAAAATAAGCCGCCCGCGAAATCGGTCGTACGAGCCGCCCTCCTCTTTCTTAACGACAAGACCACTCTTTTCCAGTTGCTCCTGGGTCGCCCCTTTTTGACGGAGATGAGTCGAAAGCGCCTCCCAGCTGTCAGGAGCGAAGCCCAGCTTGAAAGTCTGACTCGTCTCTTCTGTAATACCGCGCTGTTTCAGGTAATCACGCACTGCCCGCGCTGCGTTACCCTGTAGTTGATCCTGCCACCAGGCGAGCGCCCATTGATTCAACTCAACCACCTGATCGCTGTCGCGCTTGCGGGCTTCGAAGCGCGAATCGTCGACCATTTTTGGCAGCGGCACTCCGGCCTTCTCAGCGACAATCTTGATTGCTTCGGGAAATGTGACGCGTTCGATTTCCATGACGAAAGTGAAAACCGAGCCACCTTTCTGACAACCGAAGCAGTAAAAAATTTCTTTTGAAGGGTTAACTGAAAACGAAGGTTTCGTCTCTTTGTGAAACGGACAGCGGGCGACCCAGTTCGCCCCGGCCTTTTTCAAGGTGACATAGTCCTGCACGATGCGAACAATGTCCGCCTGGCGTTTGAGATCGTCGATGAAGGTTTGCGGGAAACGCATACTCAATTTCGGAATTCGGCGATCACTTCGATCTTCCCGATTAGGTTTTGGTTGAATTCGTCAAGCTCTTCGGCGGGAATCCAATATTCCTGATGCTTAGCACCGCCCACAATCTTTGCTTCATAGCGATCGAGAAAACTCTTTCTTACACGAAACCGGGTCACATAACCACATTTCGGATCGTTATATTTGGCGTTCCAGTCGCGGGCGATTTGAATCGCGTAGGCTTCAGTCACTACTGGATAGAAAAAAGGCTGTTGGGGAAGTCTTGGTGGAAATGCGATGAACTGGATCGCTTCAATCAAGTCCAGTTCATGCTGACCGACCGGACGAAACAGGACCACGAAGTCATCGTCAATCTTCGTCATTGCCTTAGCTGTACCAGCGTCGCGCCGCTGCCACCTTGATCTTGTGGCGCCACCGCAAACCGCGCCACGTGTGGATGATCCGCAAGTATTTCCGCGACCGCTTTGCGCAAAGCACCGGTTCCATGTCCGTGAATTATTCGCACCTCGCTGACACCGTTCAGGAATGCTTCATCGAGAAATTTATCTATCAAATCTGCTGCTTCATCGGTTTTCTTGCCGATGAGATTAAGTTCGGAAGTCGTTTGGAATTTAGAAGCGTCTTTTGAGTGCAAATGGACCTCGGTTGTTCCGGCTCGCGCGCGAAGATTCTCCAACGAAGGTTTTACCTTTCTCGCACCACGACTGGTTGTGAGCTCGTTGTTCTTCGGCCCGCTATCTTCAACGATCGCCAGGTTTGAAACTTTCTCACGCAGGTGTAGTGAGCCAACTCGAACTTCGGCTTCATCGTCCTTAATGCTATCGACGATCCCGATTGATCCAAACGAGCTGATTCTTACTTGATCCCCGATACGAAGTTCGTGTCGTTTGGTGAGATCGCTAACGTCCCTTCTTGCGGGCGCTGGAGTCTGGGCGACCTCAGGTTTCTCCGCAACCATTCCCTGGCTTAAAAGTTTGCCGTCGCGTACCACGCGAACGTTGCGCAGTGGCGCGGGCAAAGCCTCGGCGCGTATTTGAGATTTCCTCTGAGAGTCACGTCTCGCGCTTTCACTGATTTCACGGGCGGCGCGTTGTGCTTCACGTTTCAGTTCCGCGGCGCGACGTTCGGCTTCACGCTCGACTTTAACCTTTGCCGCGCGGTCTTCGATCTTTGACAGCAATTCACGACTCAGTTTTTCGAATTCCGAAATCGTTTGCCCGAATGCCTTTTCGAATTCAGTTTGACGCTGTGATTCGCGCTTCTGAAAATCCTTGTCGAGCGAGGCGAATCTTTCGGCTGTTGCTGCGCGTTCGTCCTCCAGCGCTTTACGCAAGGTCTCGGCCTGTTCGGCTTCGCGCTTAATCCGGCGCAAGTACTCAAACGCTTCGAGCGAAGATTGCTTTACGTGCATTGAGGCGTTTTTGATCACATCTTCGGGAATGCCAAAGCGCCTGGCGATCTCCAGGCCCGAGGACGATCCCGCAAGCCCAACCAGCAGACGATAAGTTGGCTGCAAAGTCCTTTCGTCGAACTCAACACTGGCATTCAAGACGTCGAGCTCGTTCGCCGCATACGTCTTCAGACCCGAATAATGTGTCGTCGCCAATACCTGTGCGCCCCGATGTTTGAAATAATCCACCACGGCGACGCCCAGCGCCGAACCTTCTTCCGGATCGGTGCCCGTGCCAACTTCATCGAGCAGTACAAGCGCGGGCGGTTCGCATGATTCGATCATTGAGCCGATGTTCCCCACGTGTGAGGTGAACGTCGAAAGATTGGCCGCCAACGATTGATGATCGCCGATGTCCGCGAGGATTGATCGATAGAAGGGAACTTTCGCGGACTTCGCCGGCACAGGTAATCCGGAAAGAGCCATCAGCGACAGCAGACCCGCCGTTTTTAACACGACCGTTTTGCCCCCGGCGTTTGCGCCGGAAATGACCATTACGGGATGTGTTTCGTCGAGCTTTAGGGAAACTGGAACCACCGCGCCATTGCTTTCACGCAGATTTTCTTCGAGCAGTGGGTGACGAGCGTCGATGAATTCGAGAGACGCGTCTGTCACTACATCCGGAACGACACAATCAAATTTTTCGGCAAACATCGCCTTAGCGCTAATGAAATCAAGCTGGCTTACCGCCGCCGCTGCGGCTTCAATCGCCGGCAATTGTCGTCTTAGTTCTTCAGACAAACGGAACAGAATCTCCGCAATCTCGCGTTGCTCAGCTTCACGAAGAGTCTGTAGTTCGTTATTCGCTTCGATTGTCTCCAGCGGTTCGACAAAAATTGTGGCGCCCGACGATGAAGAGCCGTGCGCGACTCCTTTGATTCTGCCCTGGTGATCCGATCGCACGGGAATGACGAAACGATCGTTTCGTACGGTGACCAGTTCTTCCTGAATAGCTTCGCTGGAGCGGCGCATCAGACTTTCCAGCGAACGCGTGATGCGCGAGCGGGCGTTTGCCAGGTCGCGCCGAATCGCGGCAAGTTGCGGGCTGGCACGATCATCAAGCTCACCGCTGGGCAAGATCTTTTTGTTTAGCGCAGCAGTCACTTTTGCTAAATCGGCTGGAACAGCCGCGACGATCTCAAAAAGCCTGGGACATGTGTCGCGCTCGCTCAGAATCGTGGTGCGGGCGGCCAACGCCCTATCACATAAGCGGCCGAGATCAAGGATCGTCGATGAGTCCAGAGCTGTGCCTTCGATCTTCAATCGAGAGACAGCTTCGGCCGGATTCAGAATTCCGTCGAAAGAAAAACGTGCACCCTTTTGCCGCGCTTCGAGCATTTCCGCGACATGAGCAAGAGATAGCAGAAGATCCTCGACACGATCGAGAGGAGCGAGGTCAGCGATTTGCGCTTCACCCATTTCCGTCAACGCATAACGACGGATCAGCGCACGCAATGAATCAAACTCGAGGATGTCGAAGGCCTGATTGTTCATTCGTATCAATCTTATCACCGGTGACCCTGGTTAGAGTTCAAGCCTCGGCCGGCCGGTTGTTTAGCGCAGCAAACAACACGTCGAACTATAAACTCTTGTGATGACCATCACCGTATCTCACTTTGCTCACCCGTAGTTTTTGGCTTATATTCGTCAACTTCTCAAACAAAGAAAGGCAATATTCAAATGCCCACAGTTCCTATCACAGTCGCTTACGGCGACGGTATCGGCCCGGAAATAATGGAAGCCACGCTGCATATTCTGAAAGAGGCAGGCTCGAAACTGGCCATTGAAAAAATTGATATTGGTGAGAAAGTTTATTTGTCAGGTAACACTTCCGGAATAAATCCCAGCGCCTGGGATTCCCTTCGCAGCACTAAAGTTTTCCTCAAGGCTCCAATTACCACGCCGCAGGGCGGCGGCTACAAGAGCCTGAATGTAACGGTGCGCAAAACGCTTGGTCTGTACGCGAATGTGCGGCCATGCGTCTCTTACCACCCGTTCATCGAAACGAAACATCCGGGTATGGACGTCGTGATCGTGCGCGAGAACGAAGAGGATCTTTACGCCGGTATTGAATATCGTCAAACCGATCAGGTAATGCAGTGTTTGAAGATTATTTCGCGGCCGGGCTCCGAAAAGATTGTGCGCTACGGATTTGAATATGCTCGCAGGCATAACCGAAAGAAGGTTACCTGCTTCACTAAAGACAACATTATGAAATTTACCGACGGTTTATTTCATAAAGTCTTCAATGAGATCGCTGCCGAATATCCGGACATCGAAAACGAGCATTGGATCGTGGACATTGGCGCCGCGAAGATGGCCGACACTCCGAACGCCTTTGACGTGATCGTGATGCCGAATCTGTACGGAGACATCCTGTCGGACGTTGCTGCGCAGATTGCCGGCTCGGTCGGTCTGGCTGGTTCGGCGAACATCGGTGAGAACATTGCGATGTTTGAAGCCATTCACGGATCGGCGCCGCGTCGCGCCGGCCAGAATCTGGCGAACCCTTCGGGATTGTTACTCGGGGCGATTATGATGCTGGTTCACATCGGACAGACAGCAACGGCTGAACGAGTTCACAATGCCTGGCTGCGGACGATTGAAGATGGTGTGCACACCTACGACATCTTTGATGAAAATATCAGCAAGCAAAAAGTCGGAACGAAGGAATTCGCCGACGCGGTCGTCGCGCGTCTCGGGAAGAAGCCGAATACTCTAAAAGCGGCAAGTTATCGGCAGGAAGACAGCGAAGAGGTTTACAGCGAGACTGTTGTCAAAGAGCGGTCCGACACCAGAAAGGAACTCGTAGGCGTCGACGTTTTCCTGGATTGGTTGAAGGGCTCGCCCGACAATCTGGGTGAAGCATTAAGCAGAATAGTTCCGAGTGGCTTGCAACTCGTGATGGTAAGCAATCGCGGCGTGAAAGTATGGCCCGGCGGCAAGTCCGAAACTTTTTGTTCCGATCAATGGCGCTGTCGCTTCATGTCCAACGATAAAGGCGCACCGATTACGCACAGGCATATTATTGAGCTGCTGGGAAACGTGGAAGGCGCCGGCTTTGATTTCATCAAGACTGAAAACCTCTGCAACTTTGACGGCGAGCGCGGGTATTCCCTGGATCAGGGAGAATGAGGTCAGAACCAGGAAGATTTACCCGATTGCTACCGCTCCCGGTTCTGACTCGATCAAAACGACAACTTCAGACCCAACATGCCTAAGAACATTAACGCAAAAAACTCAAAATCACTTGTCGCTGTTCTGATGGGAAGTAAATCAGACTGGGACACCATGCGCGCCTCGTCTGAGACTTTGGAGCAATTCGGGGTAGCTCACGAATGTCACGTGATGTCCGCGCACCGCACTCCCGCGATAGCCAGCGAGTTCGCCAGCACTGCTGACTCACGCGGCATTCAGGTGATCATTGCCGCGGCGGGTGGTGCCGCCCATTTGGCCGGAGTGATGGCGGCGCATACGACGTTGCCGGTGCTGGGCGTGCCGATGACCAGCTCGCTGAACGGGTTAGATTCGCTCTTGTCGACGGTTCAAATGCCCGGCGGGATTCCGGTGGGCACGCTGGCTATCGGAAAAGCGGGCGCGACGAATGCAGCGCTCCTGGCCATAGCAATATTGGCTAATAGCAGGCCCGATCTAAAAAAGAAGTTGCGCGACTTTCGCGCGCAGCAGGAAAAGAAAATCCGGGAAACCACGTTGGACTGAACACTGAGACCAGCTACGGCTTAAAATTCTTTCGTTTCGCGTCCTCAGCCTCCTGTGCTTTTTCTTTTAAATCGTTCTGTCGTTTCTCGGCAATTTTTGCAGCTTCCAGATCTTCCAGAGACAACACTGCCGCAATCCGTGTGTCAGTCGAGTCGGCGTCCACATCCGCAGTAATAACAAATCCCTCGCACCGCAACTCTCTGCCTCGATTACTGCCGTTTGCATCAGGCGGCAAACTCCACTCACCCGGTAAATTCAAGGCCTTTGCCACGGTCTCGACAAACTCGTCAACAGTGTTCCATTTGATCGAATCGTCATAACCGACGCGCAGATATGAGAGCCGGCCATCGATGAATCGAAATTGAATTCTTCGAACGCCTCTCAAAGCCGGAAATTTAGCGCTATCGACGGTGAACGAGCTGTCATCGCCGAGCGTCAGATCAGCCTGAACGGCTTTGTCACGAATTGGCAGGCTCCTTGAAATCAATGCCGTATCGATAACAGTCAACCGCAGTTGCGTGATACCGAGTTTGTCAGGTTTTTCGATCGTCGTACCGGGGAAGCGCGCCAGCACTGCCGCCTGCGGTTGACGGAGACGAAATCCGCGCAACTCAGGCGCTCGGTCGAGTAGCAAAATACATTTCGATTGCTTAGCTTTGTTTGTTACCTGCGCGACCAACGGTAAGGCGCAGCACAGGGTCAATGCCAGAGTAAGAATTAGGCGGTTCATATTCGTGAATGAAGGAGGTTTAGTGGTTCGAATTTTCAATTCCCTGCGTCGCGCGCCAGTAACGCTGCGCCGATAGCGACACCGTCGATTCCCAATTGAGCGGGAACGATTCTGGTGGCTTCAAAGCATGGCAGGAAAGACCGCTTTCGGGCTTCGGCCACAATCGGACGCAGAATCAAATCGCCTGCTTCCATAATTGTGCCGCCCAAAATTATTCGTTCGACGCTCAAAAGATTGATCATGCTCGCGACCGCGATGCCTATCGATCGGCCAGTACGCTCGAGCATCATCGCAGAAAAATCATCCCCATTCCTGGCCTCGAGCGCCAGATCTCCGGCTGTAAAATCCTGCTGCATCGCCAGACGCGACAACGACGACGTAGAATCGCGATTCAGGCGTTCGCGCGCGCGGCGAACAATATTTGGACCGGAGGCGACGGTTTCCAAACAACCCAAATTCCCGCAGACACATTCAGGACCATCAGGATTAATGGTGATATGGCCGATTTCTCCGGCGCAACCGGACGTTCCGGTCCATAAATTTCCATCGAGGATGATCGCACCGCCGATTGCGTCGCCGATACCTATGTAAAAGATGTCACGAGCGTCGCGGCCGGCGCCGGCTTTGTATTCGCCATAGGCGGCTGCATTAGCATCATTCTCCAATTCGAATTGCAATCCGGTCTTCTCTATCAACTCGGCGTGAATATGGTCCTGTGCTGTGAAAGGAAGGCCAGTCGAAAAGATCACGCGATCGGTCTCGCGATTCACCAGGCCGGGAATTGCCAGGCCGACGGACTTGAGCTCTCCAGTCTCCCGCAATCCTTCAGTGAGATCTGTGATCGCCCCAATCAGATTCTCAGGCTCGTAGGTCGAATCTCGGCTGGCGATGGTTTCGCCCGACTCGGAAATGACAACTCCTCTCATCGTTGTCACGGCGACTTCGATTCCTGCAAAGTTTTTCTTGGAATTGCCGGACATTCCGGGCACCTTTCACACGAGGTTGTCAGAACTGGGCAGGGATTTCGTGGCCATCTTATGCGAGGGTAGACGGGCTGTCAAACTGCTACTTATGCGTGTAAAATGCCCTCGCACTGAGCATGAACAGTACCAGTCAACAGACCGCTGCAACGCCTTTGCAGCTCCGGAAGATCCTGCTGCCGACTGATTTCAGCGGATGCGCAAATTTCGCCGTGGCCTACGCGGCGGCCATCGCCCGCGCCGCCAAAGCGAAGATAATTTGCATTTACGTCCTCGAGCCAATGGTTCCTGCCGTTGGTTACACTGGTCTGGCAGATCCCATGCCGATCGCCGATATCAGTGAACAGCTTGAGGATTCAGCCGAGCGGGAATTGCCACAGATAGTCCATTGTGAAGAACTACACGGCCTCGATGTAGAAGAAGTCATAACCCACGGCGATGCGGCTGCAGAGATCGTCCGCGTAGCCGCGGAACGCGAAGTGGATCTAATCGTAATTTCTTCGCATGGACGCACCGGTCTTGGTCGGATGATTTTTGGTTCCACCGCCGAAGCGGTAGTGCGTCATGCTCGTTGTCCCGTCCTTGTCGTCAAACCCCCAGCAGATGAGGAGGAGAATGGTGAGCGGTAAGCAGTGAGCAGGCCGAGCAGATCGAGAGGAGCTGCTCCCATCATTAAGGCTTGCTCGCGATTGACTGTGCTGACTGCATTGAGATCGATTATCGGCTGCTCACTGACTATTCGCTGCTGAACCACCATGACGAGCCTTCAGTATCTTTCTCACTTGATCGAACTGTATGGCCTTTACGGAGTTTTCGTTCTGGTCATCATTGAAGGCGACCTCACACTTCTGCTTGCCGGAGTTTTGGCGCACACAGGATTCTTCGACGACGGACTGATTAAAGGCTATGGCTTCGCGAAGTTGCTCGTTTGGGGTACGGTGGCGGGCTGCGTCAGCGACAATTTTGCGTATGGCGCCGGAAGGATCTTCAGTGGCACGGTCCGCAAATTTCGCTTTTATCGCAGCGCCAATCCCCGGCTTGAGCGCCTGACTAACCGTTTCGGCACCCTTTCGATTTTCATTTCGAAATATATCTATGGATTGCGGTGGGCGTCCTGCACTTTTTATGGTGTGGCTCGCATGCCGTACCTGAGATTCGTGCCGCTCTCCCTGGTCAGTTGTTTCGCATGGGTTTTCATCCTGAGCGGAGTCGGTTATTTTTTTAGTAGCGCCGTAATGGGACTGATTGGCGATTTTCGTCATGTCGGCAAGATACTTTTGGGAATTCTCGTAGGCGGAGTTGTCTTAGTGTATTTAATCAAGCGACGCTGGGTTTCGAAAAAAGTCGAAGAGGTTCAACCAGAGCGGCTTCAGAAGATTGAACACGCCGCGATCGAAGGTCTCAAGGAATTCAAAGAAGACATTCAGGAAAAGATTCACATTAAGAAATCACGTCGACGAGACGATTCGTTTTCTTCCCGGCATGACGATTAAAAAAAACTTTCAATCGAAATTCAGAGCATAAATTTTAAATGATCATCGAATCTTCCGCTCCAACCCGTGTTGACCTGGCAGGGGGCACAATTGACATCTGGCCTCTTTATCTTTTTCATGCAGGCGCTACCACAGTTAATTT
>Ga0126375_10000556_pt1 | contig 10461 bp, 6 predicted proteins | sample PanSoiMetPlot_14_FD_109577 | JGI IMG/M metagenome (GOLD analysis project Ga0126375, IMG submission 109577) | Tropical forest soil microbial communities from Panama - MetaG Plot_14 | ecosystem: Environmental > Terrestrial > Soil > Tropical forest | place: Panama | collected 2016-02-17 | reverse complement strand
CCCACGTCTCGACCGGGTCCTTGTGCCAGATCAAGCCGACCGCGACGCCGCGGTCGATGAGTGTCGCGCGCTCGGCCGCGAGGTCGGTCGTGACGAGGCAGAGCTTGTGCACCCGGCTCGGCGAGTCAGCCGTGACCAGTTGCACCGAACAAGCCGACCCGGGAGGTGTGAGTTGCACAATCCGGAATTCGGCAGTGGGATGGTAGTCGACGTCGAGCGTGAAACCGGCCTGCTCGGTGTAAAAGGCGAGCGCACGGTCGACGTCGGTGACGGGGAGCGGAACGACTTCTAAAGAAAGCATATTCATTCCTCGAGCAGGATGCTCATGCCAGCGCCCTGGCCAGAAAGTCTCGGATCGTCGTCGCGATTTCGCTTGCGTGGGTCTCTAGTGCGAAATGGCCAGTGTCGAAGAACCGTACCTCAGCGTTGCGGTTGTCGCGCTTGAACGCCTCGGCACCAGAGGGCAGGAAAAACGGGTCGTTCTTGCCCCACACCGCGAGCAGCGGCGGCCGGTGCGTGCGGAAGTAGTCGTGGAACTTCGGATACAGCGCGACATTGCTGGCGTAGTCGAGGAACAGGTCGAGCTGGATCTCGTCGTTACCGGGCCGAGCGAGCAGCGCCGAGTCGAGCGTATAGCCCTCGGGCGCGATCAACGACTCGTCGTGCACGCCATGCATGTACTGCCACTTGGTCGCCTCGGGCGTCAGGAACTCGCGAAGCGCCGCGCGGTTGTCGGGCGTGGGCTCCTTCCAGTAGCGCTGGATGGGGTTCCAGCCCTCGCTCAGCCCATCTTCATAGGCGTTGCCGTTCTGCGAGATGATCGCGGTGATCCGGTCCGGGTGGCTCGTAGCCAGACGGAAGCCAACCGGCGCGCCGTAGTCGAAGACGTACACGGCATAACGGGTGAGCCCGGCGACCGTCGTGAACCGTTCGATGACGCTCGCCAGGTGATCGAAGGTATACCTGAATTGCGCCCGGTCCGGCGCGGCAGAGAAGCCGAAGCCGGGCAGGTCGGGCGCGACGATGTGGCAGCAGTCCACCAGGACCGGGATCAGGTCGCGGAACATGTGGGATGACGTCGGGAATCCATGAAGCAGGAGCAGCGGCGGCGACGTGTCGGCCCCCGCTTCTCGATAGAAGATCTTCAGGCCATCCACATCGACGAAGCGGTGTCTCGTCTTGCGCAGCGTGTCCGGCACGGCAAATCCCATGACTACCCTCCTGCGCGCGAACGCGTCTCTGCCCTCCAGCTCCAACGCCGCAAGTCGAGCCCGCCAACCGGGCCGAGCCGCGCCGGGCCGTTAGCTCGTCAAGTGATTCAGGACGCTCTGCTTGCCGATCGGCAACTGCCGCGGTCGGCCAGCGCCGAAAGATCGACGGGAAGATGTGTCGGCTCACGTCGCCATCGAGGCGGCTCACGCCTTTCACCGCGGCGCTGCCCCCATGGCGACGTGCGCCATGTTGAATGGCTATCGGAACGCCCCGGCTTCTCGCGCCCGAGCGGAGCCCAGCGTCTTCATCCAGCCGACGATGGCCCGCCCGATCTCGTCCGGCGAATCTTCCTGGACGAAATGGATCCCCGAGACCGTCACCTCGGTCTGCGCTGGCAACCTGCGGGCGAAGTCGAGAACCGCACCGCCGGTGAGAATCCCGCCGGGCTCGGCCTTCACGAACAGCTTGGGCACACTGCTCGTCGCCAGCCAGTCCGCGTAGGCGGCCGCGATCGCAGCCACGTCGGCGGGCTCGCCCTCGATGGGGATCTGTCGGGGCCACGTCAGCGTCGGCCGTCGCCCCTCGCCGGGCTCGGCGAACGGCCGTCGGTACTCCGCCATCTCCTCGATGGAGAGGGTGCGCAGGATGGCCTTCGGCAGGATCTGCTCGATGAAGAAGTTGTCTCGTAGGATCATCGCCTCGCCGGCCTCGGAACGCAGCGCCTGTAAGGCTGGACGCATTCCAAACTTGTCCCAGTGGTCCCAGGACTGCGGCCCCACGATCGCCTCCATGTACGCGATGCCCTTCACGGCCGAGCGGTGGCGGTTGGCCCAGTCGAAGCCGAGGGCCGAGCCCCAGTCATGGACGACGAGAGTGACCCGCTCATGCACATCCAGGGCTTCGAGCAGGGCATCGAGATAGCGGCGGTGCTCGACGAAGCGATATGAGCCAGGGCCACTGTTAGGCAGCTTGTCGGAGTCGCCCATGCCGATCAGGTCGGGGGCGATGCAGTGGCCTAGTGGCTGCAGGTGCGGCAACACGTTGCGCCAGAGGTACGACGAGGTGGGATTGCCGTGCAGCAGCACGATGGGATCGCCCTCTCCCACCTCCACGTACGCCATCTCGCTGCCGAGGACCCGCTGCCGCTGCTTTCTGTACGGAAATGAGGAAGAGATCATATTGGGTTCTCCTTCTTTCTTTGCAGTAGCCGCCAGCCTTCATTTGAATGGGACTCCTTCTTTCGAGCAGAGGGTTGGCGTGGGTGGCTTCAGCCAGATACCGAGGAACGGGAGCGATTCGGTGGCTCGCGCCGGGCCGCGAAGGTAGACCATGCGATCGAGCGACGAGTTGAAAAAGAAGACACCACGACGAGCGGAACTTGGAGCTGCGCCCGACGAAGCCCCTCACCGATGCACCCTCCACCCCACGCACTGGAAAAAAATCGGCCACGCGCTTGCTCGTGACCGACTTGCTCGCCAGAGGAAGCAAGACCGGTGCCCGCGTGAACCAGCCATGAGGACGGACGCTTCCCCTCGTGGGCACGATGCGACGACTGCCCACCCTCTACAACTGGATGGTCGAACGACCGGGGCGTTTCTACATAGCGGTAAGAACTGCTCGCATCAGGCGGCGGATCGCGGCAGTGGCGGGAGCTACTGAGGCGCCCAACGATGCTCGCCGGTGAAGGGCCCAAGGACGAAGCCGATCCGGTACACGAGGAACAACCCGAATCCCGCGCTCAGCACCCCCGCCCATGAAGGCCAGCGAACGATGAAGAACTATGAAGCGCCGAGTTGTATAGGCGAAGGCACGGCGATGCCGACGGTGATGAGCGCTATGCCGACGATGATATTCGTCAGCTCGATCAGAAGGCGATGGGGTAATCAAGCTCGCGAGACGTCGCTGCTCGCAGCGCTCGCTTCACGAGAGCCACCCGGATGATCACGCCGTTCTGCTTCCCCGTCGGAGTGTCGTGGTCGATCGTTGCCGTCCAGTTGTGATTGAACGCGTCGTGCAGGAGATCGAGCATCCCGGCATGGGCCAGTCGATTGGTGTCGTCGCGCAACTTGAATCCCTACGACGTCGTGCCCGTCGTACTGAGCTGCACGACCACCTCGACGTCGATCTGATCAGTCGGCGGCCCAAACTTTGTGCCGACATCGGGGACGCGCGGGAACGTCAGTTCCCCGCTCGATTGGAGTAGCGCCACCTCGCGCTCCTTTACGCTCTGACGCCCCGCACAATTTCGGTCATCGAACAGCTCCGCGAATCGACTCGATAGGCGATGCGACGGAACTCCACCAGCGAATCGCGCAGCTCCTGAGTGAGCCGGGTCGCATAGTCGCGGGCCCCTCGAAGGAGCCCGCTTCCTCGACGACGACGATATCTTCCAGCTCACCGAAGTCCCTGGCGTATTCCGCGTAGCGGGCCACGTACCCGGCGTTCTGTGGCAAGAATGACCGGGTCGAGGTCTTGAAGGTGAGGGCGAGGAGCGTGTACGTCACCCCGAGAATGGCCAGAAGCACGGCGAGCGCGACGGTCAGCCGCGGCCTTCTGTAAGTTGTGCGGACCGCCCAGCAAAGCAGACGGCCTGTGTTCGCGATGCTGCTCATGCTCGGCGTCTCACCGTGCATCGACCACCCTCCGCCGGAGCACCGGGTGACGCTGCTCGACATACCGAGTCCAGGTGACGGTTAGGGTCCCAACGATAGAGCAAATCTGGACGACCAGATCGAGCATCCGCAAACCTCAGCGCAGATGTCCACGGGCCGAGCCGCACACGCCGTGGTCGGCAGGGGATCCGGGAACTCTCGCGTGCTGTGGGAAACTGACTTACACGTCACCCAGAGATCTGCGACGCCGGAGGTGTCGCTAGACTCGCGGGGACGTGATCAGCGGGTCGCGAAGCGCGAGAGCGCGCGGTCAGTCGTCTTCTGAGGTGGGTACTTCTGATTCGACCGGCAGGACTCGGATCGGGGCAGGATGGCACGGAGACGTCGGCTCTAGCCGGCAGGCATCGCCTCGGTCTCCCGGCCTCCGAAGGGCAGATGGCACCCGCGACGCGGCGGATGGGGAAACCGCGGCAGCTGGCCGACCGAAAGCGCCCCGGGCGCTGAATCGGGGCGGGCGAACCTGCTCTCCGATGCATGGGCCGATGCTAGTAGGCTTCTTTGCTGCCGACAGTTCGCGGAGAGCTCCACCCAGGCCAGAGGCGAGGCCGTCAGGAGCCGGCGGCACTCGGACCGATCGACTCGATACACCGGGGCGTGCCGTGCTAGCCTCCAGGCGAAACCATCCCGGAGAGGAGAGACGCCGCCATGGACTACCGCGACTACCAACACTTGGTGTTCGAGCGCCGACCCAACGGGGTCGTGCTCATCACGATCAGCCGGCCGGAGGTGCTCAACGCCACCAACGATCGGCTGCACTGGGAGCTGACCAAGGTCTGGCTCACCCTGGACGCCGACGACAGCGCGCGCGTCGCGGTGGTGACCGGCGCCGGCCGAGCCTTCTCGGCGGGCGGCGATCTCGCCATGGTCGAAGCCAACAGCCGCGACCCGAAGCGGCTGGCCAACACGATCCGCGAGGCCTCCGATATCGTCTACAACATGATCAACCTCGACAAGCCGGTGATCTCCGCGATCAACGGTGTCGCGGTAGGCGCGGGACTCGTGGTGGCGTTGTTGTCCGATATCAGCATCATGTCGGAGACCGCGCGCTTCACCGATGGCCACACCAAGCTGGGCGTGGTGGCGGGCGATCACGCCGCCATTCTGTGGCCGCTGCTCTGCGGCATGGCCAAGGCGAAGTACTACCTGCTCACCTCCGACTTCATCGACGGCCGCGAGGCGGAGCGGATCGGGATGGTGAGCCTGTGCGTGCCGCCCGCGGAGCTGATGCCAAAGGCCTTCGAGGTGGCCGACAAGCTGGCCACGGGGGCCCAGCAGGCCATCCGATGGACCAAACGCTCGCTCAACAACTGGCTGCGCATGGCAGGGCCGATCTTCGATCAGTCGATCGCGCTGGAGATGCTCACCTTCATGGACGGTGACGTGCGCGAAGGCGCCGCGGCGATCCGGGAGAAGCGGCCGCCGCGTTTCCCCTCCGCCCTCTGATTCAGCCTTCTTCTGTGACAGCGGCTCCCAGAGGCTCGAAGATGGCGGTGATGCGCGCATGTCTCGATGACGCGTGGCACGCCTTCGCTCGTGTCGCGCTCGCGGTCGCCCTCCTGGGCACGCTCCTCGCGACCCCGTGGTCGGCTCCCCGTGTCGGTGCGCAGACCTTCGACGCGCAAGTCGAGTACACGCTCCGCGGCCTGTACGAGACGACGCCGGCGGCGAGGCAGCTGGCCCGGACGGCCAAGGGCATCCTCGTCTTTCCAGAGATCACCCGGGACAACTACGTCTACGGGCTCCTCCAGTCGGGGTCGGGAGCCTTGCTCGTGAACGGCAGAGTCGTCAGCTACTACGAGATCTCCTCGGTCGTCTACGGGATGCAGGCGGGAGTGCTGTCATTCGCGGGCGCGCTCTTCCTGATGTCGGATGACTCGCTGCGACGCCTCGAGCAAAGCGGCGGCTGGGAGGTCGGCAAGGATGGGAGCGTGGCAGTCATGGCCGCGGGCTCTGGCGCGATGCCGGAAAGCGCGCTGAATACCCAGACGGGCACGATGGAGTCAACGGGCGGGACCATGGCTTCCCGCGCGAAGGGCCGGGCCGATGTCTACGCCTTCGTCATCGGCGAGACCGCGCTCATGACCGGGGTCGACAGGGAGGGTTGGAAGATCGTCAAGGCGAAGCTCTCGATAGCGCCTCGTTTCGAGAGTCCCTGATACCGCGAAGTCCCGCCGACGAGCGTACGAGACTCCGACAGCCGCGAAGCTATCGGGCAGGATGCTGTAGCGTCTCGGCGATATCAACGAGGAGCACGTCTAAAGGCTCAGGTTTGACTTGGGCGGTGGGCTCTGACAGGATCGGCTCGCGATGCCAGGGTCGTCCCTGCTACGAGGCGGCCGTATCCAAGAACAGGCGTGTATGACTGACGAGCCGCAAGCACTCGTCGGGTCGCGAGCGTGGTGGACTAGGGGCCACCTGGGCCCTGCTGAGCCCTCAAACCACGTGCCACGACGAAGTTCCGGTCACTAGCAGTGGACCCAGTCACACCATCCAAGGCTGGATAGAGTAAGCGAAGCAAAAACACCATGCGCGAAGCCGAAGAATTTTGGGATGAGCTGCTTGCCCAGATCGAGGCGGGAGAGATCATTCCTGTCGTCGGGCCGGAGCTCCTCACGGTTCTCGTTGAGGGCCGGGAGACGCCACTCTACCAGGTCCTCGCTGAACGTTTGCTGGCGAAGTACGGCCTGGTCGCCAGCACCGGCGCGCCGGAGAGCGAGCCGGCGGCGGGTGCCACCACCGTCTCGCTGCGCCCGCACCATGAGCTCAACGACGCCGTGTGCGCCCTGGTGGCCCAGCGCGGTCGTCGTGTGCAGGACCTCTACCGCCCGATCAACGATCTGCTGAAGGCGCTGCTGGAGGCTCCCGCCGAATCACCGCTTCAGGCGCTGCGGACTCTGGCCAGCGTGTCCGGTTTCAGACTGTTCGTCACCACCACTCCGGACGACTTACTCGCGCGTGCCATCGACGCGGAGCGCCACAGCGGCATGGCGAAAACCGACCATATCGTCTTCGCGCCCAAGCTGGCGAGCGGCACCCTCAGCGATGTGCCGGAGAAGCCCTCCTCCGCCTACACCGCCGTCTGCTATCTGTTCGGCAAGGCTTCGCCCTCGCCTTTCGTCTTCGCCATTCACGACGAGGATACGCTGGAGTTCATCCACACCCTGCAGATCAACGGCGGCGAGGCCATGAAGCGGCTGTTCTCTGAATTGCGCCAACAGAACCTGCTGCTCATCGGCTGTAATTTCGCCGACTGGCTGAGCCGGTTCTTCATCCGCGTATCCAATACCCAGCGGCTCGCGGACAACCGCAGCAAGCGCGAGTTCCTCATCGAGCAATCTTCCGAGAGCAGCGGTAGCCTCACCCTCTTTCTCGAGCGTTTCAGTCCCGACACCTGGGTGTTTCCCGGCGCCGCCCGGGAGTTCGTGGCCGAGCTGTCCAGACGGTGGCAAGAAAGGCACCCGCGAGCCGTGCCGCGAACCGATGAAGTGACGGAAGCCGCCCCCCCTCGAGCCCGCGTGGAAGAGACCTTCTTCATCAGCTATTCGCGCACCGACCTTGCCGCGGCCCGTCAGATCTTTGCCGGGTTGCAGACAATCGGCGCCGATGTGGCCTGGTTCGACAAGAGCGATCTCAAACCGGGCGACGACTGGGAGCAGAAGATCAGGAACGCCATCAACGGCTGCTATCTGTTCCTCCCGCTGGTGTCCGCCAACACCGAAACACGCGAGGAAGGGTTCTTTCGCGAGGAATGGACCCTGGCCAGCGAACGCAGCCGCCGCATCCAGGGCCGCAAGTTCATTGTTCCGATCGTGGTAGATCGGAACTACGACGGCGACGCCGGGCTTTTCCGTCTGGTGCCCACGAGCTTCCTCGGTACCCATTTCGGCCACGCGCCCGACGGAAGCCTGAGTGATGATCTGCGCAACGAGATCACGCGACTGATCCGTGAACGTCGCAGCCAGAGGCCGGCATGAGCGCTGAGCGCATTGCCGCGGGCACCCTCATCGACGCCGAGAACCCCTGGCCGGGCCTGGGCTCGTTCGACGAGGGGGCGCAGCATTTCTTCAGCGGCCGCGATGCTGAGTCGGCCGAGCTGCTGCGCCTCGTGAGCCAGGCACCGCTGACGGTCTTGTTCGGGAAGTCCGGCCTGGGCAAGACCTCGCTGTTGGAGGCCGGGCTGTTCCCGCGGCTCCGACAGCAGAACATCCTGCCCGTCTATATCCGGCTCAACATGCGCGATCGCTCGGCGCCGCTCATCCGGCAGGCTCTGGTCGCGCTGCAGGCCGAAGTCGGGAAGCACGGCGTCGATACGGCGGCGCTTGAGGAAGGCGAGAGCCTGTGGGAGCATTTACACGGCCGCCACGTCGAGTGGTGGAGCGCCAAGAACCAGCCCCTCATCCCGCTTTTCGTCTTCGACCAGTTCGAGGAGACGTTCACCCTCGGGGCGGAGAACGCCGACGCCATCGAGCGGCTCCGGCTCGACCTCGCTGACCTTATCGAGAACCGCATTCCGGCCGACCTGGCTCAGCGCATCGAAGGGGGCGCGTCGGCCGAGCACCTGGATCTGCGAGGCCAGCGCTACAAAGTGCTCCTGAGCTTCCGCGAGGACTTCCTGCCCGAAGTGGAAGGCTGGAAGGGCGAACTGCCTTCGCTCATGCGCAACCGTCTGCGCCTGCTTCCGATGAGCGCCGATCGAGCCCTGCAGGTCGTGAGCGGGAACAGGCCAGGGGGAAGGGCTCACGAGCTGGTCCGCGACGACACGGCCCGGGAAATCGTCCGCTTCGTCGCCGCGGTGCAAACAAAAGTCGAGAAGGCCGGCCCGGGCACGAGGCGCGGCCAGACCGCCGACCCGCCGTGGGAGAATCTGGAGCTCGAACCCGCCCTGCTCAGCCTGGTGTGCGCGGGTCTCAACGAAAAACGGAAAGCACGAGCGCGGGCCACCATCGACGCCGCGCTGCTGAGCGAGACCGGCAACGCGATCATTGCTGACTTCTACCAGCGCTGCGTAGCCGACGTTCCGGAAAAGACTCGGCGCTTCATTGAAGATGCCCTGATCACCGAGGGCGGCTTCCGGAACAGCTATCCGTTGCACGACGCCCTCGACCAGGGACAGCTCACCGAGCCCCTCCTGCGCCGACTCGTGGATCGCCGCTTGCTGCGCATCGATCACCAGCTCGGGGCCGAGCGGGTGGAGTTGATCCACGACCGGCTCACCACGGTCGTGCGCGAGCAACGGGACAGGGAGCGGGCACGCATCCGAGCGCGGCGGCAGCGTCGGATGGCGTGGGTGGCGGGCGGTGTCGTCCTTGCTCTGCTCGCCATCTCCGCACAGTTCCTCTACCTGTGGCGCACCTCGGCCGCACTACAGTCGGAGGCCGAGGCCCAGCGGTCGGAGGCGGTACGCGGGCGAGAACGGGCCGAGGCCGAGCGTGAACGCGCCGAGGATGCGCTCCGCCAGCTCGAGGTGTCGGTGGCGGAAACGAAGCGGGCGCGCGATATCGCCCAGCAGCAGCGCGACGCGGCCACCCAGGCGAGGGCCCAAGCGGTCGGTGCCCTCGCCGAGGCCAAGACGCAACGGGACGAGGCCAAGATCCAGCGCGATGCGGCGCAGGCGCAGCGCCAACTCGCGGAGCAGCAGCAGAAGGAGGCCGAGGCACAGCGTCAGCTTGCGGAGGAGCAGCGGAAGGAGGCCGAGACACAGCGCCAGCTCGCGGACGAGCAGCGGAAGGAGGCCGAGGAGGCCAAGCGGCTCGTCCTTGCCCGCCAGCTCGCCGCGCAGGCCGACCTCCTGCAGCGCGATACACCGAATCGTCGAGACCTGATCGTCCTCGTCGCCGCCGAGTCCCTGAAACGGCAGCCGCTCTTCGACAACGACCGGCTGGTGCGGGAGGCGTTCCTCCTGTGGCGACCGCAGGTGGGCGAGTACCCCACCAGCGCCCCCGTGCAGGCGGTCGCCTGGAGCCCGGACGGGACGCGGATCGCCGCCGCCGTCGGCGGCGGGACCGTGCTCGTCTGGAGTCGTCCCGGCAATCGCGCGCGACTCGACCTGCGCCACCCCGGCGAGGCCCGCAGACTCGCCTGGAGCCCCGACGGTCGCCGGCTCGCAGTGGCCGACGATGACGACTCCGCTCACGTCTGGGATGTGGAGTCCGGCCGCGATTTAGGGCGCCTGAAACATGGCGGCAAAGTGGTGGCCGTCGCGTGGGGCGCGGGGGTCATCGTCACGGGCGGCCGCGACCGGATCGCGCGCCTGTGGGACGCGGACAGCCTCCGGGAAGTTCACCGCCTTACCCATCCGAATCCGGTCTTGGCAGTGGCGGTCACCGCTGACGGCAGGCAGGTCGCCACATCGGACGAGAGCAAAGTGGTTCACCTCTGGAACGCGGAGTCAGGGCTCGAGCTGAAGCCGCTGCCGAATTACGGACGGGTCGATGTGCTCGCCTGGAGTCCAGACGGGCAGCGCCTCGCCTGCGGGTATACCGAGAGCTCCGCCATCCGGATCTGGGAGCTTCCCAGCTTCAATCAGCGCCCGGAAACGCCGCTCGTTCACCAGAAGCCGGTCACCGCGCTCGCTTGG
>Ga0126375_10000555_pt1 | contig 10467 bp, 9 predicted proteins | sample PanSoiMetPlot_14_FD_109577 | JGI IMG/M metagenome (GOLD analysis project Ga0126375, IMG submission 109577) | Tropical forest soil microbial communities from Panama - MetaG Plot_14 | ecosystem: Environmental > Terrestrial > Soil > Tropical forest | place: Panama | collected 2016-02-17 | reverse complement strand
CATATCGAAGGGCTTCTTCGCAGTCGGCCTGGGCGTCAGCGAAGTTTCCGCGCTCGAGCTCAACCGTGCCGAGAGCGACGCGCGGCACGTCTGACTCTGGCAGGAGCGCGGTGATCCCGCGAAAGATTTCCGCGGCCTCATTCAAGCGTCGTGTATATCGCAGCGCGAATCCGGCCTCAAGAATGACGCGCAACTCCTCGTCGCTTGGTTTTAGTTGATTCAGTTTCATCGGCACCGGCCTGAAGGATCCGTTCTCGCTGGCTCGCAGGCAACGCAACAGCGCGAGTGATCTTAATCACCCGCGCCTCGCGATCGGCACTAGGCGGAGCTTATGACGATTTGAAGTTGCTGACGGCAGTCATTTCCCCGTCGTGCTTGGCTTTCAGAAGATTAGACACGGCGGCGAACTGCTGAGTCTGATCGCTGACTCTCATTTGCACGCCAATCAATTGCGACTGCTGAAGTGCCGATTGTTGCAGCATCACTTCCATGTCGGCCGCGTAATTGAGACTGCCTCCGCGGATCAGTCCGCCAATAAGACTTCCCGCTCCCGGAGCAATGACGTTCATGGCGCCCCCCAGCACGCTTCCCAGTATCTTACCGAATGTGCCGGGCTCCTTCGGCTTGGTTTGCGTGGGCGCAATCGGCGGCGTCGTCGGCACGGGTTCAGTCTGCTGCTGCGGCTGCTGAACTATGTTAAGGATTGGATCCCCCATGTTCCCCTCCTGTCTAAAAAATATTACATAACAGCAATACAACCGTGTATTTCTCAAACTCTGTCCAACGGTAAACTTTTCAGCCTCCCCGTTGCTTAGATTATCGGTGCGAAGACGGAAAAGTTGCGTCCAGGGAGAAATTTTTATTTGGTCGCGTCACCCAGGTGTCCTTCCAGTTCTTTCAGCAAGGACAGAGTCAGATCGTACGAGCGCGAGATGAGGACTGCCCGGTCGGCGTCCTCTTTCGAGCCCTGTCGGATCATTCGTTCTAAATGCTGATTTGTTTGGATTAACTGTGAGCGGATCTCTGATAGGGCGGTCCGATCCGGGCCTTGAAAGAGGCGGCTCAGCGAGGGAAATTTGAGGAAGGCAGAGAGGTCATTTGTCTGTTGGCCAGAAGAGCCACGCCGCTCAAATACGAACGAGTTGTCGAGTTCTTTGGGTGATCCGTCCATGAGCTTGCTGGGGGAACGGAACTAAGATTTGTTATTCTTAGATGCAGCAATTAATAGGATATTAACACGCCTGTGTCAACCTGTTATTTGGAAGTTTTGGTTCGGATGAGAGAGCTTTAGATTCGCCTAATGTAAGACGACTCTAGTTCGTCTCCGCATCGCTTCGTTTTATCAGTGCGGGAGGTTTGCGGGACAATGGGGATCAGACTTAGCGCGAGGTATCAATGGGAGGATACCGACTCACCGCCGCTGCTTGACAAGACGTTCGCGGGACCCCGGCTCAGCATCGGCAACGACCCAGCTGCAAGCCTATGCCTCAACGGTAGTGTTTTAGCTGCGGAACAGATCGTCATCATCGACGAAGAGACTTCACCTCAACTGATAAATCAGGCTGACGGTACGTCGCTAAACGGTGAAGTCCTGGAGTTGGGTGTTTGCCGCCCGCTCAGGAACGGAGACGTGCTATGCGTCGGTACTTACAGAATCGATATCTTTTTCGATGAAGGACCAAATGCGCAGCACCCAGTCACGCCGGTCGTGCCACAAAACGGCGATGCCGGTAAACAGATCGCCGGCAACAGCGTCGCAAAGTTCTTGCCGCCGACCGAGACCGCGACCGACGCAAACCATCGCCCGAGGTCCTCAAAAAGCTTTGCGGCGATCCTCGATAGCCTGAGAACCGACGAGGATCGCTTCTACTTTGTAATTGACAGCGGCGCGCAATCCGGCGTTCGAGTACCGATCGAGTGTGAGCAAATGCCGCTCGGCTGGGATGAGACCAATGAACACCTCTGCTTTGATATTTCCCAAATCACGGATCTCTGCGCGATCGCTCACAAGGACTGGAGCGGAGTAATCCTCGGTTCGCAAGCGGGCGCGATCATCACGGTGAACGACGAAACGCTCGCCGGGGAAAGGCGCCTGCGAGACGGTGATCGGATCGTGTTTACGGGATCGAAGAAACCACCCGGCTGGGAAGAATCGCTCGACGGTCAGGTGGTCCTCGTGTTTCGTGAACCTACTTCCCTGGTAATTCTCGACTCGTTAATGCCCCGAGTTCCGCCGCCGCGAGACGATGCCGCAATTGCATCAGCCGAGCGAGCTGCCGTCGGCGCGTCCAGCAGATTTGACCCCCAAAGACTCATTCAGCAGCTGTCAGCTCTGATCAAGAGCGACAAGGAATACTTTTCGGCGTTTACCGCAGTCGAACTTTCGTTGATGGCCATCGGCACGATTGTCGGTGCGGTGATCATCTTTCTGATTCTGAATTATTCGTAGCGGGAGTCGTTTAAACTCTTCGTGCGGGATGACTCTATTGTCTCCTTCACCTAAAACCCGAATGATCAAGAAACTCTTTGCGACGCAGTGGCCCGGCCAACTATTTGGCCGGGACCTAATCGCTAAGGCGCTGTCACAAAACATCACCATCCTGCTGCCGATCGTGGTGATGCTGGTCATCGCCACTCTCTTCCTGCCCCTGCCGCCGATCATTATTACGCTGCTGGTAATCTCAAATCTCGCGCTCTCTTTCATTGTCTTAATGAAGTCGCTGGCCATCTCGAGTCCGGCGCAACTCACTTCTTACCCGACCCTCCTTTTGGTGACCACGATCTTTCGCTTGTGCCTCAGCGTCTCAATAATGCGGAGCATTTTGGAGTTGGGTGATGCCGGTGCGTTCATCCAGGTCGTCGGCAAGATTACGGCGGGCGGGAATATCGTGATCGGCGTAGTAATGTTCATCATGATCCTCGTAGTGCAGTTCATCGTCGTGGCCAAAGGATCAGAACGCGTGGCCGAAGTGGCGGCGCGCTTCACGCTCGACGCCTTGCCGGGGAAACAGATGTCGATTGATGCGGACATGCGTTCGGGCCTGATCACCCAGGAACAGGCGCGCCGGCTGCGTTCGTCATTACAGAAAGAGTCGCAACTGTACGGCGCAATGGACGGCGCTTTGAAGTTTGTCAAAGGTGATTCAATTGCCACGATAATTCTGTGGTTTGTAAATATCGTTGGCGGCCTTGCGGTCGGGGTCATTTACAAGAATCTCACCTTCGCGCAGGCGGCCCAGAAATATACGATCCTGTCGATCGGCGATGGATTGGTAACCGTGATCTCATCGGTGGTGGTGGCCATTTCAGCGGGCTTTGTCGTCACCCGAGTTGCCACCGAAGACGATCAATCCAACATCGCCACGGACATCCACCAGCAACTCTTCTCTGATCCGAAACCCCTCTTCGTGGCGATGGGTTTCTTATATGTCTTCGCCGCATTCGGCCTGGTCATCCCGAACATGCCCTATATGGAGTTGCTTCTGATCGGGTCAGCGATTGGCGGCTATGCCTTCTTCCTCCAGCGCAAACAGATTCAGGCTGCCAGAGCCGAGGAAGAAGTGCGGGCTAAAGCGGGCAGCGTTTCCGGCGCCGAAGAAGTGCAACCAACCTTCGCGGTGCCGCTGGCCGTGGTTGTTAGCAAGCAACTGACTCACTTAATCGATCCAAAGACCGAGTCAGGTGCTCGCTTTCGTGCCGAATTACCCAAGCTCAGATCGGCCGTCTATTACGATTTGGGAGTGTTGTTGCCCAGCGTCTACGTTAGTGGCGATGCCCCACTTAAGCCCAATCAGTACTTTATTGCCATCAAAGAGGTGCCGGTTGTTTACGGAACCATCAAACCTGACTGCCTGTTTGTAAATGACTCGGCAGAGAACATAAGAGTCTTCGGATTGGAAGGAGAGGAAGTGCGCAATCCCGCCGACTTAAAACCGGGGGCGTGGATTCCAGTGTCGCAACGCCACATTGCCGAGGTCGCCGGACTGAAAGTCTGGGAGCCAACCGAAGTGATCACTTTGCACCTCTCGCGCATCATGCAGCGTCACGCATACGAGTTCATCGGCATTCAGGAGGCGCAGGCTTATCTCGACTTCGCGGCGCGCGGCGTTCCTAAACTGGTTGAGGAAGTGGTCCCGAAGACAATCGGCATTCATCAGTTCACTGAGGTCTTGCAGCGACTGGTGCAGGAAGGCATTTCGATGCGCGACATCAAGACCATTCTTGACGCTTTGTCTGAGTGGGGCCGGATCGAAAAGGACCCGGTAATTCTGACCGAGTACATCCGCGCGTCACTGAAACGTTATTTGGCTTTCCGCTATACCGGTGGCAAGTCCGTTCTGTTTGCCTACCTGCTGGACGCGGAGATCGAAGACGTAATTCGGGGCGCAATCCGGCGCACTTCGACTGGTTCTTTCCTTTCGCTCGATCCGAGCCTGGCCCACGATATTCTCACCGCATTTCGGCAAGAACTCGCGAACCTGTCGCCCGGGGCGCAGAAGCCCGTCGCGATTACTGATATGGAGCTGCGCCGGTTCGTACGCAAGATGGTCGAACTCGAGTTTCCGCAACTAGCAGTGCTTTCGTATCAGGAATTGACGCCAGAGTTGAATGTGCAGCCCGTGGCGCGAATCTCTATGCGACCGCAAGACAGGGCCATCGCTCCCGGTCCGCCTGAAGTCGCGAAGGCAGCCAGTGCAACCGCGCTCGCCAAGCACTATTGACAGACAAGGCCAAGTGGCAGGCGCGCGTAACCCTTTTGATTGTCCCGCTGACGGACCGCCAACCAATTCAACGGCAGTCCAGCGCTTTCGGCAAGAATACTGACGGCAATGCCCGGAAGCCAGAGATACAGCTTCGGACGATGATTTATCTCGGAGTCGATAAACTGGTCGAGGCTGAGCATGGCTCTGTCCATCAACTCCGCAAAATCTGCCGCGGCCGGCGAGTCCAGATCAGAGTCCTTATCCGAAAGTGGTTCTCGATCCACCATGAAGCGGGCGATAACACTCAACAGCCCGCGCGTCGCTTCGTGCTCATCGATCTTCCAGGCGGCTTCGTGGGTTGAAGGGAATTGTTTCGCCCACCACTCGTAATCGGAATCCGGCCTGGCGTTTTCCAGTAAGCGTTGCGCGGTCGTAATGTGATCTTTCCGGCGCTCGAGGATCGCACGCGCCAAAAAGAGATAACCGTTGAGCAGCAGCAGCGGAGAGCGGGCGAATCGGCCTGTCTTAACACTGGACCGAGCAACGGTCGTATGCATCAGCGCGCTGACCAGGTCAAAATTCCGCGACGCGATCGAGAGATTGAGTGCGAGGTGTAACTCCTCGGACCGGCGTGCGAACCCGGAACGCTTTCGCAGAAAACCTTGCGCCAGCGCCCTCGCCGCCTCTTCCCAAAGCCTTCGAATCGAACCGGCGTCTTCGTGCAGGCACCACTCGAAAGCCGCGGCCCGGCGGCAGGAATTGGCCAGCGGTTCAAGCAATTCCCCGTCACTTGCCGACCCTTTGCGGTACAGCTCGAGCATACGCTGCTCATGCTGCAAAGATCTCAGATTGTATTCCGAAGTGATCTTCATCAGAGCCCGCCAACCGACGTGAACGAGAACGAACCGGGAACTGACTTGCCGTCTTCCACCGTTCCGCGCATCACCGCTAAGTGAAACCTCCCGGTAGTAATCGCTTCCTCCAGCAATTCGCCTAGCACATTGTGATGAAATGAAATTGAGTCTTTCAAAAACTCAATTGCCGAACGCGCCCAGGCTTCACTCAACGGCGCCTTGCCAAAAAGCCATTCAAATTCTGAGGCGTTGATCTGCGACTGGATCGCCATGAAGCGCGGTAACGAGAGAGCCCGTCCGTCAAATCCAATCAGGGAATAGACGGCGTCGAAGCCAAAGGGAACGACCGGGGAGAGTCGGGTAGAGAATCGGTCGAAGGCCAAATCCAGGCTCGCGTTTGCCTGCGCATCGAAGAACAACAAGTCGCTGAGTCTCAAAGCTTTGCCATCGACCACAACCAAAGGCCGGCCTTCGGCATCAATGACCATCCCTCCGAGCTCCGCAATCAGGCGTGGGATCTCGAGTCGTCCCGCCAGGCCCGGAAAGGTTGGGGCCGTATTCAAAAGAACATGAGCAATTAGGTCGGCCAACTCGCAGCCAACAATTTCATGAGGGACTCCGGCGAGCAGGAGCGCGGGCAAGTTGGCATAGACGTTTCCACGGGGATTCGTCCTGATTTCCGCCGCAAACCTCTCGATTGCTTCAAGCGTGCGCGTCAGCGCCATCATTTCGCTCACCACGCGCGCACGCCCGCTCAGCGGAAACGGCCCTTCCAAATCTCGCGGGTAGAGGAAGGCGTTGCTTCGGAGGTCCCTTAATACTTCGGTGATCACCCGGAAGGATCTCGTCTCGACTTCGCGCTCACTAAGTGCGTAGCGCAGCACTGCATCATATGCGCGGCCCACGGGCGCGCCACCAATTCGTTCGAGGCGCGAGAAATGTTCGCTGAGCCTCACTACTTCCGCGGTCTCAGTGAGGAGTCGCGGCGCGATGCTTTCCGGGCGTTCTCCCTTACTGAGCCGGTTCTCCATTCCCCGGGCCGCCAGATCAATCACGCGCTCGATCTGCTTGTCCGTCAGGCCAATGTTCCGGTTCTCACGTCCATGACTTGAATCGAAACGAAGTGTTTGCAATTCGTTCTGGGCCATCTTAAGTGTGTCTCGCAGTAGATGTTTTGGGTCCCTGTAGTAACTGTCTGAGCTCTGTGCATTGGGGTTTCTTTGAAGTTGAGTGGGGAACTCGGAATAGCGGTGACTTTGGCTTCTGCCTTCGGTGCTTATCGGTCCGCGGAAATTGCGCAGCGAATTTTGCGGGCTGTCTTCCCCGGCTTGAACGTAGCGATTGGTTTGAGAGTTCGTGCGGCCTTGAGAATCACCTCCGGATTGACGCCCGTATCGATTGCCGGGAAGGTCGGCGCGCCCGTCGGAATCGACTTTGGATTGACGCCCGTAGTGATTGCCGGGAAGGTCGGCGCGCTCGTCGAATTCGCCTTTGGATTGACGCCCGTAGTGATTGCCGGGAAGGTCGGCGCGCCCGTCGGAATCGCCTTTGGATTGACGCCCGTAGTGATTGCCGGGAAGGTCGGCGCGCCCATCGGAATCGACTTTGGATTGCGCTTCGTGGTGATTGCCGTGCACGTTAGAGTTCCGGTCAGCATCTCGCTGAAAGTTTTGAAAGCGGCCGCGCCCGTCAGGATTTGTCGGTTCATCTTTCTGATTTGAGCGCGAGTTCCTCGTCGCCCCATTTTCGCCGCGACCTATTTCGAGCGAACTGCGACGCGCGTTCTGGTTGTCCCAGTCGTCACCTTGATGACCGTGTTGACCTTCTAGTTTCGCGCGCTGATTCTGGCCGTGAGTTTCAAGTTCGCGTTGGCGGGCAGGAGTGTTGTCATGAGCATAGTTGCCGGGCGAGACGTCCGCGCGATGCGACTCTCCGGGTGATTGAGTTTGTTCTGGTGCGTGGCTGCGAGCAACCTCTGGGCCTGACCTATAACTGTCGCCGACTTTGAAAGTCATCGCCGGTTCTCACAAATTCTAAGTTCTAGTTTCTAGTTCGCACCGATCCCGAGGTTTACAATGAGGGAAAGCAAAGAACCTCGCCGAATACCCGAACTCGAAACGAGAGACCAGAGGCCGGAAACTGCCCTTTTCTCAGATTCGGGTGTGCACTGCCCGCGCCAGGATCGCTGTTGGATAGTCAGCGATCTCATGATATTTCGAGAGCGCCAATGCGGGAAAATATCGCGCCGCCGCGAGCGCGAGCGGGGAATCTTCACCGCCGGCCTGCAGGTTTTTCCATTTCGATGCGTGACCTCGCGCGAAGCTGACGGCTTCGTAACCTACCAGCCCCTGCGCTCGCGCCCTGGCCAGTCCGTCTCTGTAGGCGTGACCCATGGCCAGCGCAATTGTTCCTTCACCGCCGTTATAAGCGCCGAGCACGAACTTCCAAAACTCCGCGCCGTCCGGCTGCCCGTAACGCGCGAAGGCCAGATCGCCAAGTCTTTGCGCCTTAAGGTTAAGTAAGCGCGCCGCCGCAGGGATCGCTTTGTACGGGTTCAATCGCTCGTCCATTTCGCTGCCGGCGATTCCTACCTGAAGCCCAACTTCGCGGGCTGAGTCACGCCCAAATTGGGCGATGCCGGCATAGCCGTACTGGTTAATGATCGTGGGATTGAAGTTGGATTCCTGCCCCAGCAGGCCTTTCAGAATCGAGGGCGACAATCCCGGACACCACTGGACGGATTGAAAAATCACGTCGTCAAATCTACCGCCGTCGCCCGGCGTTCGATCCTTGTAAAGCGGAGACTCTGCCGCTCGGTCAAATGCCGATTGAATGTCCTGTGCGCCCCGCACTTCGCCGTCGAGCAGATTCGCGCCGAAAATGTTTCCGAGCTCGTTCAGTGTCGGATGGACAAGCAAGGCACTGATCGCATTCCATTCATCCAGGAAGAACTGCTGGTATTTCGCCGGAGGCACCCCCATCAAGTCGGGATGTCGCGCATAGAAGATCAGGTCGGTGAGTTGAAACTGATCAGTTACGCCCGCTTGTATGGCCCGCAAAAGCGTTCGCAACTCTTCGACTGTTCGTCGCCGTGCCGGTTCGGACCAGAATCTGTCGGCGGGCTCCTGGGAGTTGACCGGCTCCATCCCGTCGCGACCGGTATCGAAGTTGGTCCCTAAAGCAGGTCGTGTCGGATAACTGGGAACGACCGCCTCGCCGCTCCCGGTTTCGGTGACCACCTTCCCTATGATTGTCATCTTGAACAGCTCCTTACTTACACGTTGGTGTTCAGAATCGTCTTGATGCCGCTGGTCATCTGGTCAACGACCTTGCTCATAACGTCAATGTGTTGTGAGACCTGATACAGGCGGGCCTGGAGACCGAGCAGTTGGCCCGACGACAGGTCTTTGTCCGATCTCATGATCTGTTCCAGGTTGAACCATTCGGACTCTACGCCCCCGAAGACTCCTTTCAGGTTCGCGCCGGTGGGCGTGCCGTTGATCCCGTTCATTGCTTCGCGCAGCATTCCCAGGCGGGTGTGGGTGCTCAGGAGTTCAGGCCAAAGGTCGTCCAGCGATTTATTTCCGGCCGGGAGCTGGTCGAGCCGTCGCGTCAATTCCTTTCGTAACTGTTCCAGACTGGCCCCCGAGACGCCTTCGGTCTTTTGAGCGCCGGCTTCGGGCTGTTGCACTGTTCTGGGGCGGCTGTTTCCCTCCTGCTGCTGCATGACAGCCTGGAAGGAGCGCGTCGCCGCCTCCTGCTTATTAGTCCCGGCGGCGTTTGCGGTTTGCGTCACCAGTTGCGGAATGATTGCTGAAATTGCATCGCTCATGGTTTTCCTCCCAAAAAGCCTGGTTCAAGTCCCAAAACCGACTCTCGATGGTCGAGAGATATTTCCCCGTATCACCGTTATCGGACAGTTTGGGAAAAAGTTGCGCGTGCGGGAAAGATTTTTTTCGGAGGAGGATCCTCTGCGATCTCCCCAGTCTACGTGGTGCCCTTTTCCCCGTTTAATAATCACCGCAAAACACGGAGGTACACGGAGGAAATGGAATTAGGAAGTTTGTCGGGTTAGATCATTCGCCGATGACCGCGGTGTCTCGCGTCAGACTCGACAGCAGAGCCCGCGTGCGTGCGGCATACTGGGACGAATCTCCACCGCTGCGAATCTGTGGCAGCTCAAGTAGAGTCAGGAAATCCCGGATCGCTAAATCGCGCTGTTCCTGACGCATGTAAAGTTCCCCGCGGTTAACGAGGGCAGCGAGGTCTTGCGGGTCAGCGGCCAGGGCGGCAGTCAGATGGGTTTCGGCCCGCTCGAGTTCTCCCAAACGAAGTAAAAGAGATCCCAGGGCTGACTGAAAATATGCTGATGCGGGAGCGACTGCGGCCAGGCCCTCAAAAATGATCAGAGCCTCTTCATTGCGGCCGTATTCCGCTAAGGCGAACCCCAGGTCGGCGATTAGGCGAATTTCTTCGGAGGTCCACGCAGCTGCTGCTCCCAATGAACCGCGACCGTTGACCCAATCCTCGTCCAACCGATTTGGCTCGTCCAACCGATTTCGCATGACGGATATCCGCTGAAGGGGACTAGAATTTATCACATCTGAAGCAATCCGCAATCCGACTTGCGACAAAGTCAGCGCGCACAGGTTTGGCGAAGGGAAATCAAGACGACAACCGTCCCCCAAACGTCCCCCAGCTACACGCAAATCAGGCACGGCATGCACGGTATGCAACGCATGCACGCACATTTTTTCCGCAGCGTTTTGTAACTGTTGAAAATAAAGGATCGAAAATTCAGCTTCCCAAGCTGAAAGTTGCGAGTTCGAGCCTCGTCGCCCGCTCCAGTTTTCCCCCAGTAATAACTATTGCTAGCAACCTGAAGTTGCAATATCATCATACGGTCCTAT
>Ga0126375_10000553_pt1 | contig 10470 bp, 22 predicted proteins | sample PanSoiMetPlot_14_FD_109577 | JGI IMG/M metagenome (GOLD analysis project Ga0126375, IMG submission 109577) | Tropical forest soil microbial communities from Panama - MetaG Plot_14 | ecosystem: Environmental > Terrestrial > Soil > Tropical forest | place: Panama | collected 2016-02-17 | reverse complement strand
CTGGCTTCTTGAACCGAATTCTTTTCATTAGTGGTCCTCCCAAGAAGCGTCTTGCAATCGGTCATAGCAACTTCACTGACCTGAAAGACGCCGAAGATGCGCTCATGGCAATTCGAGCCTGGGCAGCCAGGCCGCGGATCATGGAGTATGAACTTGAAGCTGAAGAGCTATGGACGAAGTTCTTTGACCATACAGTCGTTCCCCAGCAGCGAGAAGATCATTCCAAACTCCTTAGCAGGATTGACCTCTACCTAAAGAAGCACTTCCTCCTCTTCGCAGTCGATGCCCATGAGGAAAAGGTTTCACGAGACACAGTCGAGCGCGTCCTCGAGCTTTGGCCTTATTTGATCCAGAATTACCACTTTGTCAACGACGAGATCGGTAGTACAAGGAGCAGCGAGCTTGAACGCGATATCATGCATCAGATCGAGCGCCTCCACAAGAAGGACAAGATCTGGCCAACAGTAGGGCAGATTAAGCACTCCTTACGAAGAAATCGCAACAACTACGAGGCCCAAGAAGTTCTTCGAATGCTCGAGACTCTTGATAAGCTTGGCATTATCGTAAAAATCGCAGCACAAAAAGGTGTCGGCCGACCCGCAATAAGGTATCAAATCGCAGCCAACTGAATAGGAGAGCAACAGATGAATGTCGAACAAGGCCTAGAAGGTATCGCAAACACTATTGGATATACCCTTGGAGAAGGCGTAGAAGGCAATATCCGAGATAATCTAGGCTTGATCAGCAATCTCATGATCGCAAACGGTCTTCTTAGCGCCCATTCACAGTTTTACGTTGATGAGCGTACTGGAAATAAACACTGCAGACTTTGTTATGAGGAATTTCCGTGCAGTTTACGGAGAAAAGCAGCCGATGTTTTTGAAGAATATGCAAGGAATCTGCTCTAAAAAGGCGCTAAACCTTGGTGATTCCGCGTCAGACTTGCTCAATACCGCAATTAAGTCTTCAGAATCGGAAAAAACGCCGCAATTCTACTCATACCCTAGAGGGAACGCTGCAAGGCGTACTCCCCGAAACCCCCCAAGATTTCCCTGGAAACCCTGAAACTATCCCTGAAAATAAGCGCAGGTCAGCGGCCATGTTGGGTGGAGCGGTCGAAATTTTTGGCATGGCCTTCCAGGCACCCAATCACGTAGCCTTACATGAAAGTATACGTGGTGCAGGGGTTCCGGTTGCTACCCAACAATAGCTATTCTTACCCCTATACCTATCCTGACCTGCATATATTTTCAGGGATAATATCAGGGAGCTATGTGGGAAAATTACAGGGACAATCTCCTAACTAAACTATTCGGCATTCGACTGGAAGCCAAGTCGAAAAATAGGACCCCTCGGCCAAAATATGATATGCGCGAAAATCCCGAAAAGAGCAAACGGACATATCGGGCCCTCCATTTAAGGCGGTAGAAAATCGGACATGTCCGTCTTTACGCGGAGGTGCGCCCGATGCGACCGATAGCGCACACTATCGGCACGAATGTCCAAGTTTGACGCCTTTTGCGCCCGTGTCCACACTTCGGGACGGGAGTCCGCAATACGGATCGAACAAAGGTTCGAATATAAGTCGAGACGCAAAACGGACGAAACGACTTCGAACACCTGTTCGATAATACTTTGCACCAATGCAACGAATCGCGTTTCCGAACACTTGTTCGAAGGTTTTGAAATTCGAACATACGTGCGAATACAATTAAAACTTAATTGATAGACTTAAACATTCGAACGTATGTTCGCCTTGGAATCACCTCGAACATATGTTCGATTATGCCAATGTTCGAACAGGTGTTCGAAGAATGACAACGTTGTCTAATATTCGGGCATATAGGACACCCTATACATACCCCCATACTAGGACATACCCCTACTAGTATCCCTATATAGGGAGCATCTAGGGCGCCTATATATCCGGACATATGACCACAAAAAAAACGGACATATAGGGCCTTGTGCGATTGTGAAACGGACATATCCACACACACTAGGGCATAAAATCGGGCATACTAGGACACATGCCCCATGCAAGGCGATGTCCTACTATGGACTACCCATACTAGGGCAAAAAATCACCTCATTTCGGACATTGGCTAGGCTAGGTCCGTAGGACCTAGACAAATTCGGACATACGGAACGGAACATGACACATCACGCGCAATCGGGCCGGAATGGGGCAATGCCCCACAATCCGGTGCCTTGTCGTGACATTTCCGACTTCCGCCCATGCCCGGACCTAGGGCAAAACGGACTTTCCGTGCTGAATGCGGGCGAATGGGTCCCGCAAAACGGACATCCGACGCATAGGGTCACTTCCCGCCACAATCGGGTACATTCTATCGCATTCGTCATTTGATAGTTCAATAGTGGACAATTGGTGCGTAGTGGTAATACGTGCGCCTATCCACCTGATTCGGACATTCGGTGTCGTCTAGGGACATAGCGCCCTAGACGGCCACGGATGCCCAAATTAGGACATTCCGCCGTCGTGTCGCGCATATCGGACACTAGCGGACATAATGCCACGCCGAATCGCAATTCGGACATCGTGGACAACCAGCCTATTATGGCTAGAACGGATAATCATGGCACATCACCACACTACCGTCGATGTCGGACACGTTCCCGATGGGGCGTATGTCCAATTCGACCTGGATCACCCGACCTGCCCCGGTTTCGTGGGTTACATCGCAAATCAGGTAGATCGTGGGGGATTGACCAATGTTGCGGGCTTTTACGCCGCGACGGTCGTTTTGACCTTTCCGGACCTAGTTGTCCGATCGGTCTGGTCTGGGTCATTGGTGACGATTGTCGCATGGCCGGGTCGCGATTCGGACAATGCAACCGAAATGATCGAATCCGGACAATGCCCGTATTGCGGGCTGTACACCCCCATCGCGGACTAACTAGGACAGGACGGTAGAAACTATGGTAATCACCGTATCTGGGTTTTCCGGGTATCTTTCACCACATTCCGACGCAGAATCGGTCGAAATGGCCCAAACCCTAGTAGAACAGGGTTATTCGGTCAAAATCAACGCTTTGGACGTTCGGGTCAATTACGGCCCAGGGTACAATTCGTTGATTTGGGGCGAAGGTGACTATGCCGGACAGAACGTGCATTTCGACACAATTCCGGACATGCCGGGCACACCGCCGCCGGGCAACGACAATTCGGACATCGCCGACTAGTTCGGACGTAGCGTGTCATACACCCTGAAACTAGGGTGTTTGGCACGGTACGGTTGAATCGGGACAACAGGTCTCGAACCGTATCAAACCGTCTCAGAAAGGGACAGGACATGTCAAACTCCACTACGCAGGACACCAAGGGCACTTCGGACGTGCAGGACACCACGGACAAGGGCGACAACAAGCCCAACGTGGAACTGTACGGACAGTTCGCCCAGGACGTCCTCAACTACGCTTCCGCCCCGAACAAGGGCGAAGGTAGCAAGGGGCGCATTCGTACCAAGATTGACAAGGCGCGCACCGAGGCTGCAAACGCCCAGTCCGCCGCAATCATGGACGACTCGCTCGAACCGGCCAAGAAGTTGGAAATCGCCCAAACCCACGCACTCGTCGTGAAGTTCGCGACGGCGGCGCTGTCGGACATGAAGACCACATCCGGCACTTCGGACGACGTGGACTTCCAGGGACGAGTCACCACAAGGGTGGCAACCTTCCTGGTTGCCGCGTATCGGGTGGCTTCGGGCGAAGTTCCCGCTTCGGTCCTTTCGGACGAAGCCCGCAAGGAGGTCAATTGGGACGAGGTCGCGCAATTCTACGCGAACTTCGACCCTTCGGACCACTCGGGCATCGACGACAACCTGCTCACATCGTACCTGAACCGGACGATCGCCGCGCAGGGGACGAAGGCACCCGGAAACGACGTCTTGGCGCACATCGCCCGGATCGTCCACAGTCCGGCGAATGGTGGCAAGTGGCTACCAATCGCCGAATTGGCGAAGATTCCGTACAAGTCGGATGACCCGACTCGCAACGGACTTCCCGCCGGAAACGGCGCAATCGGCGCAGCGTTGGGCAGACTACGCGATGGGAAGAAAGCCCCGCAACTCCGCTCAACGTGGAACCTTCGGGCCGAAAAGCGGGCAAACGGTGCCGGAACGTCTGTGATGGGGGCAGTTGCCATCACTTCGGACGAGCCGGGCTTCTCGGACGACGGGTACAACGCGGCCGACTCGGTCGAAGCGGACAAGGTGGGCGTTCAGGACGACGCGGGCAAGCCGGTCGTTCAGGACAACACCGACGACGCCGACAAGCCGGACAACAAGGCCGACGCGCCCAAGCCGGGCGCTTCGGGCGGACGGCGCAAGTAGGACACTACGCACCAACTAGGACCTTCAAGGCATACGTCATATAGCGGGCGTATGCCTTGAAGTGCTCCTAAGGTACAAATGTCCACTGAACGGCACTTAGCCGTACGAATGACCCTGATCGGGACAAAGCCGGTCAGGGTCATTCGCATGTCTACGTATCGGACACTTCGGACATCCTGCCAATGCCCCGTTCACGCGGCTCGGCCCGTAGGATGCCCCGTTACGGGGTCTAGGCGCCACGTAGGGCGCCGTATGACGGTCGAAGGACCTAGGGTGCCTAGGCGACCATTGCGGCCGTCTCCGTGGCACCTAGGCCCAATTCTGGCGAAGTCCAATTTGTCCCCTCCCCACACAAGGTGGACATATCGGGCTTGTGCTAGGATACCGTTATGTCTCGTTGTCCCGCTTTGTCCGAATCGCCCCTCCCTTTACCTTATGTCGCACCTGCCCGAAATGCGCAGGTCGGGCGGCTCCGTGCAGCTTGCGCATAAGTTCCGGCGAGCACGATCGAACCAGACTTTTACCATAAGTCCGCGAATTCGGCTATCGAACCAGGTTTTGAAAGGAGGTGAACTCTCATGGAAGAAATGAACAGACTCCCACGCGAGCATGTCTTCGTGCAGTCGACTCCGCTCGAACTGTGCAATTGGGACTACAGCTTCGAGGACCAGTGCGCCCAATACGAAGCTGCCTACCCAGGCATCAAGGTCGTGCGGACCTGTCCGGATGACTGCCCCGGCCTGATGGAAGGTGGTCATCTCGTTCGCATCAAGGGCACTTACAACCAGGTGCTCAAATGCATCTTCGAAGTCTGGACCTACAACGACGCCGACAGCGTCGACGAGGCGGAAAAGTCCGCGATCATGGCATTGGCCTTCGGTATCGAGGACATGGCGAGGTGGAACTGATGCTTGCGCATATCTTCGGACTGATGGTCGGAGCCCTTGCGATCGCCAGTTCGTACATCATTCAGCGAGTCAATCGCTGGTCGGAAAGGAAGTGGCCTTCAAATGCCGCTCATTGAAGCTGCGTGGGCAGCCAACACTACTGAATACGAGCAGGCCAAGGAGCTTGCGATCAAGGTCCTGTACACCTCCGGGCTGCAAAGTCCGTTGGTCAAGGACGTCGAAGACGTGCCCGTTGGCGAGGTCGTGCAGACTGCATTGACCATCGCCCTTGGTCGGTGCCCAGCACTAGCGGAGTGGTTCGACAGTGCTGTGCTACCTGCGTTCGGCGTCTGGAACGACGACATTGACCGAGCGAAGTGTGGTCACCCGAAGTATGGGTCCACAAGTCGTTGTGCTGAGATGACTTGTACCAACTACATCAACAAGGAGAAGAAGAAGTCATGACTGAAATCAAGTTCGTGACCGTCAAGGCTGACGGCACGACCAGCACCGAGTACGTGACACTCGATCCGCGTGTGTCGCAGCTGCTCGAAGATGCCCAGGCGGAATGGAAGCGCCTCGAAGAAGCAGGCACGCCGTACTGGTGCATCCACAAGGATCGGAACGTGTCGTCGCCTCGTGCGTACTGGCAGGACGACTGCCCCGACGAGCCGATTCACAAGAAGCACGGCGTCAGGTGCCGCGACTGCGGCGGCTACATCCAGGAAGGATGACCAAGATGAACAACGGAAACTTGGGCGAAGTTGACCCCACCGAGTTGGAGAGCCTCCAACTGACCGTCGACGAGACGGTGCGAGCTGCCACCGAAGCTGGACTGGCAGCTGACGGCCAGCTCAGCGCCGAGCAGCTGGACGAAGTCCTCAAGCAGGTCCACCTGTGGAAGATCCAAGCTGCACTATGGGCGGCCTGGGATCAAGAAGGCATCACCATCGCCTTCGTCAACGGCGAGCTTGAATTCCGGATCAAGCCGGAATAGCAAGTCGGTGCAACAAGGTCATGGCCGAGCTATAGCCCTTGTAAGTTCGGCCTTGGCCTTGTCGAACCAGACTTTCTGGAACGGCAGGAAAGGAGGTGAAAGGAATGAAGCGGTTAGCAGCAGTATCGTTAGCAGCTCTCGCTGCCCTTTCGGCGTGCGCAGGTCAGACTTCGAATGAGTCTCCCGGCGCCGGCGTTGGAAGTGCAGGCGAGGCTGTGATGACGCTCACCTGGCGAGACTCGTGCCCGGACCTCAAGCGCGTGGCCTTCGAGCCGCACGCCTGGACCGAGTACATCTGCGAGATGGGCGCGTCAGGTGCTGTGGTGAAGACGTACGTTGACGTCTTCCCTCACACCAAGGAAGCTCGTGGTCACATGAAGACCTTCGTCAAGGTCCAGCGAGACTTCATCGTCGCCCAGGGTGACGACTGGTTCATCTGGCAAAACACCGAACTAGCGGAGTGAACATGACTGACGACACACTGCGTACCAAGTGGGAGATCTTGGACGCAACCAAGAAGGGCCTGCTGGCTGCATACCAGAAGGTCATCGACGAGATGCGAGGCATGGAGGAGACGGTATTCTCCGGTGGTCCTTGTGGTGGCTGCGGCGCACCGCTCGAAACTGAAGCGGACTTCGCTCGGCACTTCGTCATCTTCGACGAGCGCCTGCGCAACCTGGGCGAGTGCCCCGTCGAGGTCGCCAACGACACGCTGCCTCACAACGAGCGGCGGTATCGCTTCCGTCTCGAGCAGGTCACGGTGAACGTGCCAAGAAAGGACGAGGTCGACGCGGCCAACCGAAGGGCCTGAACAGGTCCCGTCAGTCATGATGCCCTTGTCATGGCTGGCGGAACCTAGTCAGACTGACTAGGGATAAGGAGGAAACATGAAGAAGGCAGTGATTGCCGCAGTTGCGGCGGTGGCTCTGAGTGCGGCGGCTGCACCGTCGAACGGAGTCATGATCAGTGGTGGCGTCACCCAGCACGAGCCTCCGGCCAAGATCAAGCGGGAGCAGTGCCACAGGTGGCCAGGCGCGACGACGCTCGTTCCAAGGCGCATGATCGGCGCCCGAGTCGACACAGTCGTCGGCCATGACACCTTCAGGGTCGGACCCTGCGACGGATGGACGAACGAGAAGGGCTCCTCCTTCGTGATCCACGTCGGCCACGGCGGCAAGAAGGACGGCTGGGTGAGCATCACCTGATCGGCCTGGCCTGAACAGGTCCCGTCAGCCGCGATGCCCCTGTCGTGACTGGCGGAACCTAGTCAGCCCTTGACTAGGTGGAAAGGAAATCATGTCCAAGAAGAAGCACGCGAAGCCTGCAGCGCCTCCGATGGCTCTGCCAGGCGGCAACGTCCTCGCCAACATGACGGCCCTCAACTTGAGCCGTCTCACCGCTGCCCTCCTGGGTCGCGGCAGGCTCACCCCTGCGCACCAGCGCCTTGGTGACTACGTCATGTCAGAAGCCACCGGGATGCCGGTCGACTCCTGACCTCCAACCACCTTACCCGCCCGGCGATGCCGAGGCGGGTAGTGGTGCTTCCTAGAAAGGAAAGGACAATGCCTCACCTTATGGGCGCTCACTACGAGATGCCCCTCGATCCTGAGTGTCCGAACAACCCGGTCACTCAGGACTTCTGGGACGACCCGATGACTGCTTATTCCGGCTGCGGTGGCGAGATCGCCGAGATGCTGGAAAAGAAGCATCGGACCCACTGCAAGCGTTGCCGGGAGTACGGCTGCGCCAACATCGAGGCGGTGCCTGACGTATGATCGAACGCTTCTTCATCACTTACGACCGCAACGTCGGAGCCATCATGCAGGAGCTTGACGCGGTGACTCCGTGGAAGGTGAATGCACACCTGGCCTTCCGGCAAGCGGCACAGATGAAGGCCGACGACAAGTACCGCAAAGTCAGGCTCTTCAAGATCAAACTGGACTTGGATGGAGGCCAGCCCGAGCTGATCGAGTTGGTCATCCCTTCGCCAGCCACGATCGGAAAGGTCACCTCGTGATCCTCCAAGAATCTCGCAAGGCTGTCGCGCAAGCCGACCGCGTCTTGCAGCAACGGCAGTACATGTTGAAGGGTCGGTTGCTTCGTGAGGAGAACGAAGACTACCGAGCCAAGATCCAACGAGACATGACAACCTTGGCTGCGCTTCGGGTGTCACTCGCCGTCGCCCTTGACGACGAAGTCGACAACCTGACGCCGGCGCCACCTCGACGAAAGGAAGGTAAGTCGGGATGAGCACGATCAAACCAGACTTCGATCAAGGTCAAGTCTTCGTGCGCTGTGACAACAGTGACTGCGCATGGCAGACGTGGGCCGACGACGAAGACGACGACCGCAAGGTCAACGGGCAGTGTCCGGTCTGTCATGGAGGAATCCTGCTGCCATTCGCAGTCATCCACTTCGATGACAACCCCGTACGCCATGAGGTGTACGAGGAGTGGCTGCGCCAGATGGACTTCATCAGCCTGGCTGACGACCTGCTACACGAGAACCCGGTCATCCCCCAGCCGCTTCACACCAGGCTGTTGGGAGGTGGCGGACCTGACGTCAACGTCGAGACTGCGACCAACATCGCCAGGGAGATGGCGCAGAATGCATTGCGTCTTCTTCATGACTCGATCTACTACGACGACCAAGTCCCCGCGGACAAGCCGTTGACCAGCTACGAGCTGTGCCGCAAGATTCAGCTGGCGATCGAACAGATGGGAGCGAAGGAATGAGACACTTCTCAACCGGAGCCTACGTCGTCAGGATCGACACGACCCTTTCCGACCGAGGCTACGCAAACCCACCTGACATCCGAGTCGAGGGGCCTAACCCGACCAACTTCGGAGGAGATTACGAGTATGTGTTCGATCCTGCCACCTTCTCCAACGAGGGGATCTGGGCTGTCAAGCAGTACGGTGACACGCCTCTGTGGTCTTACATGGTCGGCCACCCGCAAGATCAACTCGAGCGGCACAGGTCTTTTCACGGAGCGCTCGGCACGGACCTCCTGCGCAACGCCTGGTCGTCTCGTGCTCAGGCCATCAACGAAGTGGGTTGGTGGCCGGTGCTCCATGACGTGACTGTATCGGCAGTCGGAGGGCGAGGTGGTTACGCAATGGCTGTCGAAGTTGCCTGGCTTGTTGATCAGATGCCGTCAGGTTGGTGGCTCGAGGAAGCGAAGTTCGGCCTGGTGGCGGTCAGCAAGAACTACCCGAACAAGCGTGACAGCTGATGTTCTGCTGGATCTGTGGTCAGCAAGGCAGAAAGCCAATGCCAAGGTCGTGTCCGGATTACTACGAGTGTGTCTACTGTGACGTGACTTGGGGACCATACTCTGACGACTGGCCGTACGTAGGAATGCTTGGTAGTTCTTCGGCGCATCCATAGCTGAACTTGGCGCTACACCTCCTCAACTAGGGCGAGGAGGTGTGGCTGCCATGTCCAGCTATCGAAAGGAGAAAGAAGATGGGTAGAAGTTACACGCAGGACGATCGAACCAGACTTGTCATGGCACTCCTGGACATCAACACCAGCGAGTTCTTCGACAAGGTTCGGGCGTTGAGCGACGAAGAGGTCGCCAAGCTGGATGACAGTGCTGTCGGCGAGTACGGCGCACAGTACTTCATGCACCTCGAGGAAGCTCACATGCACCACGAGGCTCATCAGACCCTCGATGGTGACGCCAAGTGGGCGAAGACGGTCGAGGAACTGAACGCCGTCCAGGTCGCATACCAAGCGGTTGCGTCCATGTCAGATGCGACACTCCACGAACTGGTCAAGCGCTTCGGCAACGAGCCGGAGCTGTCCGATCCCGAGTCCAATCCCGAGTCGGACACTGAGTAGGAAGGAAAAACGGTCATGGATAAGATTGAGTTCAAAGAAACACCGAGCCGTCACATCCTGATGAATCTGAAGTTCGAGTCGGTGTATCCGAAGATGATCCCGGCTCGCAAGCGTCAACTCGTCGCGGCCCTTCGGTCGGGAGAATACGAGCAGGCCTACGGTGCCCTGTGTCGGATCTCCGATATCGGCACTGACATGGAGAAGACGGGCTACTGTTGCCTCGGCGTCGGCTGCATGGAGGCTGTCCACTGGATGGAGGTCAGCCTCCCTGCGTTCCAGATGATGCAGGCTCGCCGAGACGCGATCTACGGCGAGAACGGCGAGCTTGAAGGCCAGACGGTCGGCTGGGAAGGTCAGTTCGGACACTTCCCCGATCCGGTCGTCGAGT
>Ga0126375_10000551_pt1 | contig 10477 bp, 8 predicted proteins | sample PanSoiMetPlot_14_FD_109577 | JGI IMG/M metagenome (GOLD analysis project Ga0126375, IMG submission 109577) | Tropical forest soil microbial communities from Panama - MetaG Plot_14 | ecosystem: Environmental > Terrestrial > Soil > Tropical forest | place: Panama | collected 2016-02-17 | reverse complement strand
GAGCCAGTATGGGCTGCAACTGTTAAGTTCATCAAAGAGAAGTGGATTCCGGCAGCGAAGCTACTGTGGGAGAAGTTCAAGGAATTCCTTGGTAAGATCTGGGACAAGGTTGACTGGCTGTGGGATAAGGTCAAGCCGGTTTGGGATGCGATTGTCAAGTTCATCAGAGATAAGTTGATCCCGGCTGCACAGGATCTGTGGGGTAAGCTCCGAGACATTTGGGATAAGATTTGGGGCAAGATCCATGACGTGTGGACGCAGCACATCAAGCCTGTCTTTGATGACTTGAAAGAAGCTGTCAGGAATATTCCGAACGCCTTTGAGGATGCTCGAAAGGGAATCGGTAAGGTCTGGGACGCCGTTAAGAAGACGGTCGGCTCTCCGATTTACTACGCCTTGAAGTTTGCCTGGAATCCGTTGGCTGGTGCTCTCCATAAGATCCCAGGTGTTCCTGACTGGTCGGCCAACATCGAGAATATTCCTCACTGGCGTAAGGGTGGATACACCAGGCAGGGTGCTGACAATAAGATCGCAGGCTTCGTTCACTCAAATGAGTTCGTGGTCAATGCGAAGTCGACTCGAGAGATCGACCGGCATAACCCAGGCTTCCTTGACAGGCTAAACCGCACAGGACTTCCGGGACACAAGGGCGGCGGACTTGTTAACCCGATGAAGAGGGTCTATGTTGACGGTGAGCCGTTGACTGCAGTTCACGCAGCGCAGCTCCTCATCGCTGGCAACCTGATGGGAACTCATCAGTATGTTGTTCAAGGTTCTTGGCAAGCTCCTACCTCGTACTCGGGCACCTCGCACACGGGTCCAGGAGTCGCTGACACAACTCCGGGTAACTTCCGGGCACAGTACGTCCAACGTCGAGCTGGTATTGCAGCTTGGGGCCGGAACTTCCCAGGTGCTCACTATGCAGGTTCCGGGGCGCACGTTCACGGCGTATCTCAGTTCTCCGCTCCAGGTAACTCTCAGCTCGCCGATTTCTACGCAGGCGGCGACGGATTGGGCGGAAGAGACTATGGACCTCGTCCAGCACGACTGCCCAACCTCCTCCAGAAGCTTAAGCGTTTCGGTGACCTGACGGCACTAAGCTACGCGGCTGGTGCGATTGGTCTTTCGCCAGGTGGATTCGACAGTGCGATGGATCGAGTTACGGCTTGGCCGAAGTTTGTTAAGGCACTTGCGGATGCCTGGGATGTGCTTCACAAGATGGAGAAGCGGGCTGGCCTCTATCCGATGATGTCAAAGGCAATGGGCTCGTCATTTGATGAGGTCAAGGATTACGCTAAGGATAAGATCAAGGACGCCTTGGGATTCATTATCGAGCCGTCGAAGGCAATCTTCGCTCAAGTCGGTGAGAATGCAGTCGACGTCTGGAATAGCATCAAGGATATTGACATTCCAGGCATCAAGGAAGGCGGCGTTGTCATGCGTCGGCCTGGTGGAACCATCGTACGAGTTGGTGAAGGTAGGCACGACGAGGCAATTATACCTTTGGATAACTACAGAAGTGATCGGAGAGGTGGACGTGAGGTTCATTTCCACGGCGACCTTTCCTTCCCGAATATCACTGACCCGAACGACGCAGAGCGCTTCATCAGGAACCTTGAGTCGTTGGCGAGAGGAGGCGACGCAGCCTAATGGCTACCAAGATTGCTAACCGAGGTTGGAATACGGTTGGAGCTAACCAAGCGTATCCTATCGACTCGAGGCGAAACGTTCTTGCGACCTCTGATGGTCGAGTTATTGCTGTCATTTCTGACGGCAACTCGAGTGGAGCTGTTTCGGGATATGGCAACCGAGACAATGCTGCGAAGATCTATCTTTACGAATCGACGGATCGAGTTGCCTGGACTCTGCGTGCCACGATTACTCCCGCGGCCACCTTAGATCAGCCAGGGCACGTCAATGCAGAACTGTACAGTGATAACTCTATCGGCATCGCTTACAAGGCTGCAGGCACTTGGAGATACGTCAAGGTTACAACTGGAACATGGGCGGTTGGTACTCACGAGACAATCGTTGGCACAGTTACTTGGACAACCTCCGGAAGCTGGGTAGACGGAGATATTGCTTTAAGTAATGGTGATGTTCCGATGTTTATTGGTGCTTACTCGGGGAGTACCAATGGAGACTTTTACGGATTCCGTGTCTACGTTCGACGGACCTCAGATGGAACTTGGGTACAGGGTGCGACGCTTACTAGCCAATCTTCCAACTCTCTGAAGACCTTTACCTTCGATGTGACGATGGCTTCGATGGATGGAGGATCGGCTACGACTCGACCGCTTATGATTGCACTTGGGGGTTGTTCTTCAACCCAAGATAACGGTGTGAAGTTGTACAGTGCAGTTTGCAATGAGTCGACTGGTGCAGTGACTTCGGTTACATTGAGAAATACTTACATGGTGGATGAGGTTCAGGCATCTGGAACTTCATGGTCAGATCGGCCGCGGAAGTCGTATCTTTTCAGGTCAGGCACGAACGAGTTTTTCCTCGGGATTATGACCTGGAAGCCTAAGACAACGAAGAAGCCCAAGACTTTTGCGTTGCTCGGTGGCTGGGATGGAACGACTTACTCGACGAAGATTGGACCGAAGTCTGTCTCGGCTTCCGTTCCGGTCTACAATGGCGGAAGTTCGATCTCGATGACCTTTGGTTCAGATGTGGTGAACTTCGTTACACGTCTACCACCTCCCAACTCGAGAAGTTACAACCAGCTGATTAACATTGTTTGTCAGGTGAATCGAGCGGAAACGGATTTCGACTTTTCTGGGCACTTCTACTGGAATAACAACTCCGAGCCAGTGGATGCGAAGTTCGTCTTCGGTGGATCAGGTCGATTCTATAATCAGAAGGTCCATGACACGATCTATGGTCGTCGCTTGGCTGACAACAAGTATGAGCTGTGGCACCATTACGCTGCTGTTCCTCGAGTACCAGCCGGTGTAACTCCTGCTGCAGCATCAAGCATTACCTCAAGTACACCTGCGTTGCAGCTATTGGCTGACCTAGACTTGAAGTATCCACAGAGTAGAGTGAAGGCTCGTTGGCAACTGGCGAGTGATGGAACCTTTGTTACGAACTTGCGTGACTATACTCAGCCTGACACGAAGTTTATCGAGGTGGTTAATACTGACGCGGTCGGCTCGATTCAGTACATCAAGGACACTTTGCCTGTCCTCTATTCACTGACCCAGGCTCCTTGGTTCATTCGAGGCGCTCATGTTGATGAGTTCCTCCATCAGTCTGCATGGACGGCTGGTCAAAGCTTTACCATTGAGCACGATCCGGTTGCGGTGAATCTTCGACCGAAGAATGTCAACGTTGTCTTTGGTACTGGCAATATTGCCTTGGGTTGGGATTTTTCAGACCCGTATGCTCAGGACTCACAGACTGCATTCCAGGTTGTTGTGATTCGTAATGACACTGGAGCCACCATTGTTGATAGCGGTAAGGTAATTTCAGGAGCTAATTCGTATGTGGCGAACCTTACGGGGTTCTCAGAGATGCAGCTCAGTTGGTATGTCACTCTCTGGGATGAGGATGACAGTGCTGGTCCAGCCTCTGAGATTGCAGCTTTCTACACGGTAATTCCTCCGACCGTTGGCATTACGACTCCAACCTCAGGTGGTACAGTTGCAACGCCGATGCCGAACGTTCAGTTCAGTGGAGTAATCTCTGGCGGAAGATCCATCAAGCAGTACAGGGTATCTTTCACTCAGGGCTCTACGATGATTTACCAGTCGGCTTGGATTGCAGTGAGTCAGACTGGTTCGTACTCCATCTCGTATACGCCTCCGACGAACATTCTTGTCAACACTCAGAACTACACGATTACTGTGCAAGTTCGAGATTCGTTCAACCTTGAGAATCAGACTTCCATTCCGATCACCACGTCTTGGACGCCACCTGCTAATCCTACTCCGGTCACAGTTGATATCGCTCCGTACAACACTGAAGATCAGGGTTGGGTGGCAGTAAACTGGGACAACTCAGATATGGATGCTAACTTCCGCTCCTGGAACATCTATCGTAGGGCGGATGAGTTGGACGCGACCGGAGCTGTTATTGAGGTCGGCGATTGGGAGAAGATTGCTGAAGAGTTTGATCAGGTTTCTAGCTACACTTTCAAGGATTACTTCTCACCTGCAGGACATAAGGTGACCTACAGCGTGACGCAGCTCGCTAGCGTGTTCAATGAGTTGGTTGAATCTTCTGGGACACAGGTAGCCGTCTTCCCGGTGAGTGATGGTTACTGGCTGATCGACTCGACACCCGAGATTAGTCAAGCTGGCGCCTTTAGAATGAGCATTGTTACTGGTGATGAGTACACCGATGAATGGGAGGAGGAAACCTTTACGGTCATTGGACGAGGAAGGCATGTCGATCGAGGTACGCATCTTGGTCTTAATGGAACACTCACGGTAGAACTTCGAAGCAATGGTGGGACTACTGCACGTCAGAAGAAGCGGCGCCTTGAGTTGTTCAAGAAAGAAGTTCGTGACGTCTTCCTCCGTACTCCATTTGGTGACACTTACTGGGTATCCGTTGGTAACATTCAGATCTCTCGTATTGCAGGCGTGGGTCTTAGTGAGTTTGCAACCGCTACTGTCCCGTATCAAGAGGTCGGAGTTACTTAATGCCAGTTGCTAAGGTTCAGACTGCACCTCACGCTAACGCGACTGCGGCTAGCGTTACTGGAACACTTCCGGGTGCTCCAACCACTAATAACTTCTTAGTGGGAGTGTATCGTGAATCGGATGCTCTGTCGACTGTAACGCTGCCTACAGGTTGGAACTGGTTTCCTAATTCTCCGAGAACTGCCGGATCAGGTCGTAAGTCTGGCTTTGCATATAAGAAGGTCAGCGGTGACGCAGCAGCCGTCCAGTTCTCATCCTCTAACTCGGCGAGTCAAAAAGATCTTGACGTGGTTGAGGTTTCGGGTATTGACCCCACTGACTTTCTTGGTCCGACTGGTGAGAACTATCCTCAGGTATATAACGTCTCGGAACTCACTACCGGCTCCACCGGCGACCTTCCGATGGCTGATATGTACGTCATTGGGCATATCTGCCTTGGGAATGATTCTGATGGTGGTCTTGGTGTGGATTCGGGATTCTCTATAGTCAATCCTGGAGACTACCTTACAGTCGTCGTCGATAAGATTCCTGGCAATGAGGCACCTCTGAATCCACTTGTGGATTGGGCGGATATCACTTCTGCCTACGGCATGATTGTCAGTCTTAAGGGAGTGACTGTAGCACCTGTTTCTCAGCCAGTCGCTAGTGAAACGATCTTTACACCTCTTGGTGGCATCGTATCGCCTGCAAGGCAGATCCAGCAGCCTCCTGAACCTGACATTATTCTTCGCGGTTACCCGACGCCAGAGGTCATCAAAGCAATTGAGGCGGGTAACACTGAAGTAACACGTCGTATTGAGATCTATCAGCATGACGCTGAAACCGTCTGGGAGCCTGACGACGAGGGTATCGAGCGACTCGTAGAAGGCAACATCTCGATTGACTACACTCGAGACGAGCGTCGGTCGATGGACCTAACGCTTGACAACACTGATAATCTTCTTCGTCCAAATCCTGATGATGGATTTTGGTATGACAAGATTATCAAGGGTTATCGAGGTGTACGATTCTCGCCGAACATTACCGTGCCTCCGTCAGTCGTGATCGTAGAGGAGAGTTCAGCGAATCAGGCTTTTGAGCTTCGGTCGATCCTGTGGCGCATGGGATTTACAGACGTCACTGTGAACACGAGCGTTACGAGGTTCGAAGACGTGAAGGACTACGATATCATCGCTTCGTTCCGAAAGACTGGAGCAACCACGAAGGCGACACTCCTGAATACAGCCTTTGCAGCTGGTTATAAGGTCTTGACGTTCGGCTACGGCTCCGACAATACGCACTTCCCCTTCATTGGAACGGCTGCAGCGTCAGCTTCTCAGACGTGGGCCGTGAACAATCCACCTTACGACACACCTGCTGCTGGCGGCTGGTCGAACGAATCCTATGGCTCCTCCACCGGGCGCATGATAACGGCCCTGGCTGGCCCAGCACGGGCGGTTGCAACCGCGCTTAGCGGCGCTACGACCCATTACACCGTCATTATTACAGAGAACGATAATCACGGTCGTTGGCTCCATTGGCAACCCGATCAGGTGGGTACGCAAGGCAAGATTCTGCTCAAAAACGCTATGACTTGGCTGCGCGATTTCCGACCTTACAAGATGTGGGAGTACAAAGTTGGGGAGTTTCTTGTCGAGAACATCAACGAGGATTACTTCCCAGGGCTTACTCACGTCTCGGGAAGGGATTACACTGCAAAGTGTATGAACAGCTTGATTCCAAAGACTTTGAGTTTCGCGGCCGGAACAAGATTGGATACTCTTGTAACTGCCTTGGCTGCTAACTCAGGAATCACGAAGATGGAAGTTCCAAAGGTTCCGGACAAACTTGAATCCAGGCTGGATGTAGAGTTTGGTACGGAGCGCTGGCGGGTTATGCGAGATGCCTGCGAGCAGATGAATTACGAGTTGTTCTTTAATCACAATGGCGTGCTTATTATGCGCCCGTATTTGGACCCGACGACGAGTCCTATCTCGTGGACATTCAAGACCGGCAAGCAAGGTAACCTAGTTACCTACTCTCGAAGTACAAACGACTCTCGTGTGAAGAACCATGTCATTGTACTCGGAGGCTTGTCCAGTGACAAAGATGTGTTGCCAGCCTGGGGTGAGGCAAAGAATACGGAATCCTCGAGTCCCACTCGGATCGGCCGACTTGGTGATCGTACGAGAGTCCGTAATGCACCTTGGTTGAAGAAGGATTTGAAGTGTCGGCAGATGGCACAGAGGATCCTAAAGATTGCAGCACTCGAGACTTACGAGATTAGCTACTCGTCGTACGTATACCCGTGGATGGAAGCTGGAGAGATTGTCAAGTTCCTCGACCCGGATCGTGAGGACACAGAGCCGGTGCGATTCTTGCAAGACACCATTAGCCTTCCGATGGGCCTTGGACCTATGTCGGCGACAGGTAAGCGCGTTACTTACGTAGATGATACCGAGAATCCCATCGAAGAGGTGGCATAATGGCAACTGCTACAAGGTCGAAGTCAATGGGGGATTATGATGTTGCGTTGAAGTTCCGCGATATCATAACTGCAATTGCCGAGGAGGCAGTCGAAAAGCATCGTCCTCGTGACAAGGTTGCAGTCGTTGTCGATTATGACAGAGATCGTATGACGGCTGAAGTGCAATTTGCTGGAGACGATACAACGGTCGAAGCAAGGTTTCCTCAGAATCTCCAGCCGAAGCGACGGAAGAACGATAACCCTGATGGAAGCGCAACGGGAGATATTGTTAGGATTGCTGGGCATCCAGGCAATTACGAGATTATTAATATCCATGCGCCTTCATTGAGTGACAGCCAGACTTTGGTCAATCCATCGGTCATTACAACTGCTGGGATTAGTGAGCTTCTTGCTGAGTTACTTCCCCAGCCTGGGGATTGCCGATGGACTTTTAGAACAGTGGCTGGTGGTGGGACTGTTCTGCCTGGTAATTATGTTCTTCTCGACAATTCGTTGGTAGTTCGGGCGGCGCCTTTTAATCAGGCTTGGAACGCTTTGGGGAATCCGACGAATGGAACTGACGGCACGAACTGGAGAGTGCCTGATTGCCGGGATCGAGCGCCATTTGGAGTCGGTACGAGTGCTGTCCTTCTTGGGGATGATGGAGTGGTTCTAGCGAATAGATCACCTTTTCATAAGCACTCTGTTCCAGATGGTGGGGCTCACGGTCACGGCTTCATCCAAAACAGTCACGGCCACGGTATCAATCAGACGAACCACTCTGGAATTGGTAATGCAGTCTATAACGAAACTGGCAGCAAGCAGATCGTGCAGCAGATTGCCGGAGGTAACTCAGGTAACCACAATCACGGTGGCAATACTGATGCGACTGTACACGATCACAGCTTTAATAGCCAGGCGGATCATAACCACGGAGGCGAAACAGGAAGTGGTGCAGGTGCTTCTCAGGTGATGGGCTGGAAGGGTGTCAATTGGCTGATGAAGCTATGATGCTTGACAGTCGGGGTAGTCTCATGGTGTCCCTGCTAAACAAGGAGAACTCATGAAAATCTTTGGACGCGAACCTGCGGTCTACACTGGACTCTTGGCGGCGGTTCTTGCGTTGGTTGTCTCGATCGACAAGTTCGATTTCAGCGCAGAAGAGGCAGCTGCGATCATGGGGGTAATCTTTGCTGTCCTTGGCGTCTATACGGCTTGGGTCACGGATCAGACTTTGCTCGGTGTGTTCATCGGCTTGGCTGAAGCTGTGATTGCTTGTGCTGCGGTCTACGGTTTTGACCTGACTGTTGATCAGACTGGTGCGGTTATGGCTCTGATCACGTCGGCTGCAGGATTCGCACAACGTACTCAGGTTTCGCCTGCGGCTACTCCGAGTTTGACTGGTATTCGCGCTCCGTAAGATATATGAGAAAACGGTCTACCTGTGTTCGAGACAATAAAGCATCGTCCGACTGCCGACTTGGTGATTATATTCCTAGCCGGGGTCGTCGGTATTTCCGTCTTGACCATTACTGTTGGTATTATCTTGGCAGCTATATTTACTGACTTTGACACTACTAATCTGGCGACCAGGGTCGGTGCGATTATCAATACTTTGACTGGAGCAATCGTTGGCTATGTTGCTGGTCGAGGTACTACTACCAGCGAGGCGCCCATTCGAGTTCAGCCAGTCAGTGGCTGGCGTGGTGATGCCGGAATGGAACACGGGTCAAGTCAAGATCCAGAAGGTAAGCACAAGGGAGAATCACCCTAATGCTGGCGCATTCAGCCGTTGAGGAGGAAGATATATACCGTGTCTGAGTACACAGACAAGCTTAAGTCCATCGGGACGATTAGTCGTCGCAGTGGCGACCGCGTGCAAGAAGGCAGGCGTCCTGATGGGATTCGCGTAAAGGCCACGACAGATGAGGCTGGTAATACTGTCACGGAGCACGCGACAAAGGACGATCGCCAAGACGTGACGATTCGACCGCAGCCTATCGAAGGTTTTGTCCGAAAGGATAGGTAATGGCAGAGGTAGAAACTGCCTTCCAGGCTCTCCTGGATGCTAAGTCAGCATATGCAGATGACTCCAGTGACGAGAATAAAGCTGCGAAGCGAGATGCAGCTCAAGAGCTTCGTTACCAGCGGTGGCTTGCTCGCAATGGACCTGTCGACTATGACTCACGAATGGCTATGCGTGAAGATGTCAACCAGAGACTTGCGTCGGTAGGTCTTCCACCTCTTGACCGGCCTTTCACTGACAAGGATCTCTATGACCGTTGGTCAGAGGAGAATGCAGGAGGGGCTGAGTAATGGCTGTCACCGCTTCAGGACTATACGTTGCGACCTTCGTTGACGTTCTCGATGTGACTCAGATTGCTGTCGACCTCGACTCAGAAACTCAGCACAAGGTCGGCATGTGGACGAACTCCATCACTGCGCCGAACTTCACCACTGACACTGGATACGCTTCGGCGCCCTATACTTCGAACCAGGTGACCGGCACTAACTATACTGCCGGTGGCGTCATCATCACAGGTACGACCTTCCTGGGTGCTACAGGTTCTGCGACCTTCGATGCCAACGATGCTTCTTGGGCATCTTCGACGATTGCCAACGCTCGCTGTGCCATGATCTACGCTGATGGTCTTGCAGGTAAGAACTGCATTTGTCTCGTAGACTTCACGGCAGACTACTCGACCAACAACGGCACCTTTACGATCCAGTGGAACGCTTCTGGCATCTTCGCTATTGACCTGACTCCGTAATAGCAGGTGGTAGCCGGTGGCCGTCTCTTACGTCGCCAACTCCAAGGGCATCGCAGTCACAACAAGTGGCGCGAACATCGCCTGTGGTGCTACGCCGCAAGTTGACGATGTTATCTGGTGTGGAGTCGTCAACCGATTTACTGGTGCAACTTGGACGAATAACGGTTGGACCCTGGTTACTGATATTCAAGACACCAACCTTAATGTTGGCTTGTTTTATCGCAGGGCTTTTGATACTACTTCGTCATTCCCTGCACCTGCAGTCTCTACGTCGTCTAACTACATGGCAGTCGTCGGCGGCATCTTGCGAGGCGTTGCGACCAGCTTCCCTCTGACTGCGGCGACCAGAACCAGTGCGGTAGCTGCTGCGACCTCGCCGCCGCAGTTCTCTTCATTGTCCGGCGGTGCTGTCGACGGAGCTGTTGTTGATGTTCTTGGCCAGAATGCTGGTAGCTCTGGATTCACGCTTGGAACGCACATCGAGACGACTGATCAGAATACTGGAACACAGGCGACTCGAACTACCTTGGTTACGTCTTATGTGCTGGTCACGACGAACGGCTCGACGCCAACAGGCAGCGTCTCGACGGCCAGCACAAATGGCAACG
>Ga0126375_10000549_pt1 | contig 10485 bp, 10 predicted proteins | sample PanSoiMetPlot_14_FD_109577 | JGI IMG/M metagenome (GOLD analysis project Ga0126375, IMG submission 109577) | Tropical forest soil microbial communities from Panama - MetaG Plot_14 | ecosystem: Environmental > Terrestrial > Soil > Tropical forest | place: Panama | collected 2016-02-17 | reverse complement strand
GTTGTTTGTCGTCAGGTCAGGATGAGAAATAGAGTATAATCCATTCCATAGATCAAGGAGTTCAATGTGGTTCACCAAATGCAGGATGGCCTCATACAGCTTTTGGAACCTCTCTGCCTCAAACGGTGTTTCCTCCCCCTCGCGTCTGCGGTCAGAGATAATTTGCTCTGGGTTGGCCACAATCTCCTCAAGCTTCTCTTTCATCAGCTCTGACATTTGCTCTCGTGCAGTAGCCCAAGGTCCTCTATGTTTTGTTACACGTTCAAACTCGACAGGTGGAGAAAATGACCCCACATAGAACTGGCTGCAATCGGTTCTTTTCAAGTCTTCATAGAGGCTGCCAATGTGTGGGAATGAGGTTTTTGACAGTTCGCACTGAATGGAAGCAAGCTGTCGGATAACTGTTCTACGTGATGCCATGTCTAAGTCTGCCCACACTGTAGACAGAGGTCTTCCTGAGATCTAAAAAGAATTATTAGTGGGAACTATTAAGCCATCCGACTCTGGATGAGAAAATAGCTAGCCTTCTCCTGGATCATATATGCAGCACCAACTGCATTTCCAGGGTCTTCATCATAAGCAAATATATGAGGGACTGGAACATTTGTGTTTGCACAGAGCCATTTCAGAGTAGCTGCCTGAGAAAGAGAAAGACAGAATCAAAAAGTAAGTGTATCATCATCTTTCAGGATTTAGAGAAGCATGCCTCTGATAGAACACGGTCACGAAGCTCCTGCTCAGATGGAGATGATCCCCCTCCAAATGGCATATTGACTCTTGCTATTGCATTGATATTGTTATTTCGGAAAGACAGATTGAAAATCTGAGCTGGCATCAGCATCACTTAAAAGCTAGTACATCTAAGTCTGACCTGATTGAAGCCTCCTGAATGATGATAGAAATTAGCAGGGATGTTATTCATTGAGCGTGTTCCATCATACCCTGGGAAATTTTGTCAATGCTACAGCACTCACTTCCCAGCGCACTGCTAGCAATATCCTTAAGAGCCAACATATTCAACCTGGTGGTAAAAGCAAAACATTTCTCTCTTTCAGACTCTGCAAGACGGGACATGTAGACCTCATGGTTCTGGATGAGATCTTGCACTGGAGGAATTTCAGAGGTAAGTGGATGCGACATATCAAGGGCAAGATATTCAAACTCCGCTCGATTGATCTCTGTGATCCACCTCCACCTCCACGTCGCATTCCACAGGGTATGATGTTACAGACCCATGGCTAGTCTTACAACTTAGATGTGTTTTGCAGCTACCTCATGCCACGTTGCTCCAATCCTGAATGCACATTTGCCAACCCCAGCCGGACCACGCCACAGTACAACATCCCATGTGGTGGAATGATTAACAATGATAAGTGCCCCGGCACATATAATGTTACTGTAACACAAGCAGCGGTAACAAAGCGAAAACACCATGCGATAATTGTGGACACCTCTAAGACTAAGAAGAAATGGTGAGTAGCATGTCTTCAATGTTGGGATGTCCTAAGAATCTTCTGCAGATGCAAGGGGGTGTCACTTATGTTTTTGAAAGATGTTCTTGTTGATCTGTGCAAGGTGATGATGAAATTCTGGTTGAAATTGAAATTGTACAGTAGCATGGAATAAAATGTAGTTTTTTTTTTGGCTTTTTATATATGAAAAAAGAAGGATGTCTTCAGTCAGTGTGTTTGTGTGCACCATGGATGGACACAACCTACCTTATATGATTCAAGAATCAACATCACTCAAGACCAGTCTTGCATCAGTGACCACATCTTACCCCAGACCCAATGTGGTATTTCCACAACCATATCTTACACAACTGCGAAGCATATGAGGATCACCATCACATCCTGTCCAAGGTTTCCCAACACCACAATGCCCCTTTCCTCCTCGGAACCATCAAAGGACTTCTTGCAACCACCCAGTTCATAAAAAACTCCAGTGCCTTTTTACAATGACAGGATTACCTTATGCACCTCCTTTACCCCCGAGCATACCAGGACTACGTTTACATGAACCATCCCTACTAGATGATCCCTCATAAGCCATTTGCATAACACATTACCACAACACATACCCCACACTACTTACAGTAACTTAGTTTACAACCTCATCTAGCAGTATACAAATGTAGATATCTCCTCCTCCTCCCTCTAAGTTACCCTACAAGTTGGGTGGCAGACTAACTGAAACCACCAACTTGCACTGGAAGCATAATTTTCCTTTGAAGAAAAGTCCGAAAAAAATCTTGAAAAGTAATAACCAAAATAAGACCTTTTTTCTCATGTGCTGCAATACATATTGATACGGCCATTTCATTTCATTCAAGCCATTGATTTTCCTCACAATCTTTTTTTACTCTCTGGTGGCAAAGGTTCCGACACTGGCAGCATATCACAATTTTACCCTTGAAAAAAGTCTGAAAAAAGTCTCAAAAAGTAATATCTAAAATAAGACTTTTCTCTGGATATAAATTTCGAAATGGCATGTGACCCATGATTTCTCAAATTGGAAATATAACCAAAATTTTCACCGTCACCATGATGAGCAAATTCAAGCTTGCTTGGCCAGAAGGCCACTTCTCCGAAGTCGTAAAAGCGCTTCACGATTCAAAATACTGCATATATGGCAAGGGGACGCAGGATGGCACATCCTATCACATTAGCGCACGAGTGGTCCATGACAAAGAAATGTCTGACGTGACAAAACCATTTCTTACCGTGCCAACCTACTATGGTGGCAGCCTAGAGCATTTATGCTACTTGATTCACTATTTCTGGCTCTCATGGAAGTGGATGGTGGACTTCAACCAGGGAAAGACCACGGACTGGGGTTCTGGATATGACCTAGCGGCCGAGACCATCGCCAGGTCCCTAAAATATCATCTAGATGCCTTTGGACACGTCGTGAGAGAAGTTCGCAATTATCGAAAATCGCATGGATCCCTACCTCCCCGAATCAAAACATTGGGCGAGTGGATGATTCGTCGGAAACTCGAACTTGAAGAGGCTGGTATAGAGAAACTGATGGAGGCGAGGAATGATGGTTATTTTGCAAAGGATATCCTAAATGATGCTGATTTCTTTGGTACGTGTCTTTTTTCCCGACATGGATAGATGGAGGTGCTGAAACGCTTTCACTCATTTTTGTTTTTGCAGCGGTAGACCAGACTCTTGACTCTTATGATCCATGTGAACATCCTCCCGTGGACCAGAGGGCAAAAGACAACTGGTTCCACCAAGGCCTAATTACTCATTTCGACTTCGATGCCCATATGATTGACACTGTGATGGCCATTGCGAAATCCTCAACTGCTGGGGTAAAAGGGAAAGGGAAGGCAAAAAAGAAAGGGAAGAAGCAGAAAAGTACATGGGGACGAAAGAAAAATTCCCGCTTGACTACCTTAGCACCCAGTACAGGAGCTACCACTGTGGTTTCAGCGAAGGGCAAGGATCAGCATGTTAACAAGGGGGACATGTCAGAAACTACAGGCAAAGACAACAAGGATCCCAAAATGGAGGAAGTCAAATGCGAGAAAATGGATGCCAACAAAGAGGGGAGAGCGGAAGCAAAGAATTCTGGTGACAGCAAGGGAAAGCTGTCTCCTGCAGGCGACAAAGGGGAGAAGTCTGGCAATGGAGGCAAGAGAAAGCTGTCCTCTGCAGGTGATGATGGGTCGCTGAAGCGTAGATTTATCGCTGCCGAGAATATCAACTCAGAGGCGGACGTTGTCAGTGAACGTGCCAGCAGCAGTGGTGGTTGGTCTTCACAATTTTTTCAAACCATTTCCCTGACAGATCGCAACACAGGGAATGCACAGAACACGTTGATAATGAAGATGGCACAGTGGCACAGAGACGATCCTCGGGGTAAATGAAAGAATTTTTTCTCCTCTTTTGAAGTTTCCTTGCCATGCAACAGGCAGGGTATTACAATGTGAGCCGTCAAATTCAAGTGGAAGTGTTAAAATGTGACCACTGTTCCACTCATGCTTGAGACCATTACAATGTTATACCGCCTGAAAGCAGACCGCCCCACATGCGCCATTACAATACACTCAGCAGAAGACCCTTTGTAATGCACAGATACTATTTCTGTGTTTCAGGCCAAGACATACAACAGCTGCAGTCATCGAAGATTATAATGTGTCGGGAATATCAATATTCGAACCCAGGTTGAACTTTGATTTAAATGTGAAACTTATCTTCAAGTTTTGTTTAACATTCAAATCATCTCAGAATTTGGAATCACTACAAAATGGTGAAGACATCAAATATTTTATTGAAATTAAAACTTCAAATTCAAAGCTTATTAAAATGTAAAGCCAAAATTTTAAGTTCTTTCATGATTTGAATACATATTCATAATTATTTTACATTTGGCTACCTATTTTTTACCAAATTTTATCTTTGATTTAAATTTTGAAATTGCTGCTGTGTCACGTCTCGTCTGTTTTGCAGTTTATTTTCTACCATCACATCCCAGTCCAAATTTTTTTCACTCCCCTCCCCTCTGTCATGAACATGCCTGTGGCTAGGTTGGGACTTGCCAGGATGTCTATAACCCCCCTCCAGGGAGGTTGGTGGCCAGATGAGTTTGAGAGCTCCACAGTTTTATCTTATTTATTTCTTCCTTTTTTTCCATAAGTCACTATGTAATAATTCACTATGGTTGCTGGACATATTAAGTACTATTATACTACCTCAGAGAAGTGAAAAGCTTAGTCTGACGTAGCGGCAAATTTTGGGACTTGATGACATAAGGTATTTTACTGCATTGTGATTGGCTGATCGAGGTGCGTATCACGTGATTCCTTTTGGTTGTTGGATCAGCTTTTTGCCATCCGCCGCCAAAGGTCAGCGGACTTCTCACTGGGCATCACTCTTGACCTGAGTTCAACACTTTCATCATGTTCAACCCCTCATTCCACCATCAACCAGCATCAGCATCGGTAGAGGTGTTACCTCAAAAACCTTTGCAGACAGAAGGAAACCCAAGCACGGTGGTTCCAACGTCGGTCAGTGAAGTTTAATATCGTGCAAGCAGCTTGAAGGATGCCATCTAGCATAGCAGCCTACAGATCCCAGTGGTTTTGATAGCAAGAGGAATATGAACCAGTTTGGAAATATTGTTACATCAAGGTATCTACAGACCCACGCAATAGTCATTCGGGGAGTTGGATATGGCGATCTTGCCACATCAAAAATCTCTCGGCCCCAACTTGTGCCAGGAGATAGGCAGATTGATCACCAGAAAGCTCCTTCACACATCCCTATCAAAGGACCATGGCCAGGAGTTCCAATGCCTTATCAAGGTGCGTTTTTTTTCAATCAGTAATATAAGGCATTTATCATTAGTGACAGAAGAAATTGAGAAGCACCCACAAGTTGAATTCGGCACCAGCCAGATGCAAATGGACATTGAACATCTCCCGGAGCCTTCAGATAAGGATCTTTCCACTGAGATAAATCAGGAAACGTCAGCGCCATTGAAAGCGAAGGGTCGTCCTAAACCCAGGCCTGCTTAGTGATTACTCTATTTCTCTAATGTATGTTATTTCTGACTTGGATCATGTAGCAAAGGTCATCCGAGTTCATATATGCCCTCATTATCTACCATGCCAACTTCACCAAGGTGACCTTATTATTCCTTCAAAGAAAGGTGAACTTCTACAATTAAATACAAACATAGCGAAGGGTTAGTAACTTCCTCGGATCCACCCCCATCATCTTCCAAGTCTGCTTTACAATGGTAAATGACTCCCAACCCTATTCTGACTCCTATTCTGACTCTATATACAACACAGCAAAAGTCCAGCTAATACTTCAAACTCACCACGTAAATCAACGGAACAGAGTACAGATCAATAGTAAGCAGTAGTCTGTTTGCAGTCCTCTTTTGCCAAGCCCATCTGAGCTTTGCAATGAAGTGCATTATTGCGTTACCCTTTTACTGGAAGGCCGAGTGTTACCATCACTCACAAGGAGATACAACGTCTGCTGGATAATGATTTCCTTAATGATGAACTTATTGCATTGGGTTTAAGGTGCATCTTTTCAGTACATGCCATTACACATACTCAATTTTCATTGAAGACTTCTCACGGAGGAGGTCCATGAACGAGACCCCCAACTTGGAAGGCAATGTTGTGTCTTTAACAGCTTTTTTATTCCCGATTTGAGCAAAATGGGGTGGGCCATAGTTCTTCTAACAATATAACCAATCTCACCACTCCAAATACAATACAGTAATGTGGAATATCGAAAACGGCTTGGAAAGTGGACGTCTAGACTCAACGTTCTGGCCAAAAGGTTCCTTATATTTCCGGTTAACAAAGAGTAAGGATTGGGAACTTCTAAGAACTTATTAGTTCTTGATAATCATTTGGCAGCATACATTGGTATCTGGCAATCGTTTTTTTCCCGTGGAATATTAATCTTAGCAAAGGGCCTCAACAACAGTGAGCAAACCTCTACAAGCGAAGCAATTTATTCTCTGATTTTTTTCAGAACTTACATATTTTTCTTTGATTCGGTGAAACACACTGATCACACTGAGACATATGAAGCGCTTGTTAAATACCTGAGATGGGAAGCAAAGGAGAAGTGTATCAGTCTAAAAATTACATATGTTCGTGCTAAGGTGGGTCATTTGAAGCCTCACCTGTCCACTCCTTATTATTATTTCAGGTCCCAGAACAGCCAAATAATTTTGATTGTGGAATCTACCTCATCCACTTTGCCAATGTTTTTATGAAGAACCCTGTTGAAAATTGTAATATCATACTCTCCGTGAGCAATTTCCTTTTCCAACTCTTATGATACCTATCCTGGTAAATTTTTCCTTGCAGGAGCATGACCGACCCCGAAAAAAGCAGACTCGAATCGACTGGGAGATCTCTGCGCTACCATCATTCCGCAGGGACTTCGCTATACGGATCTGCTTGCTGAGTGAGAGGTGGAAGTGCGAAAAATGACATGGAGACTGAGGTCAAATATCAAAACCAGGGTTTTTTTCATCGCCCTTCAAGAGCCTCAACATTAGAATAACTGCTCTTTCTCCTGACATACAGTATACTACCATTCACTTTGCACTGTTGAAGTTGCGAGTACGCATATTTCCAATGATTACATAATCAGACTATTATTATTATTATTATTATTATTATTATTATTATTCCAATCAATCAAATCACGTGTCCATTTCGATTTTCAACATGCCCATCAACAATAAGCTGGTTGAAAGATCGAAAGCGTTGGCTGCTTCCGTTCAAGGTGACATTCGGCCAGTCGAGTTTCCTGGTAAGTCCATTCGTTCATTTTCATTTCAGCTAATGTATGAGAAAGTGAAGACGATGCGAATGGCGATGAAGGTACTTCTGACGAAACGACTTCTGACCATAGTGGTGTGGTGAAGGGCACGGCATGCTGGTCAGAAGAAACGGTACATTGTTTTTTTTGTTCCCATCTCGCGATATTATTCACCTAATTCTTGCAATAGATTCAGTATTGCTCCATGTGTCGAGACGGGGGTCATATGTTGCAATGTACCGTTTGTGCAAGGAATGTCTGTATGTCAAGGAAAAGAGGATTCCCAGGATGCGTGTTTGCGGGATCTGTGGATGCCGAGGGCGATTTTGTGTGTCCCTCATGCTTATCCAAGAAAAAGGTACCTATGCAGGTGAGCGTTTCTATGTCTTTGGTGGTGGTCATTCACTCACTTGTTCTTAGTACTGGATAGAAGGCTATACCGCCCAGACGTACTCCAAAAAGGTTTACCCAACCATTGTATTCGGCATGACACTTGGAAGGCCTGCAAACGACAATCTTTGGAGTTGTACGTCTACACTCCTGAGATTGGAGTATGGTGATGCCTTGCAGAATGCAAGTAACACAGCTCGTATCGTTTTACTAATTGGTCTGACTCCTCAAATTTAGCTGTGTCTATTATCGGTTGAATTAAAGCATAAGGGCCCACGTCGAAAACCTATTCAAACAATGATGGACTTCATTGAATCTTGCAACGTAACTCCAAATGTCTGCGTCTGCATCTCCACTCATGCCGAGGAGAATTCTGGATCTGTTGTACACAGCAAAAGTGACAAAAGATGCGCAGCAACTTCTGTTGACGAGGTTCGGCATCCATTTGTTTGTTCAAGAACTTCTAATTCATGGCCTCAATTCCCAGGTGCTGACTGCCTATATGTCGGAGCAGCTTTTAAAGATGATTCAGGGATTCAAATCCCGAAAAGTACTCATAATGAACTGTTGTGGGCCAGCTATGAATTCCCAAGGCCACCTTTCTTGCATTGAGGGGCTAGTTGAAAGGTATTTTCCTTGCACTTGATTGTTCCGCAGTGCTAATCGATGCTACTAAATAAGGAACATATTTGACATGGTCGTTGGCTTCTCCGGTGGCAGCATCCTTTCTCACATAACGACGCTTCCCTTGGTGAAGCTGATACAGAAGCTCTTCGTCGATGGTTGTGATTTCCGATTCTCGCTTACCAGTAGCATGGTTTCCGACTATGACCTCCTTCGCCACACCCCTGTCATCTATGTGATACGTGATCAGGAAGGCGTCAAAACAATGTCAATTGGCTTGCACAGCACACCATACCATGCATGGGGAGTTGTCTGGCGTTGGTGTGGGACAGAGCGTTGCGCGAGGCCTCGGGATATCCGTTCGTCACAAACCGGATCCAACAACACCATCCGGATTCGGCAAGAGTGCATCAGATGTGGTTGGAGATCTGCCTCTCTGACCACCGATAATCTGTCTTGGGTCCAACGGTGGGACAAGGCCCACCCCAATGTTTTCACATGGCGCCATCCGCCTAGCCCTGGAGAACTGATGTCATTTGTTACCAGTACACCAAAGGTGGAGAGGCAAGGGATTCCAAGGGTGGTTGTTGCTGAACAATCTGAGGAAATGGAGGTTGACAGTGATTGATCTTCTTTAACCACCCCCGCCAGGGGTGTTGTAGCTTTTCCCTCCCTGCCTTTTTCACAGTCTCATTGCGAGGCGCTTAGTCACCACTTTTGGACAGAGGCAGAAATAGTTTATTCGACAGAAGTTGACCGTAGAGTAACAATGATTTTTTTCTTGCAATTCACAATGACTCGACCTCAAAAAGCACAAAAAATCACTGCTGCTCGAGTGCAGGCAGGCAAATCACAGAAAAAACTCACAGATGCAGGTCAAGAAGTATAGTTCCAGAGGACAGTAAGGCAGGTTTACATAATGGCAGCGGAATTGGCTGTAGGAAAAATTTATATCTCCATCAGTTTTGAGTATTTTTAAAAACTGTCTTGGGGTTATGTTCTTCTCATTAAAACAAGCATTTTGGCTAGAGGAATAAGAAATCTGACTGTTTCCCAAAGTGGAGTTTTTGTTGTCCAAAAGTAGTGGTGACTAAGTGCCTCGCACCATATAGTTTTTTTCCCCTCCCTGTTCGCTTTTCTGATGTATACCTAGCAGTTAAACCACTGTCTACATCTCTCTTTTGGATTTTCTAGACACTGGAATAGAGGCTTCCATCGTTTCTAGACCCTTATGATGCCACGGACATCCTCCTGGTCTCAATCTGTATTTATCCCCCTCTTGTCTCATGTATATCATGCCATTCCCTTGCCTGGATACCTCAAATTGACCTGGCGGCTCATTTAATCGATGATGCGAAACTTTAGATCACTCATTCAAGCTGTAACACGATCAGATAGATCAGATAGGTATGATCCATCGCTTGTTTTAATTTTACTGATTCTACAAATCATCACTCCCCCAGATACTATGCAGCCAAGGCATTTCTATGGCTATATTGCAATGATTTCAATGTGTTAGAACGCCCTCAGATACCCAGGTAAGCGGTTGTATTTATTATTATCACATTCCCCCCCTCTGACAAGTATACTAACCATGAACCACCCTTTTAGATGGCATTGGATTAATTTTGAGAATAATAATAATTTATTTACCCAGGTTAAATGCATTGGAAATGCGAGAATATTGCGTTGATAGGCGATACATACTTTTACAAGTGATATACACAAAATAAACCATGTAAAAAGATCTTTTGTGCAGGCGCCCAACGCGTATACCATCGGGAGCAGACCTCATAGGAGTTAGGGTAAAGATTATCCCATTTGAGCTTTTCTGGCGTTATCACACGACCCTCTGGATATGTGGGGCAAGTTATAAAAGAGCTACATGGACACCTCATTGAAACCCTGAAGTTCCCGCAATATACACACGAAAATTGAAAATCACGTGACAGGGACAAAAGAATGAAACGTCCATCACGTGATATTGCCTCGTTTTCTTCTTGACCACCATGGAGCGCGGGCTGCGAAAGCAAATTCTATGCCATCCCTCCCCCCCCTAACGGCTACGTATGGGCTGGGGCGCACTATGCGCTGTTACGGAAGGCTCTTGGCCGCCACTACCGCCAATCTCGACGATTGTGCAGAAGGAATCGCTATG
>Ga0126375_10000548_pt1 | contig 10488 bp, 9 predicted proteins | sample PanSoiMetPlot_14_FD_109577 | JGI IMG/M metagenome (GOLD analysis project Ga0126375, IMG submission 109577) | Tropical forest soil microbial communities from Panama - MetaG Plot_14 | ecosystem: Environmental > Terrestrial > Soil > Tropical forest | place: Panama | collected 2016-02-17 | reverse complement strand
CGGCGTCATCGAGCGGGCCGCGCGCGAGGTGGTGCCCACCACGCTGCGCGCCAGCCTGCAGGGCGAGGCGCTCACCTTCCGCGACACCGTGCGGAACCTCACCATCCTCATGCTGCTGGCGGTCTTCGTCATGTACGTGGTGCTGGCGGTCCTCTACGAGAGCTACGTCCATCCTCTCACCGTGCTCTCGAGCCTTCCCGTCGCGCTGGTGGGCGGCCTGCTCACGCTGTGGCTCTTCCGCGAGCAGGCCTCGCTCTACGCCTACGTCGGCATGTTCATGCTGATGGGGATCGTGAAGAAGAACGGGATCATGATCGTCGACTTCGCGCTGCAGCGCATCGGCGAGGGCGCGACCGCGGAGCAGGCCATCCACCAGGCGAGCATCGACCGCTTCCGCCCCATCATCATGACCACCGTGGCGGCGGTGATCGGCGCGCTGCCGATCGCGCTGGGCTACGGCGCGGACGGCGCCTCGCGCCGGCCGCTCGGCCTGGCGATCGTCGGCGGACTGGTCGTGTCGCAATTCATCACCCTGTACATCACTCCAGTCATCTACCTGTACCTGGAAGACTTCCAGGAGAAGGTGCTCGACCGCGTCGCCTTCTTCCGCTCCCGGAGGCAGGCCCCGCAGCCGGTGGCAGTCCCGTGACCGGTCCATCCTCGAGAGGTGCCCACGAGATGCAGACGAATCCAGGCGAACGCGAGGCGGACGAGGTCTTGGTGCGGCGGCTGCGGCGCGGCGACGGCGACGCGTTCGCTGCGCTGGCGACGCGGTATTGGGGCGCCCTCCACCGGATCGGCCGCAACATGCTGCCCGATCCGTCGATGGCAGAGGATCTGGCGGAGGCGACGCTCTTGACCGCTCTGCGTTCCCCGAATGCGCTCCCGGCCGACGTGCCTTTCCGGACCGCGCTCTACCGGCAGGCGATGAGATATTCGCTGGACTTCCTCTTTCCAGTCCCGAGCAACGTTGCCCGGTCGCTAGCCCGCTATCTGCCCAGGTTCGATGCGCAGGGCCGCCTCACGTCGGCGGGGAGGGACTGGACGGAGCGAGGGGCTGGCGGAGGCTGGCCGCCCGATCTCGAGGCTCGGATCCGCGAGATCCTGCAGCGTCTCGATGCCCTGGATCGGGCCTCGTACGTGCTCTGCGTCATCGAGCAGCTCCCCACCCTCGAGGCGGCCGCCATCCTGGAAATCGCGCGAGAGAGCGTCGTGCAGCGAACGCACCGGGCGTCGCTGATCCTGACCGGGTTCCTCACGCAGCTCTTCACGCAGACGGGAGCCCTGGATGTCCCTTCCTAGCCTCGAGCAGCCGGGCCAGGAACAGCCACGCCCGATGGACCCTGGCGCGAACCTCGTCGGCCGGAGTCTCCAGGATCGCCGCCGCTTCGTGCAGCGAGAACAGCTGCACGTCGCGCAGCACGAGCGCCGCGAGATCGAGGTCCTCGAGCTGCCCGAGGGCCTCGTCCATGCGGGCCTTCCGGCCGCCAGCGCGCGAGGGCGAGCGGCGCCGGGCCAGCGACAGCCGGAGGGCAAGGCGGTACAGGGAGATCCGGATGGGAACGCGGGATGGCCCGGCCCTTGGAACCGAGGCCAGGAAGGTCTCTTCGGCCACCGCCACGGCCTCGGGGACGTTCCCGAGCACGCTCCAGGCGAGATGCGAGATCGGAACCCACCAGCGCGTCACGAGCTCCGCGAAGGCGGCCGTCTCGCCACGGCCTGCCCGGCGCGCCAGGGTCTCGTCGTCCAGGAACCGTCCGTCCATGTCGTCGGGCATCGAAGTCCACCTCTCCATGGACAGGACGATCGAGCGGCACCGAAATAGACATCCAGTTGCGTCCGTACCGCCGCTAGGATCGCGGTCGTGCATCTGATCGTCCGGCCGGCGAGCGAGGCGGATCGCGCCTCCGTGCACCGTCTCTTGACGGCGCAGCTCGTCGAGCACTGCCTTCCGGCGGACGCCGGGGGCGTGACCCGCGGGATCGACTGCGCGCTCGCGCCCGGGTCGCCCGCCTGGCTCTGGCTCGCCGAGCGCGAGTCCCGCCCGGTGGCCGTCTTCCTGGCCAACCAGATCGTTTCCGTCGAAAAGGGCGGCCTGGCGCTGTGGATCGAAGAGCTCTACGTGGTGCCCGAAGCGCGCCGCGCCGGCGTCGCGCGCGCGCTGCTCGCACGCGTCGCCGAGGAAGCGCGCCGGCGGGGCGTGCGCTCCATCGAGCTCGAGGTGGTGCCGACGCAGGTGGCTGCGTTGGCGTTGTACCGGGCGCTCGGGTTCGATCAAGTCCACCGGCAGCGGATGTCGCTCGCTCTCTGATATTGACCTGACCGTGCTCGCTTCCCTCCGCCAGCGCATCGCCACCGCGATCGGCGGCCTTCCCCGGGCCTTCTGGACCATCTGGTGGGGGCTGATCGTCAACCGCCTGGCCAGCTTCGTCATCGCGTTCCTGTCCATCTACCTGGTGCGCGAGCGCGGATTCGGCCCCGCGGAGGCAGGCCGGGTCCTCGCGCTCTACGGCGCGGGCATGACCATCGCCGGGCCGCTCGGCGGGCTGCTCTCCGATCGGGTCGGCCGGCGCACCACCATGGTGGCGGCGCTCGTCGTGGGCGCCAGCGCCGTGGGGGGGCTTGCATTCGTTCGGGCTCCCGTCCTGCTCGCCACCATGGCCTTCCTCGCGGCCGCCGGCGGCGACGCCTACCGCCCGGCCATGAGCGCGGCCGTCGCCGACGTCGTTCCGCCCCTCGATCGGCCGCGGGCGTACGGCCTGGTCTATTGGGCGGTGAATTTCGCCCTTTCGGTTGGCTTGTTCCTGGGCGGGCTGGTCGCGGAGCGGAGCATGACCGCTCTGTTCCTCGCCGACGCGGGCACCTCCATCGCGGCGGCCGCGATCATCGTCCTGCACGTCCCCGAGACGTTGCCCCGCGGAGTGGTCCACGAGCCGGCGCTCCGCGGGCTCGCGAAGGTATTCTCCGACGGCCCGTTCATCTCCTTCCTGCTGCTCCACTTCGCCGCGCTGTCGGTCTTCACGCAGTGGCAGCTCGCCCTGCCCCTGGACATGGCAGCCCACGGGCTGGGGCCCTCCGCGTTTGCCTTCCTCATGGCGCTGAACTGCGCCGGCGTCGTGCTGATCCAGCCGATCCTGTCTCACCGGCTGGTTCGCTTCGACGCGGCCCGGCTGCTTGCCTTGTCCACCCTGCTCTTCGGCGCCGGCTACGGCGTCAACGCCATCGGCGGGAGCCTCGCCGTCTATGGACTGGGGACCGCGCTGTGGACCGTCGGCGAGGTGATCGGCTTCCCGGTGGCCGCGACCATGGTGGCGAACCTCGCGCCCGCCTCGCTGCGAGGCCGCTATCAGGGCGCGTTCTCCATGTGCTTCGGCATCGCCTTCAGCCTCTCGCCCCTGGCGGCAGGGGAGGTCCTGCAGCGCCTGGGCGGCCGCGCGCTGTGGCTTCTCTGCTTCGGCGTGTCGCTCGCGGTGGCCGCGGGGCATCTCCTCACGGCCGAGCCGCGCAGAAGGCGCCTGGCGGCGATGCTCCAATCCGCCGTGGAGCAGCCGCGGTCCGATGCACCCTCGACCACCCTGGAGACGGCGCCATGACGCGAACGATCGGCGTGGCGATCCTGCTTGCCTTCGCCACCGGGTGCGCCGCCAGCAAGGCCTCGGCTCCCGCGGACCAGGCACCGGCCTGCCGCTGCACGAAGGACATGCCTTGCTGGCCTTCGCAGGCCGACTGGCAGCGGTTCGGGTCGAGCTTGCAGGGCAAGCTGGAGCAGCCTCAGTCGCCTCTCTTGCCTTGCAGGACCGACGCCGCCGGCGCGGCCTGCGCCGCCGCCCTGAAGAATGCGAGGAACCCGTTCTACCTCGAGGATCAAGTGGGCGGCACCCAGTCGACGGGCTGGCTCGGCGCCTGGACCGCCGCCCAGAGCGCGTACGCGGTCGTCGCCGAGGACGCGCGCGACGTCGCGGCGGCCGTCAGCTTCGCCCGGGAGCGGAGGCTGCGCCTCGTGATCAAGGGGACCGGCCACGATTACCTCGGCCGATCGAGCGCGCCCGGCTCGCTGCTCGTCTGGACCCACCAGATGCGCCGGGTCACGACCCACGACGCTTTCGTGCCGAGCGGCTGCCCGGACGCGCGCGCCGGACGCCCCGCCGTGACCCTCGAAGCGGGGGCGCGCTGGCTCGAGGCTTACCAGGAGGTCACGCTCAGGCACGGCCGGTACGTCCAGGGCGGCGGGTGCACCAGCGTGGGAGCCGCCGGCGGGTTCATGCAGGGAGGCGGCTTCGGCAGCTGGTCGAAGAAGTTCGGCATCGCCGCGGCGAGCATGCTGGAAGCCGAAGTGGTCACCGCCGACGGCCGGATGCTGGTCGCGAACGGCTGCCAGAACCAGGACCTCTTCTGGGCGCTGCGCGGGGGTGGAGGCGGAACCTTCGGAGCGGTCACCCGGGTGACGCTTGCGACGCATCCGCTGCCGGACTGGTTCGGCGTGGTCGACGGAAGCATCGCCTCCAAGGACGATGCCGCCTTCCAGCAGCTCCTCGAGCGGTTCCTGCTCTTCTATCGGGAGAGCCTGAACGACGAGCGCTGGGGCGAGCAGGTCCGCATCCGCCCGAACAACTCCCTTCAGCTGTCGATGGTCTTCCAAGGGATGCCTGCGAAGGAGGCGCAGCGCGTGTGGCAGCCCTTTCGCGATTGGCTCGACCAGAACCCCGGCGCGTTCACCGTGAAGGCGCACTTCCTCGAGATCCCCGGCAATCGGATGTGGGACGATGCCTATTTCAACGAGCATTTTCCCGGCGCGATCCAGATGGACCAGCGGCCGGACGCGCCCGGCCGCCTCTTCTGGTGGGCGGGCGATGCCGAACAGGTCTCCATGTTCTGGTACGCGTACCAATCGCGCTGGGTCCCCATCGAGCTGTTCGACGGCGTGCATGCGAAGGCCTTCGCACAAACCTTGTTCGAAGCTTCGCGGCACCGGTCGGTCGCGCTCCACTTCAACAAGGGCCAGTCCGGGGCCTCCGCCGAAGCGGTGCGGCGCGGCAGGGAGACGCCGATGAACCCCGCCGTCTTCGACGCCGCGGCCCTGATCATCATCGCCGCCGGCTCGCCCGCGGTTCCGGGAATGCCGGGCCACGAGCCCGACGCGGCGGAAGCGGAGCACGCCAAGGCCGAAGTGGGGGCGGCGATGAAGATCATCCGCGAGGCCTCGCCCGGCACGGGCAGCTACGTGAACGAGACCGACTTTTTCGAGCCCGACTGGCAGCGCTCGTTCTGGGGCGAGAACTACCCGCGCCTCCTGCAGATCAAGCAGAAGTACGATCCCGAGGGCCTGTTCTTCTGCCACCATTGCGTCGGCAGCGAGCAATGGACCAAAGACGGACTCTGCAAATCGTAGTCATCGACTGGGAGAGCAACCGAACACGCGAGCCGTTCATCCGATCGGCCGATCGCCGGACGAAAATGAGAGCTCTCCTCGGCGAAACCGGACCACGGACTCCGACGATCGAACGGTAACGATTCGGTAAGTCGGTAAAGCTCGCAATCGACGTTCGTCCAAAGGGACGCGGCGTTCGTCCCTCTGACTCGCGTCCAGCCTTGGACAAGCTTGAGTAACTCTTTAGTCTTGCGACTCGCGCCCGAGCGGGCGCGAACGCCCCCGATTTCAAATCGAGAGGAACGAATCATGCGCACGCGTTTCGTGTATCTCGCCGTCGCAGTCCTTCATTCAGTTTCCCTGTCTGCCCTCGCCGCCGGACCGTCGGCGAGGGCCGAAGACGAGCCCGGCCAGCAGGAGGGCTCGGCGACGCCCTCCGCGGCGCGCAAGCCGTTCGACTTCACTTTCTACGGACGGGTCAACGTCTCCTTCGACGTGGGCAACCAGGAGCTGACCGGGGCGCCCTGCATCACCGCCGCGGCCAATCCCTGCGCGCCTCCACAGGGACAGCTGCGCTGGCTTCCCGACGTCGCCAGCAACCTGTCGCGGCTGGGCATCCGCGGGCATTACGACTTGAACGGGCCCGAGCTCCAGGCCCTCTTCCAGCTCGAGGCGCAGGTCGACGTCGCGGCAACGCCTGGCAGCAAGCCGAACGGCAACAACGACACGATCAATCCTGGCAACACCGCCGTGACGAGCGCCTTCGGCACCCGCAACAGCTACGTCGGCATCGGCACGCAGTACGGAGCCATCAAGATCGGCAAGAACGACACGCCCTACAAGACCGTGACCGCAGACTTCGACCCGCTCGCCGATACGCCCGCCGACTACAACAGCATCATGGGCAATACCGGCGGCGACAACCGCACCGAGTTCGATGCCCGACTGCCGCACGCCATCTGGTACGAGTCGCCGAGCGTCTATGGGTTCAGGCTCAACGCGCTCTATTCACCGGGCCAGAACCGGTTCGAGGACAACATCGGGTACGCGATCGGGGACAACACCTGCGCGGGCGGCAACGCGGGGCCGTGCAACGACGGCTCGTTCGGCGACGCCTACAGCCTTTCGCTCGAATGGCATGGCTACGGCTTCAAGCTGATCGCCGCCCACGAGATGCACAGGAAGACGAACCGGACGGGCGACGCCGGCCAGGATACCGGGCCGACGGGCATCTCCGACGTCGGCACGGCCAACGAATACGCTTGGAAGTTCGGCGCCAGATACACGTTTGCGGCCACGGGAACCACGGTGGCCGGCATCTTCGAGAAGATGTGGCGCAACGACGTCCCCAATTTCAACGAGCGCCAGCGCGAAGGCTACTACGTCTCCGCTCTGCAGAGGCTCGGTGCGAACGACGACGTGATGGCCGCCTGGGCGCATGCCGCCGCCACGCCAGGCGATCCAGGGGTGGGGCCGGTCCCCAATGCCGCCGACATGATCGGCGTCGGGGTCCGGCACTGGTTCAATCCGAAGACCACACTCATCTTGAGCTATGCCCACATGAGCAATGAGGCAGGCGCGCACTTCGCCCTCGGACCCGGCGGACACGGCGTCACCTGGGACTGCAAGGACGGCAGCGGTCCCTCGACCGCCTCAGCGGGCCCGGGGATCGGCCTGATCGGAAACGGCACGGGCTGCTTCACCGGCACGAGCCCGCAGGCGTTCTCGCTGGGCATGACCTACGACTTCTGACGGGTCGAGCTCGCTCCCTCAGGGTGCGCGCCGTCGCTCCAGGGCGGCGCGCTTGCGCCGGAGCAGGGCCTGTTGCGCGGGCGACGACTGGTGCTCGAGCGCGCGGTCGAGATGGGACCGCGCCTCCTCGAGGTTCCCCAGCGAGGCGTACAGGTCGGCGTACGCCGCGAGGGCGTAGGGATATCCGTGGAGGACCTCGCGCTCAGGAATCGCGTCCAGCTCGTCGAGCCCGGCGCGCGCGCCCGATTTCATGGCGATCGCGAGCGCCCGGTTCACGTCGACCACCAGCGAAGGGGCGCTTTCTCGTAACAGGTCGTAGAGCTCGACGATCCGCGGCCAATCGGCGCCCGCATACGTCGTCGCCGTCGCGTGGCAAGCCGCGATCGCGGCTTCGAGATGGAACCGGGACAGCTCGTCCCCGGACCCCGCTCTCTCCAGGCAAGTGAACGCTTCCGCCATCCGGGCACGATCCCACCGGGAGCGGTCCTGCTCGGGCATCAGCAGAAGGCTTCCGTCGTCGCCCAGGCGGGCGGGTGCGCGCGAAGCGTGGAAGCAGAGGAGCGCGCGCAGCGCGAACGCGGAAGGGACGGCGGTCAGTCTCCGCTCGGTGAGCAGCCGGACCAGGCGAAGCGCCTCGTCGCAGAGGTCCGCCTCCTGGGCAACCTCGTCTTCGCTGGGGTGATATCCCTCGGAGAACACGAGGTAGAGCACGTCGAGAATTGCCGCGAGACGCGGGGGCAAGGCAGCGCCGTCGGGCACGTCGAACCGGATTCCTTCTTCGCGAAAGCGTTGCTTGGCGCGGACGATCCGCTGCGCCACGGTCCTCTCATCGCTCAGGAACGCCTTCGCGATTTGCCGGGCGCCGAGGCCGAATGCAACGTTCAGCACCAAGGCGACCTGCCCTGCCCGGCTCAACGCCGGATCGCAGCAGAGGAACATCAGGCGCAGCTCGTCGTCGCGGTCGAGGCCCGGCGCGTCGACCGCAGCGTCGTCGGCCTCGTCCAGCGCCCTCATCGGCGCCTCGCGCCGGAAGACGCCGAGCAGGGCGTTGTGCGCGACGCGCACGAGCCATTGCTCCGGCTGGTCGGGCATCCCGTCGCGCGGCCAACGCTCGAGCGCGCGCACGTACGCGTCCTGGACGGCGTTCTCGATGAGCTCGAATCGCTGCACGCCGAATCGGCGGGTCAAGGCAGCGATCACGCGGCCGTGCCCCTGGCGGAAGCGCTGCTCCAGCGCAGCGCGGGAGGCTTCAGCGGCCGGCAGGGCGGGTCCCCCCGGAGGCCTCGACCAGGCGCACCTCCATGTAGCCGTTCTGCAGATCGAGGTTCGGGCAGGAGCGCGCGATCCCGGTCGCCTCGTCCAGCGAAGCGGCTTCGACGATGAAGATGCCGCCCACCGCGTCCTTCGACTCGATGAAGGGCCCGTCGATCACCTCGCCGCCGCGGATCGTCAGGCGCCGTCCGGTCTGGTCGTGGAGCTTGTAGGAACCGACGTACCGGCCGCCGTCTTTCAGCCCTTGGATCCAGGCCATGTACCGCTCGAGCATCACGGGCGCGAGCTTGGGGTTCCCCATCCGCTTGTCGACGTCGGCGCCGCCGGCGATCAGCAGGTATTTCGCCATCTGGTCTTCTCCTCTTACGGAAGCGTCAGATACAGAAGCTTCCGCATCGGTTCCCAGTATTTCTTCGGCCAGTTGGCCGTCAGCGCTTCCCGATCCTCGGGAGGGAACCCGGTCTGCTCCAGGACGAGGTGGACCCCGGAGTCGGTCTCCGTCAGCTCGAACCGGACGATCGAATAGACGCCGGCGGGCCACGTCTCCAGCCGCCAGGCCTGGACGATTCTCCGGTCGGGGATCAGCTCGATGTTCCGCCCGGTGATGCGCCCGCCGAAGATCTTGAACGATCCGCCCGGCGTGCGATCGATCCGGGCCGGGGCGCCGCCGAAGGCGCCGACCTGCTTCTCGTCCAGAAGGGCATCGTAGAGAATCGCCGCGTTCGCGGCCGCGATCGGGCTCGAGTAGAAATCGACTTCCTGATGGATCGACGTAACCGAAGCGGGCGGCGCGCCCGCGATCGCCGTCGCCCCCAGGGCGAGCATTGCCAACAGCACGTACTGGCTCTTCGTCACCATGTCAGCTCCTCCGCGATCTCCTTTGACCCAAGGACGTTCGGGGAGGGCTCGACTCGACATCGGAAACGACGGGCGGCTAGAGCACGAGCTGGAGGCGAGCGATCAGCGTGTTCTCGTCCGCCCGAGCCGGCGCCGAGGCGGCGGCGCTGAAGACCTGGTGGCCGTAGCTGATGAGGAGGGCGACGCCCCTGGACGGGTACCAGTTCAGACCCCCACCGACCACGGTCATTCCCTGCATGGCCGTGAGCGGATTGGCGAGCGAGGGAAAGGCATTCGAGCCGATCCTGACCTCGCCCGCGCCGGCGACCAGCTCGACCACGCCGAGATGTCCGGACGACAGATCCAGCGGCTTTTGCGGCACGACGAACCCGAGCGGAACGGCCGGCTCGCCGGTGAGGACGCAAGTGGCGATTGTGCTCCAGGCCCGCGACGAGACCTCCAGGTTGTTGATCTCCTCCCGCGCCCAGACCGCGTCGGCGTAGGCCGAGAGCGGGCCATGGGCCCACACCAGGTGCGGGACCACGCGCTGGACGGTCCCGCTCGCCGCCGCAGTCTGCGAATACGAGAAGAACGTCTGGCCACCGTAGGTCTGCAAGCTGAGAAGGCGCGGGTTGGATGGCGTGCCGTTGTGCTGGCCCGTGCTCCCGCCGACGCCCAGGCCCAGCTGGCGCAGCGGCTCGACGCCGAGGTTCCGGAACGGACGGGTGAAGACGCGGCCGACGACGTCCTTTCCCGAGTCGCCGACGATGTCGCCCGCGCCGCCCGCGACGGCGCCATTGGTGAGCGCCAGGTTCCAGTCGATCACGCCGTCCGCGAAGGAGCCGAGAAGCTGGACCCCGGTATCCCGGGCGGGAAGGAGCATCGCCGACACCGAAGCGCTGACGAAGGGGAGCGCGATCGCCGGCGTCAGCCGCTCTTCGCTGATTGGATAAGGGAACTTGCCCGCGCGCAGCCGCATCCAAGGAACGAGGCGCGCCTCGATCCAACCCTCGAGCAGCACGACCTGGTTCTGGGCGAAGTTGGCGAAGAGCATGGCCCGGAAGCTCCGCTCGAGCACCGCGTCGAGCCGGATGCCCGCGAAGCGAAGGATGAACGTCTCGCGGTCGGGAGCAGGCGCCCGGGGTCCCACGAAGTCGCGGAAATCGGACTGCAGGAGCCAATGCGTGATGATTCGCGAGGCGCCGTCGGCGGAGGAGATGCCGAACCCGTCGGGTCCGGCGACGGCGAAGGGCACATCG
>Ga0126375_10000546_pt1 | contig 10505 bp, 11 predicted proteins | sample PanSoiMetPlot_14_FD_109577 | JGI IMG/M metagenome (GOLD analysis project Ga0126375, IMG submission 109577) | Tropical forest soil microbial communities from Panama - MetaG Plot_14 | ecosystem: Environmental > Terrestrial > Soil > Tropical forest | place: Panama | collected 2016-02-17 | reverse complement strand
TGGTACTTTCGCAATTACAAAAAGGTTGGCTATTACTCGAGCATCGTGCCAACGAATGAACCAATCATAATTGGTTCAGAGTCACAGGAAGAACAACTGAAGATTACCTACGGAGATCGTTATGACTTGGTGAATTCCGGGTTTGATGATGGAGCTTATCCGCTGCGTCCGGGCGTTGATTTGCTGCTGTTTGTGCGGCGGGGTGTGCCGAGGTGACCTTTCGGTGCCGTGCGGAGGCGATTTAAACGACTGCCACGTTTTGGATTTTGATCGGCATAAAAGCTATTGTCATTGTCGGACACACAATAACCTAACCCCATGATGCGTCTTCCCAAATTCACCTATCGCACGCCGCGGACAATCGCGGAGGCGGTGAAGATTATTGCCGACACCGGACCTGAGGCTCAGTTCGTCGCCGGCGGGACTGATCTCTATCCCAACATGAAGCGGCGTCAGCAAATGCCGAAAACGGTGATCTCGGTGATGCGTCTGCCGGAACTCAATCAAATCAACGGGGACGGTAAGTCAGGCCTGGTGATTGGCGCGTCGGTAACGCTCACCGAGATCGTCCAGAACGAGATCATCAAACGTGATTACCCGGTTCTTGCGAGCGCTGCCCGGACGATTTCCACGCCAATCCTCCGAAACATGGGGACGATCGGCGGTAATCTCCTGCTCGACACGCGCTGCAATTACTACGATCAAAATTACGAATGGCGTAAGGCGATCAATTTCTGTCTGAAGAAAGATGGTGACGTTTGTTGGGTCGCGCCGGGAAGCTCAAAATGCTGGGCCGTCCAATCCTCTGACCTGGTGCCCGTGATGGTCGCAATCGGCGCCAGGCTGCGACTGGTTTCGACCCTGGGTGAACGAATTGTGGATGCGGCCGGATTCTACAACGATGACGGGATTGATTATTTGCAGAAGCGGCCAGACGAGCTGCTCGTCGATATTCATTTACCGCCGACAAACGGCTGGCTTGCGTCGTATCACAAGCTGCGGCGGCGCGGAGCATTTGATTTTCCCGTGCTGGGAGTTGCGGCTTACGTTCGCACGGTCGTTGCGAATGGAAATGGATCCAGTGAACATGTCGTGAAAGACGCACGGATTGTTCTCGGCGGTATCGCGCCTTCACCCGTTCAAGTTACAGCTGCAGCGAAAACGTTAATCGGCAACGCCCTGAACGAGGATCAGATCCAGTCCGCCGCTGAGGCCGCTTACATTAAGGCGCGACCCCTCGATAACACCGATTTTGTCTATCAGTGGCGCAAACAAATGACGCGGCAATACACACTTCGCGCGCTCAAGGATATACGCTCCCAACTTGCGCCCGCCAAATAATCAGTGGAACAAATCGCCGCAATTTTGCTCGCTGCCGGGCGCTCGCGCCGCATGGGTGCGTTCAAACCATTACTTCCTTTCGGTGACACTACGGTCATAAAGTTTTGTGTCAGGCAGCTGCGCGATGCCGGTCTTAAGAAAATCGTGGTAGTTGTCGGTCATCGCGCCGATGAGGTGCGTTCGCATTTGCACGATTTCGATATTACGTTTGCGACTAACCCGGATCCCAATAGCGCCATGGGCGTGTCGATTGCTCGCGGTATCGAACAGGTCAGTCCGCCAACGCAAGCTGTGGTTATCGCACTCGCAGACCATCCGGGCGTAGATAGTTCGACGATTAGCCTGATTGCCGGCGAATGGCAGAGCGGCGCGAAATTGGTTCAGCCACGCTACAAAGATCGTGGAGGACATCCGGTACTTATCGATCTCTCCTATCGCGACGAACTAATAAATCTCAATCCCGTTGAGGGCTTGCGCGCATTCTTCGATGCTCATCGCAATAAAGTGCGGCGGTTGAGCGTCGCTTCGCCTTACGTTGCACGCGATATGGACACGTGGGAAGATTACGTCCGATTACACGAGGATATTTTCGGCCGGCCTCCTGATGTTGATAAGTCCAGATTTTCTTAGACTTTTCGGCATTATTGGAAAATCTTAGCGGCTTTCACGTTTTTCGCATCTAAGCATCGTCGGCGGCCTGGCCGGAACGGTCCGGGCGAAACGAAGAAGGAGTTCAATGCAAACCAGAGTTCACAAAACGCTTTTTCTTATCGCTGCGATGACGGTTGTCCTGCTTGCAACTGCGGCCAGTTCCTTTGGGCAGGCTGCTGAATTCTCTCTTCGTGCGCTTGATGGACCGGCGGTAACCTCAGAGAGTCTGCGCGGCGAAGTCGTCGTTCTGGCGTTCGGCGCCTCGTGGTTGCCTTTGACCCGAAATCAAATGGAAGGCTTAAAGAAGCTCGCTGACCAATACGCCGGTCGCGGCGTCGCGGTTTACTGGGTCAGCACCGAATCGGATTCGGCTAAGTCGAAGAACTTTGTTGGTGACGAAGAACTTCGCGCCCTGGGCCGAAAATACAAAATCTCGGTGTTGCGAGACACGGATGGATCAGTCTCGCATCGCCTGGGTGTCGATCAGCTACCTTCAACTGTGATTCTTAATAAGCAAGGCCAGGTCGCTGCCACAGTGGGCGGCCTGGACCCGAATGCCGATGTCGCCAGGCAACTGGCTGAACGCCTGGACAAGATTCTTTAAATCCAATTGTGATTTTTTTGTGAAGAGTCATTCGCCGTCGGCCTGTGCCGAATGCAACAACTCGTAAACCAGACGTATCGGCAGTCCGACCACGTTAAAGTAATCCCCGCGGATTCCTTCGATGAACCGAGCCCCGAGTCCCTGAATCGCGTAAGCACCTGCCTTGTCCATTGGCTCCTCACTGGCCACGTACCAACTGATATCGTCATCGTTCATCGCGGCAAACTTAACTTCGGTTGCCTGATAGTCAACTCTAGTCGGGTTCTTTCGATCGACGACGGCCACGCCGGTCAGCACTTTGTGCCATCGACCGTTGAGCAGCCTTAGCATGCGTTCCGCATCGTCACTGTCGATCGGTTTCTCGAGAATCTGCTCTTCAACCACTACGGTCGTGTCTGCTCCTACTACCGTAAGTCCCGTCGAGCGGCCAGCCGCAGTTTCAGCTTTCTCGCGCGCCAATCGCTTAACATAACTCACGGCTTCTTCATCCTGGTGACGTGTTTCGTCAATGTGCACGGCGAGCGTCTCGAACTGCCAGCCGGCGGTTCGGAGAATCTCAGCACGGCGTGGACTCGCGGAAGCAAGAATGATTTTTGGCAGGTACATATTCTGCGTAGCGGTGCGAATTAAATCATGTCTCTCAGCCAACTCGCTTGGTTAAGTTACGTGTGTTCCATTACACTCTCGGTGCTGATTTCAGTGAGCACTTCTATCGCGCAACTTCAATAATCACAAGCAAAAAATGATCGGTTTCACCCAAATACTGCCAAAGCTGTTACGTGCCAATCCGGATATGGCCGTGAAGGTGGCGTGGACCAGAGCGGCGGGAACAGGTTTACGCCGTCACGCCGTTCCATTTCGCTTCCACGACGGAACGTTAACTATTTCAGTTGCGGACGCGATCTGGCAGAAACAACTTCAATCGATGAGTGCTGAGTTGATGTTTCGGCTAAACAATATCCTCGGACAAACCACAGTTCATGAGCTAAGTTTTGGGATCAATCCGGCGGCCGTATCACAAGCGCAAAGCGTTCCGGAGGAAAAATTACCAAAGGTTCCCTCGGCCGCGGCTCCTGACGAACTGTTGTTCGCTGCCGCCACAATTGCCGATGGCGAGTTACGCGCCCGATTTATTAGAGCCGCGGAAAACTGTATTGCCAGGCGCGATTCACTCATCAGAAGCGAATAATTCGAAAACGGTTCTTATGCCAATAACCGAATCTGACATTGAAAAAATCGCCCTGCTGGCGCATCTGGATATCACCGACGACGAACGGAGAATGTTCGCCCCGCAGATATCCGAGATTGTCACTTATGTCGAGCAACTGAACGCTATTGACACCAGCGCTGTCGAACCGGCGCTGGGCGGTTTGACTCGCGAAGGCGAACAAACGAATAGTTCGCGCGCTGATGAGCTTGAACCATCGTTAGGTCAAAAACTCGCCCTGGATCAGGCGCCTGATCCAGCTTCGGGATATTTCCGAGTGCCTAAGGTCTTAGGCTAATAATTCCCGGTCCGATTATCTAATGGAATCGATAGTAAATTTAAGAACCAGTATCGTGCGCGGCGAATCGACCGCACGCGCAACGGTCTCATCAGCGGTCGATTCGGCAGAGAAGCTAAACGAAACACTCAACGCCTTTCTGCAAATCGATCGTCCGGGCGCTTTGCAACGCGCTGCGGACATCGATGCGAGCTCTCACAAAGATACGATGCCACTCGCGGGAATTCCCATCGCAATCAAAGACAACATCTGTGTGAGAGGAATGCAGACCTCATGCGGATCGAGAATACTTGGTCCTTATCACCCGCAATATAACGCCACGGTAACCGAACGATTGCTCGCGGCCGGCGCTGTCATTATCGGTAAGACCAACTGTGATGAATTCGCCATGGGTTCTTCGAACGAAAATTCTGCGTTCGGCCCAGTGAAAAATCCCTGGGACACTTCGCGCGTACCGGGCGGATCCTCCGGGGGTTCGGCTGCAGCAGTCGCAGCCGGTATTGTGCCTGTCGCACTCGGCTCGGATACCGGCGGCAGCGTACGTCAGCCGGCTGCACTGTGTGGCGTCGTAGGACTGAAGCCAACATACGGCCGGGTTTCACGCTACGGCCTGGTAGCCTTCGGATCATCTTTGGATCAAGTTGGAGTTCTTGCGCGCCGGGTGAGTGACGCTGCCATAGTCTTAGAAATCATCGCCGGTCGGGACCCGCACGATGCGACCACGGCGAACGTCGTGGTTTCCGATTACTCGGCTGCCTTGAATGAGGATGTAAAAGGCATGCGCCTGGGTGTGTCCCGAGCGCTGCTTGGCGAGGGCCTCGACTCAGAAGTCCGCGAAGCGATCGAAAAAGCGATTAAAGCTTACAACGATCTCGGTGCTGAAATTGTCGATATCGATTTGCCGCACGCAAATTATGCGATCGCGGTTTATTACATAATTGCGACGGCTGAAGCGTCTTCGAATCTCGCGCGTTACGATGGCGTTCGATATGGATTTCGGGCCGAAGAAGCGCCGGCGTTGCGTGACATGTATCGCAAAACACGTGACGAAGGATTCGGGCCTGAGGTAAAGCGCCGAATCATGTTGGGGACTTATGTTTTGTCAGCGGGCTATTACGATGCCTATTACCTCAAAGCGCAAAAGGTCCGGACTCTTTTGCAGCAGGACTTTGCGAACGCTTTTCAAAAATGTGATGCGATCCTAACGCCGACTGCACCCACCCCGGCATTCAGGTTCGGAGAAAAAGTCGATGACCCGCTGGCGATGTATCTCAATGATATTTACACCGTGACGGCAAATCTCGCAGGCGTGCCTGGCATCAGCATTCCGTGCGAACTTTCATCTGAGGGTCTGCCGATAGGCTTGCAACTCCTCGGTCCTCATTGGAGTGAAGCAAACCTGCTGCGTCTGGCGCACGGCTACGAGACTGCGCACCCATTTGAACACCTGCCGGCTGTATACGCGGGACAACTCGCCACCAAATAACTCAAGCGCCTGTCATTCTCGCGAGCCAAACCGATCGCGGAATTCCGTTGAGCTCTTTCGCAACGCGAGCCAATCGCCAAAAAGGGTTGGGTTTTGGATCCAAACTTTGAACCATTCGGCTATCTCCGATTGATCGACGCGCGCCGAATGTGAGGTATGAGTTTGTGCCAACGATTCCGCCGCCCGCCGCTTATCTGCCGCGAAGCGTGTTAGCTCCGTTAAGGCTTCGCGGTCTTCTGCTCTGACAAATCGTTGCCGCAGTCTTTCCATCTCACTTATCATTGCCTCAGCCTCGTTCCGGCTCAACGCCTGACCAGAAAATGGTTCAAGCTCGTTGAACTTGTCACTGTGACTTTTAAGTCGTGCTTCGCGCCAGCCCGCATCAAATTCGATAACCTCCGGATGCTGTAATTCGGCGCCCTCGTCAGCAAGCATTCGAGCAATCGCGGCCGGCGAAACCATGTCTCGCTCGCCGATTGCCTTACAAAACTCTTCCTGAATCCGCCGGAGTTGATTCTCGCCAATCTTTGGCTGGCCCAAACTGCGCCAGATAGCGATCACACGCTCGCGTCTACGGGACTCGAAACTACTTTGATTTGCCGGTCGCATCGCTTTCATGCTCAAACTGGTTCAAGCTAAAATCTGACTACCCGGGCAAGATGCTTTAATGTCGGATTACAAGTCAACTATGCGTGTCGCCAGGTTCTTAAACAGTCCAAAAGCGTTCTTCGCCGGTCTGCTGCTGGTGAGCATCTTTTGCTCCTCGCTGGTATCAGGTCAGGAGCGTTTGACGCTCGAGAGAATTGAGTTCGTCGGGCAGAAGCGGCTTTCTGTCAGCCAGCTTACTTCACTGAGCGAACTCAAAATCGGTCAGGTGGTTGACAGAGATATTTTTGATGCAGCGGCGGGCAAGTTGTTGCAATCCGGATTGCTCCGCAAATTGAGTTATCGCGTTCGCAGCGCGAAAGGCCGGGCAACAATCACGTTCCAACTCGAGGAAGCCGCTGCAAATCTGCCTGTCACCTTCGAGAACTTTGTTTGGTTCACCGATGAACAGCTGCTGTCGGCTATTCGCAGCGAGGTCCCCTTCTTCAACGGCACCGCACCGGCTGCGGGTGAGACACTGGATAAGATAACGGCCGCCTTGCAGCGCCTTCTGGATCAAAGAAATATTACGGGCCGGGTCGAAGCACTGCCTTCGTTAACGGGTGAAAAGTATCAATTGATTTTCACCGTGAAGGGCGCAAAGGTGCCGGTCTGCTCGCTTCATTTTCCCGGCGCCAAAGCACTCTCGGAAGCTGAACTCATCAAAGCGTCACAGCCAATACTGAGAGCGGAATATTCTCAAAAAGACGTTGCCGCCTTTCCGCAAACCTCGCTCCTCCCGCTCTATCGTCACATCGGTCACTTGCGCGCGGAGTTTCAAACACCGAGCGCGGCTTTTGAAAACTCGCCGCAATGCCCGAGCGGAGTAGTGGTGACTATCCCAGTAGAGGAGGGGGGAGCGTACACATGGGGCCGTTCCGAGTGGAGCGGCAATGAAAAACTCACAGTCGATGAATTAGCCGCAGCGCTGGGAATGAATCCCGGTGAACTGGCTGATGGCCTGAAAATCGATAATGGATTGAAACAGGTGCGGCGGGCTTACGCGCAAAGAGGTCACATCACGGCTGAAGTGAAAGAATCGTTCGAAGTCGAGCCACACTCAGCGCAAGTAAACTACAAGTTCCTCATCAACGAAGGGCCACGTTATTTCATGGGCGCCTTAATCGTGAATGGGATAAGCCCGGCCGACGCCGATCAGTTGAAGGCGAAATGGAAGCTCGGTGCCAACACCGTCTTTGATGAAACTTATATCGATGAGTTTCGACAAACGGTGATTCCCGACTTCATCAGAGGTTTGGCGCAGCGCTCTCCAACCCGCGCGCGCGTGAAACCTGAATTCGAAACCCGGCCGGACGCCGTGAGAACTACAGTCGACGTCGTAATCACCTTCAAATAATCTGAACCGCGAAGCGGTTCGCATCACAAAGCCCAGGGTTGAAGCAAAGCGGCTACCTTTGGTTGAACCATTTGTCGGCGCCCGCAACCCTTCAGGGTTGCGGGACTGATGAATCCTCGTCCCCGAAGTAGCCTTCGGCAACGCCGGGCTTGATGACGAAAACCGCTTCGCGGTGAATGAGCTGCGTCATTACGATCAAATTGCCGAGGACTTTCAGCTAGGGCATCTTTTCGATCTTTTTCAAAATCCGGTCGGCTTGATTGCGGGCAATTAATGGAATGTGCTCGTCGGTGCGCAGCTCGTTCAAAAGCGGCACCAGTTGTTGCGGGTCTGATAGTCCATCGCGCTTCAGCAACGTATCCATTTCATTCAAGAGCTGCGGTGCGTTAAGTGGCTGCATTTCCCGCGCCAATTTGATGTTGAAAATCAGGATCGCCTGGTCTGAAACGCGACGATACTCGTTGGCGAGTGCCCATGCGGCTTTGTTATCGCTCCAATTAAACTCAGCGGTACGATGACGCTTTCCATCATCCATACCGAGTTTGTATGTGCCCAGGTGCGCGAAGTTCTTGGCTGCCTGATAATTCTCATCCGAATCGAGGAATTTCAGCTCAGTCCAAAGACCGAAAATACGTCCCAGTGCGGCCGCTGATAGCTCGACCGGTTCAACGATGGGAGTAGTCTCGCTCCGTCTCTCGAAGGTGATGTTGCCTCGCCCGAGCGCATCGTGCGTGATCACAATGTGATTGACGACGAAGTCCTTCTGGGAAAACTCGTACGAATATTTCGTGGCATCGGGTTGTTTCTTTTCCTCACGCCGTTGCGGGCTCGGCGAGGCTGCCGGCTGTTGCTCACGATCGTTTCGTTTCGTTGCTTCCTGTGCGAAGGCATTTAGCGAGGCGGCAAACCCCACAAGGAGAAGAAATAGAAAGCGGGAAATCCTGTTCTGCATAAGACTCAAGCGAGGTATTGTCTAGATGATCAAGAGAGAACGCAAGTTGGCTCGGGTGCCGGGCAGTGGCAGAAATGTTGTGTTGCCGCCAGGCATTGAAATAGTATGGCCTCGAAAACGCGGCAATGCTTGAATGAACTCAACTATTGTGCCGCCAGCGAAATGCGATGAAACGCACATGGACGATCATCGGAGTAAGTGATGTTGCGGCCAGCTTCAAATGGTACCAGTCGCTCTTCGGCCAGCCTGAGACGCGTCCGGCCCATGAGTACTTTGGTCAGATCCTTGATACGGATGGGACCGTGTTGCTCTGCCTCCACCAGTGGGGCGCTCACGACCATCCCTCTTTGAGGAGCCCGGACGAGGCATCACCCGGCAATGGACTCCTCTTGTTCTTCCGCGTCGACGACTACGAGCAAGCACTGAACAGGGCACGTGCTCTCGTCGCCCGATTCGATGAAGAGCCCAACCTAAACCCAAACACTCAAACAATGGAGTTTTCACTCCGGGATCCGGACGGATACTACGTCACGATCAGTGCGCTCTCTGCGCCGCAGTGAAGACGACCTGATTCGTAGGTTTACGCTCTATTCGAATTTTACGGAAACGAGCTTCGAGACGCCGACTTCCTCCATCGTCACGCCGTACAAAGCGCGAGCTGTTTCCATCGTTCGCTTGTTGTGTGTGATGACGATGAACTGTGTATCCGACGACATTGAAACAACCTTATTCGTAAAGCGGCCGATATTGGCTTCATCGAGCGGTGCGTCAACTTCGTCGAGCAGGCAGAAAGGCGAAGGACGATAATGAAAGATTCCGAGAACCAGCGCCAGCGCGGCCATCGCTTTCTCGCCTCCAGAAAGCAGCAGCACATTTTGCAGGCGCTTACCTGGCGGTTGCGCCACGATGTCGATGCCGGATTCCAACTCGTCGTCCGCTTCGATCAAACTCATTTCACCGCGGCCACCGCCGAACAGTTCCCTGAATAGCTCACCGAAGTTCTGGTTGATTTTTTCGAACGCATCACGGAAGCGCTCACGCGACCGGCGCTTGATCTCCCGCAGAGCTTCTTCGGTTGCCGCGATTCCTTTGCTGATGTCTTCTCGCTGGGTCGTGAGGAACACCAGCCGCTCGTCGGCTTCTGAAAGCTCTTCGAGGGCCATCATGTTGACCGCGCCGAAATTTTCGAGCCGGTTTCGTAAGTCCTCGACGCGCGCGCGCTCACTTTCGAGATCAAAATCCGGATCGAGCGTAACTTCACGAGCAATTTCGTCCAGGCTCTGGTTCAGTTCATTGGCACATGATTCCCGCACGAAGTTCACTCGCGCCAGCGCTTCCGCGCGCTGAACTTCGATTGCTCCGCGGGCGTCTCGTGAAGCTGCAGCAACCCGATTCAATTCAGCGAGTTCATTTGCCAGCACATCGGCTTGTTCGCGCGCGCTTTCCAAACGCGCCGTGGCTTCAGCAATCTGAGACTCCTCACGAGCCTTTTCTTCGTCGATCGTGACCGCCAGCCGATCGATTTCAGCGATCGAGCCTGTCAATTCATCGATTCGACTCGACGCTTCAGTTAACTCGAGATGATAACGCGCGACTCTCGAGTTAACTTCCTCGCGCTCGTTTTCCAGCCGGCGCAGGTCGGCGTTCGTGGACCGGCGGCGTTCGGCTGCGGCGGCCGCTTCGGCGCGCTGCTGATTGAGACTCTCATTTTCATTCTCGGCATCGCGTCGTAGGCCTCCGAGCACGCCAAGTGTGTGCTCGATGCGCTCCTGTGTTGCGCGCCGCAATTCATCTGCGACCCCGACCTCAGCGCGCGTTTTAGTGCGCTTTTCCTGCAGCTCGTCGCGCTCCTGTTCCAATCGTTGCTTATCATCGGCAACTACGCGTAGGTGCCGCTCGGCGCGCTCCACATCTTGTCGCAGAGTCTCGGCCGTTAGGTCCTGCGACAATACTTCACGCTCTTC
>Ga0126375_10000545_pt1 | contig 10539 bp, 8 predicted proteins | sample PanSoiMetPlot_14_FD_109577 | JGI IMG/M metagenome (GOLD analysis project Ga0126375, IMG submission 109577) | Tropical forest soil microbial communities from Panama - MetaG Plot_14 | ecosystem: Environmental > Terrestrial > Soil > Tropical forest | place: Panama | collected 2016-02-17 | reverse complement strand
GTTTTTCCAAAAATTGAAGAGTGATTAAAAATGAGACTACTAGAAACGAGAGAGCTATAGCTCCCTTTATGTCTATACTCTTGATCTCACTTAAGGTTGTATTAGCATTACTTATATTAGTAACAATAGTATTCTCTGTTAAGAGTATATCCTGCCTTACATGAATAAACCTGCAACAAAATTCAGAGGCCTTATCTGAAACGTATTGTTGTTCTTTTCCAACACGGACAAACCTAGCAATTATTAAAAATAGAATTATCGCGATAGGTGTAATTAGTAAGAAAGTTGCCCGCCATCCAAAGTCGTCAACTATGATTCCACCTATTATCAAACCTATTACTGCACCTCCAGAGAGTGTAGAACTAAATATCCCCTGAGCTATTGCAAGTTTAGTCGGAGGAAACTTATCTCTTATAATACTGAAAGCTACAGGAAACATTGAGATACCTATACCTTGTATTGCCCTGGCAATTACGAGCGTAAGAAAATTGAATGCCAGTGATCCTAAAAAAAGACCTGTTATATAAACTCCTAAAAGTATCAGTAAAATTTTCTTCTTACCATAAACGTCGGATAGCTTACCAGCAATAGGAGTCATGACTGCACCTGTAACTAATATCGAAGCTAATATCCATGAAGAGTTCTCATATGATATAGCTAGTTCATGGATAATATCTGGGATTGCTGGAAGCACCATGGTCTCTGCGGCCATGGCGATTATGCCTAGACTGCTCAGGATTGCGAGAGTCAACCACGGCGAAGTTAAATAATTCTCTATTTTTCGCATCTGAGACTAGATCTATTTATTGGTATGAGTGAATAAACTTTGTACGTGACCGCCGGGCATTCTGGAAGTGACGACACAAACGATTCGCGTAGAGGACTCCCACTAACAAGTTCTAGAATTGAGAAAATATTCCCGACATTAACACAAGCTCAGATCAGTCGCATTGCAGCGTATGGACGTATTCATTCAGTACAACCCGGTGAAATCCTAATTGAGCAGGGTGATACTTCAATGCCATTCTTTGTTATAGTAAGAGGTGAGGTAGAAATTGTTCGCCCCTTCGGCGCTAATGAGACTCTCATAACAGTCCATCGTAATGGCCAATTCACAGGAGACGTTAACATGCTATCTGGCCGCAGATCTTTAGTTCGAGCTCGTGCCACTAAGCCAAGCCAGGTAATCGAACTAGATCACAAAGATTTGGTGAGATTAGTGCAAAATGATGCTGAGCTAAGCGACATACTAATGAGGGCTTTTATCCTACGCAGAGTAGAGTTAATAGCTGCCGGTGTTGGAGACATTGTCCTTATTGGATCAGTGCATTCTGCCGGCACGTTGCGGATTAAAGAATTTCTAATGCGAAATGGGCATCCGTACTCGTACGTAGACTTGGAACAAGATCCTGACGTACAGAATCTATTGGATAGTTTCCAAATTGTTGCCACCGATGTGCCAGTATTAATCTGTAGAGGTCAATTGGTATTGCGCAATCCCGGCAATCAGCAAATCGCAGACTGTTTAGGCTTCAATGAAACTATCGACCAAAATCAGTTGCGCGATCTAGTCGTTGTCGGAGCTGGTCCTTCAGGACTTGCAGCCGCAGTTTACGGTGCTTCAGAAGGACTAGATGTGGTGGTATTAGAAACGAGTTCTCCTGGTGGTCAAGCTGGTACAAGCTCGAAAATTGAAAATTATTTGGGTTTTCCCACCGGTATCTCGGGTCAGGATCTAGCAGGGAGGGCATATATTCAAGCACAAAAGTTTGGTGCCAACATGTTAATTGCCAAGGCAACAAGAATTGTCTGTGATCGAAGTCCATACATAGTTGAAACTGAGAATGGTGCTAGAATTCCGGCGCGGACTATATTGATCGCAACAGGCGCTCAATATAGAAAACTGCCTTTGAAAAACCTGTCCCAATTTGAAGGTGCGGGAGTTTATTATGGTGCAACCTTCGTGGAAAGACAACTGTGTAGTGGAGAGGAAGTAATTGTTATTGGTGGAGGAAACTCAGCAGGGCAGGCCGCTGTGTTTTTGGCACAGACTACAAAACGTGTCTACGTTCTAGTAAGGTCTGCTAGTTTAGCGGCTAGTATGTCACGCTATCTTATTCGTAGGATAGAGGAAAGCCCTAATGTTATCGTGAAATCACACACAGAGATCATAGCTCTCGAAGGAAACCATACCCTTGAGTCGGTTCACTGGCGAAATAGCCAAACAGGTGAGATTGAAAAGCACGACATCAAACGCATATTTGTCATGACCGGTGCGGATCCAAATACCAGTTGGCTTAATGGATGTCTTGTACTCGACGCAAAAGGCTTTATAAAAACTGGACCTGATCTGTCGCCTGAAAATCTGAGCACCACAGGTTGGTCCCTTAAAAGGCAACCATACTTGCTTGAAACCAGTTTGCCAGGTGTATTTGCAGCTGGTGATGTACGCGGTGGTAGTATTAAGCGTGTAGCCTCTGCTGTGGGTGAGGGATCAACAGTTATCTCATTCGTTCATAAAATAATTCAGGATTAGAACTTCCCTGTTCAAAAATAGATGTTATGGTGTTTTGGTACCTGTTTTAAGAATTAATGGTTCAAGAGCTTTGGTATTTCTCGTCACAGTCAGTCGACTGGATTTAAAAATATCAAATTTGTTATTCTCAAGATAAAGCACATCCTTGCCAATATGAAAGCAATGTACCGACATTAGTAAACCGTTCATGACTCAGTTTTCAATCATGTCGGTCTACTTTAAACAATCTAGGCTGACGACTTTATACTTCTTATCATTATCAAAAATGAATCTGGTGATATGTCTAAGTGTCGCTTACAATACTTCAGGAATTCGTCAAATTTTACTCTCCTTTCCTCATTTTCAGAATTTATTATCTCTTGAATTTCTGTAGGCGGTTGTCCTAACGCATTTGTCTCTTGAATTTCTGTAGGCGGTTGTCCTAACGCATTTGTCTCTTGAATTTCTGTAGGCGGTTGTCCTAACGCATTTGTCTCTTGAATTTCTGTAGGCGGTTGTCCTAATGAACTTAGATAATCTGTTGTAAAATCATAATCATGAATAGCGCCTAGCATATCTTGTAGATTTTGAAGAGTTTTCCTTACTTGAAATGCGCCTTGGTCTTCGTCTGGGAGCAGTTCCAACAAATATCTTAGCTTTTTGCAAGAAATCCTTAGATCATGTAATTCATCTATTTTCGAAGGTTCAATAAGAACCACCGGAAAGGTCGATTCTATCTTTGATCTCAATCTTACAAGAATTTTGTCAAATCTTTTTTGCAATTCTTTTTCTGTTACGCCTATCTTGACTATAATTTTGGTCGTATCAGTACTTTTTAGGGAGCTTGCAATCCCCTTTGCATGTTCTAAAGTCGCATCTCTTTTTGCTTTCAACGTTTCAATAACACTATCCCTTTGGGGAGTTGAAGGATATTTTTGTAGCTTTTCATAAATTATATCATAATCTCTAATTTCACTATTAACCTTGAAAAATTCTTTACATCTCGAAATGTAATCAGATAGTGGCGATCCTTTTCTATAATTCTTGGGCAACATCAAAAAAGTAGCATCAAGTCGCCTAAATGCAGTTCTAACATCATGGATATTCTCTGCATTGGGATCCTTTAAGTACTTGTTGACTCGGTCATGAACTCTTCGAAGGTTCTCGCTTAATTTTGTCAAGAATGGTAGAAGATTTAACAAATTAGTTTGGAGTTAGCTCTTATTCGCTTGTTAGTTTTAAATATTGCGCTCTACAAAATTGCTAAAATGAAGTAGTATGTATCACTAATACTATGTGATGCGGGGATCACTAAACTATAACGTAGATGCTCTAGGAAATTTACCGTTTAAATGTTAATAAATTTAGAATCATATTAAAATTCAACTTGTCCGAAGTCGAAAACGCCCTCTTAATTCTTGCCAAAGATAATGAACTAATAGAGAAAATAATAAACGACTTGGTCCTAAGAGATAGATACTATTTCGAGCAGAAGGGGAGACGGACGATAACGGATATGTACTTCGATTACAAGGATAAAATCCTCAAGAAGCATAAAATTGACCTACGGATAAGATCCATCGGAGAGACGCCTAAGATTACTCTGAAGGTTCTCAAAAAGATTACTGCCTCTCATTCTGAAAGAGTGGAGATAGAACGGTCTTGGTCCCGTGAATCCTTTGATGAAATTATGAAAGAACTAAGTTCTCAATTACGTGTACATGTGTTAGAAAGATCAGAAAGCTCAGGTAGTTTTATTAATGAAGATCCAGAAAATATTCTAACAAGTCTTAAATTTGTAAAAATCCAAGAACGAAAGACTGAAAGAAATATAATTAACGCAATAAATAGTCTTTCTAGCGAGCTTGAATTTGAGTTTGCGATAGATAGAACTTTTTACCGTCTAAACTCATCTTACAAAAATTATGGTCTGATGGAGCTAGAGATTGAATCTAAGAAAACAGGTAATTATGAAATTTTGGATAGCCTTGTAAATGAATTAATCAGTGATCATCAACCAATATTCATACTTTGGCCTCACAGTAAATTAGCTACCGGTTTGGCCATGGAAACCTTACTCTCTAGAAGGGAGTTAAAAACCGGCGAAGATTTTGATAATGACGGCCTATTGACCCTATCTGGTGCTAAAAAGATCGAGTCCTTCATGAAACTTGAACCGCGTTAAGGATGTTTTGCTGAGTCGATCCGTCACGAAACTTGACTGCGTTATATTTGCAATTTTCAGAGATACAAAAGTCGTGTAAAATTTTAGATTGGATTTTTTTTGTGAATATTTGTTAGGATTTTAGGGCTTAATACCCATCGAAGCTCACCTTTGGGTATGTTACTTTTGCTCAGCAATCTGATTCTCACTAGTCCGCCCTTTTTCAACAGTAAATTACAAGGACTTGATTTTCCCTTATGAATTATGTCATTTACTATTTCTCCTAGGAGAGGTTGATGTCCAACAATGAGTACCGCAGAACCCTCTCTAAGTTGGGATATTTTAGAATATACTTCAGTCCTCTTGCCTTCAGGAGCTAATTCATTCCATGTTTGAACTTTATCACCAATCTTAAAGATTTCTGATACAATCATTGCAGTGTCATATGCCCTTTTAAGCGGACTTGTGACAACTAAATCAAATTTTAATCCAATTAGTTTTAATGCTTTAGCAATTTGTAATATTTCAGCTTTCCCACCAGCGGTCAATGGCCGTGTTCGGTCACTTGGTTGCGAAGACCTTTGCCCGGCTTCGCCATGTCTTAAGATATATAATTCCATTGACTTTTATAAGTGCCGTTGCAAATAAATTATTCCATGCACGACATTTCCCATAAGTTTTAATACACTCCTATAATTCAAGTAATTAGATTATCGAATAGCAACGCGGAAGAGGGATTCAAAATTTCTAAATGAATACAATAGCTCACTAATAATTATAGATATTGGAATAAATATATTAGATCTACTGAAAAACGTGCGGTTATCCTTTTGATATAAAAGCTAGCAAGCAGAGCTGGATGAAAAATAGAAACGTTACATTGTTCATGAGAATGATTTCAGTCAATGGCAAGTCGATCTGGTTATTATATGTGGGTATATCTGTCTTATTCCTCGCATCTTTACTTATCTTGGTACCTGTTAATGCGGAAAAGGTTAGGGATTCTGATTTTAATTTTGTAGCTGCTGGAGATTGGGGTTGTGGACATGAGGCTTTGAATACGTTCTCCATGATGAAAAGCATGAAACCCGAACTGTATCTGGGATTAGGTGATTATTCGTATGAAAGCACAATTGATTGTTGGGCTAATATTGTGAATTCTGTAGGTGAAGCTTTCAAGATAGCATTAGGGAACCATGATACCCAGGGACAGTTACTGAAAGCTTACATGGACAAATTTAAACTTGAAAAACAATACTACTCATTTGACTATCGTAACGCCCACTTTATTGCACTATCTACACAACTTGATAAAAATGGTGAAATGGAACAATTGAAATTCCTAAAGAGCGACCTGTTGCTAACAAAGGCTAATAAAAATATTGATTGGACAATTATTTTTTTTCACATACCATTTTATTCTTCTGATGACTCATACACTACCGATATGAGAAAAACTTATCATCCGGTATTTGATGAGTTCGGTGTAGATTTGGTATTACAGGGTCATTCGCATAACTATCAGCGATCCTATCCCCTTATCTATAATGATGTAACACATTCACAGCCCATAATATCCGACAAGGAACGATTTGAATACCAGGATCCAGCTGGACCCATATTTGTAATTGTGGGAACAGGAGGAGAGTCAGTTAAGCATTTAAGTAACAGAGCATTTCTCGCCAAGACCTATGAAGGGTATGGATGTATTAATGTAGAAATATCAGGAAAGTCAATGAATGTGGAATATTATTCTGATACTAACAATCCAATTGACAAATTCTTCATTACAAAAAATCAACCTAGTTCGAATATAGTCGATTTAAAAAGTGATCTTGAACGAGTGGACTATTATAAATCTCCAAAATAATGATCTTTGGGGTTTTCTTAAATTCCCACTTTTGAAAAATAATTACTTGGTGAACGTATAATTTGCATATGAAATAAAGGTGTTTTCTTGCAAATTTGTTCGTAAAATATTTCACAATAAGACGATTTACTCATGGTTATATATAGCTCCATATTCACTATATGAAACATATTGTAAATCCATAAAATATTAGCTCATAGAATTTCTCTAATGTTAAAAATTATTTTATTGGGGATAACGACAAGTATACTGTTACTGCTATTTGGAATCCATAGTTTATCTTGGGGAGCGTCAGTGAATAGTTTTTGCTACGATGAAGCTGGGGATAATCAATTCTGTTTTAAGAATGAAAAAAATTGTAACAAACAGCAAATCGACGATCAAATAGCCGAGAGTCCTTGCTATGAAGATAGATAAATGGTGCATGGCAATATCTCAAATTGTAGCGCTAGACTAATTTGATTTCTATTTATCCTGACCTATCAGTTTTTTTGTAAATTTGCAAGATAGTCATCTATCCTTTTTTGCAGATCTTGATTTATTTCAATTATTGATCTATTACCGTCTATTGATATTATGTTATATCGTTTTTGCATTCGCTGAAATTCTCTTCTTAGTAGAGTTTGATAAATTCTGAATGAATCTAACATGTTATCTGATAATCTGAGATCAGTGCCTGATTCGTAGTAATCCAAATATGAATTTTTTTTGAATACTCTATGTATTAACTCATTTGGATCAACATCAAGATAAAATACTATATCTGGCTTAAGAGCAAATCCATACAGGTTACGAGACCACGATCTACTTATTCCACGTACGGCTTCCCTTGCCATCAGTGTGTAGATGTATCTATCAGAAAGTACTATGTAACCTGCTCTTAACCCTGGAATAATCTTGTTCTCTAATTGATCGGCAAAATCTGCTGCATAAAACAAGCTTATGGTCTTTCTGCCAAGCACAAAACTTCTTTTTGCTTCCAATATCCCTTGTCCTATTAGTTCAGAGCGTCTTAGCCCAGCATTTAGTACCGCATGACCGTCAGCTTCGAGTTTTGATGTTAATAATTCAATTTGGGTGCTTCGACCTGATGCATCAGGACCTTCAATTATGATAAATCTTCCTTTTATTTCAACATCTTCTAAATAAGGTATAGCATGACCATAAAATGATGCTTTTCTAGTTGTTTTACCTTTAAGTGATTTTATTGATCTGAAATTCAAGGTATTGTTGGTCTCCCAGCACTGCTAGCAATATTTGAAGGTAGATGTTTCATGACAACTGATCTTACAAATTTTTGTGAATCTTCAATCTCCATCGTGCCATCTACAATGGTAAAGTTCTCTGATAATGATAATGATTCGTATTGTTCAATTACTCTGCTTTGAAAGATCCTGTAACTCTCATAAGGATCATTACTTAAATTTAAGTCCATACCAGCTTCATAATACTTTAGGGTGGGTCTTCCTGCGAGTATTCTATCTACTGCAATATCTATGGGTACCTTAAAGTAAAATACAATTTCTGGTTTTATTGCAAATTCGTATATTTTTTTGACCCAATTTGGGTTGCATCCCCTAACAATGTCTCTAGCATACGCAGTGTAAACGTATCTGTCAGCGAGAACTACATATCCAGCGTGTAGCAGTGGAAGAATGTTCCTTTCATATCTGTCAGCAAAATCAGTCGCATGTAATAAAGAAAAGGTAATGGCAGTTAAACTTCCTCTTTTCTTTCCCTTTTTTGTAATTTGTTTCACTGTTTCTGATGAATTCCATTCTGTGAAAAATACTGGTATATTCCTTGAAATCAGCCATTTTTGCAGTAATCGAAGCTGGGTAGATTTTCCAGATCCGTCTATACCCTCAACAACTATAAGCTTACCCATTGTGGGAATGGTTTTTTCAATATTATTCTTGTTATTTGTCATTAATATCACATCTGAGGATTTATCGAAATAAGTTTATTAGTTGAACTCTTAACTCCATTTATCTTATTTGGAATATCGTACTGCATGGGAAAATCAAAAATGCCACTTGCTTTTTCAATAATTTGTTTTAGCAAAACGGAAGGAAATAATTTCTGTGTAGGAATTATGGTAAATATCATATTTTGATTTTCTCTTAATCTTATCCTGATCTCAGATCCAGTCTTTATAATTAATCTTGCTAGATTAAGTAGTATGGCTATCTTTTGAATAGATTTTAGATTCTGTGGTTTTAGAAGATGATTGTTCTGGTAAAAGAGTTCTTCTGCAGCCCTGATTTTTTTAGAGTAGATAATCGATAATGCGAGTATTACTTGTTCTCTATATGTGAGACTAGGATAATCCTCATCCAGTATCCGGTAGAAAAGACTGTAGTACTTATTGGTCTGAGGTAGTCTTGATAACGCATAAAGTGCATAGGACAATATCTCAGCTTCCCTTTCCTTTAACAATGCATAATAAATCATATCGTGCATCATATCATCAAGCCCAAAATGTGAAATATCATGTTTATGACAATGATAAGAAAGTACTTTTAGATTCTCTTTCTCTATGCTTTGGACATTATGGTTTTCTAGCGTATTGGAGTTCTGGATAAAAGATGCAAGAATTCCTTCGCGTATACTATAACCGCTTATAAGTAGCTCTTCAAAGTCAAATTTCTTCATGATACTATAAATCACATAAATGCCGGCAACAATTGTTTCAACTCTGGTAGAATCAATGGAGCCTAGACTTGAAATTTCACTGGGTTTCAAGTAGCTTAATTCCTGACGCATAGAATCAATGCCGCCCAGTGTTAGTCGATAGTTATGAATTTTTTCAAATGGAAATTTTGCACGGATTTGATCATATCTTCCTAGTGCTCGCAATGTTCCACCAACTCCTACAAGGAGGGTGTCTATTCCAATACCATAGCTCTTCTTTGTGGGAAGTGTGTCGACTATTTTTTGAGACATATTATCACAATCTTTCTTTGAAAAAGAACCATCTGGGTTAGCAAAAGTTCTAGTGAGGCGTAACGCACCTAAAGGAAGTGCTTGTGCATTCTTTACTTTAAAATCTTCAGTATAAACCAATTCTAGACTTCCGCCACCTAGGTCAAAGAACAAGCCATTTGGAATACAGGTCGATATGGAAGCCCCCAGATAAGAATAGTAAGCCTCTTCCTGTCCTGTTAGCACTCTTACTCTTAATCCGGTCTTCTTAAAAACCTGATCTAAGAAATACTTGCCGTTTTTTGCTTCTCTGACAGCACTAGTTCCTACGCATATAATTTTATTTGCACCCTCAAGTCTAGCAATGTCACGATACAAAAGGAGAACGTCAATACTCTTGAGGATCGATTGTTCATTAAGTTTATCTGAATAAGCTAATGATTCGCCAAGTCTAACTTTGCTGCTATCTTGGTGAATACCTATAAATGTTCTATCTTTTTTGACATCATAGATTACCAACTTGATTGTGTTAGAACCAATGTCAATGATAGATATTTTCAATGATACTCCTTATACGTACGTTAGGAATATGTATATATTTTTACTATATGAGTATAGAATAAGTAGATCCTATAGATTCTATAAGATTTCTCTTTTTCTAGCTCTGAATAAGAAATAAACAAGGATAAAGGGTAGCGAGGCAAGGATAATTGAATCTATTGAACCCCACACAGGGTCTACCGTTAGCCCAAGACCGCTTAGGAGTGAGTGTATCGCTAGCTCAAGTCCAAGGAAGAGAGTTATACCGGCTGGAATTAAACCTACGATAATAAATCTGTGACTTCTAGTCTTAAATTTATGAAAACTACCATAAGGGTATTGTAGATGATGATAGACTACCGGCATCACAAATAATGAAGCCGCCACAGTAATAGAATACAAAGCCGCAATCAGGGTAATCTTATCGATTAATGCAAAATTAGAAGGTACATTTATGGCCATATTCAACAAAAATCCAAATAGAATTCCAGAAAAGGTAGTTAATAATGCACTCTCTTTTAGAAT
>Ga0126375_10000544_pt1 | contig 10541 bp, 11 predicted proteins | sample PanSoiMetPlot_14_FD_109577 | JGI IMG/M metagenome (GOLD analysis project Ga0126375, IMG submission 109577) | Tropical forest soil microbial communities from Panama - MetaG Plot_14 | ecosystem: Environmental > Terrestrial > Soil > Tropical forest | place: Panama | collected 2016-02-17 | reverse complement strand
TCTGGCAGGATACTGAGATTCACAAACGATGGCGCGCGAATCTTTAACCGATACGGCACGCCGCCGCCTCTGCTGTTGATGTAAAAGCCAAGCTCGCCCTTGGGATTTTCGGCTCCGAAATAGATTTCGCCCGGCGGCGCGTCGAGCCCTTCAGTCACCACGATGAAATGATGAATTAACTCTTCCATCTTGGTCATAACCCGCGATTTCGGCGGGGTCATGTTCTTCCAGTTCGAAACGTTGATCGGGCCGCTGCGCAGCTTATCGATTACCTGCCGCAAGATTCGCGCGCTCTGCCGCATCTCCTCCACCCGCACCAGATAGCGATCGTAACAATCGCCTGCGCTGCCGATGATCACGTCGAAATCGTACTGGTCGTAATCGAGGTACGGATGTTTGCGGCGCAAATCGTGTTCGATTCCGCTCCCGCGCAGATTTGGCCCGGACAACGCATAGGCGATTGCGCGATCCTTCGGGATTACGCCAATGTCTTTTGTGCGATCGACAAAAATCTTATTTCGCGTCAGCAACCGATCGCATTCGTGGAGACTCGGGCCAAAGTCGTCGAGGAACTTTTTGAGTTGCGGGATAAAGCCTTCTGGAAGATCGCGGATTTGCCCGCCCGCCCGCGTGTAGGAAGTCGTGAACCGCGCGCCAGTGAGCAGTTCGAAAAGATTATAGAGTTTTTCGCGTTCGGTGAACGTGTAGAGGAACACGGACATTGCGCCGAGATCGAGCGCCATCGCGCCGAGCCCCATCAGATGCGAGGAGATGCGCGATGTTTCGCAGCAAATCGTGCGGATCGCTTTTCCGCGCGGCGGGATATCCCAACCCATCAATTTTTCCACTGCGAGCGCGTAGGCCACGTTGTTTGAGAGCGGAGCGAGATAATCGAGACGGTCGGTGTACGGTACAAACTGGTTGTATTGCATGTTCTCGGCGATTTTCTCATCGCCGCGATGGAGAAAACCAATATCCGGCGTGGCTTTGGTGATGATCTCGCCATCGAGCTCGAGCACGAGCCGCAAAACACCGTGTGTGGCCGGATGCGACGGCCCCATGTTGAGTACCATCTTCTCTCCGATGTCGTCCTCACCGGGTTGGCGCAGTGCCGCGTCGGCTGCGGCCACTCGCGTAACCGGGTCGGGTGATTCAATCTCGCGTGTCGTGAATGGCATAACAGAAGAAGTTACAACGTTCCGGGTAAGATTTACGCTGGCGAGTGGAACTTTGTTCCGCAAGCGATTTCTAGGGAGCGCGCGCTTACAGCGTGCTGGCGATGGCATCCTGCCATCGCGAACTTTTGTACTGTTGCTCCAGAGAGAATTCACCTGGTAGGCAAGGGAAAGTTCGTTGCGGCAGAATGCCGCAACCAGCACGCCACAGGCGTGCGCTCCCCAGAAGGCACTCGCGCTCGCGGCGAAACACGATTAACTACGTCGCGTATGCCGAAAAAAGTCGCACTACTGTTCGCCGGGCAAGGCGCGCAATGCGTCGGGATGGGACGCGACCTCGCCGAGCAATTTCCCGTCGCGGCAGATCTGTTTCGTCAGGCCGATAAAATTCTCGGCCGAAACTTGAGCGAGCTTGCGTGGAATGGGCCGATTCAGGAACTGACCAAAACGAGCAATTGTCAGCCCGCGCTTTGTGTTCACGCGCTCGCTGCACTGGCCGCATTGCGCGATGTCGCGGGCGAACTTTCCGTCGCCGGCGCTGCCGGGCTGTCGTTAGGCGAACTCACCGCGCACGCTGCGGCGGGCACATTCGATTTTGCGACCGGTCTGAAGCTGGTGCAAAACCGCGGTGAATTCATGGACGAAGCGTGCGCAAGCACGCAGGGCGGCATGGCGGCGATGATTGGCGGCTTGGAAAACGATGTCCGCCGGCTCGCCGCGGATGAAGACGTCGATATCGCCAATATCAATGCGCCTAACCAGATCGTCATTTCCGGCGAATTGGCGAACGTCGAGACGGCTGTCGGCGTTGCCAAGGAATACGGCATTGGCCGCGCCACCATGCTCAATGTTGCTGGCGCATATCATTCGCGTCTGATGCAAAGCGCTTACGAGAAATTGGAAAAAGCACTGGCGGACGTGCCGATCCGGTCGCCGCGTTTCCCGGTGATAAGCAATGTGACCGGCGAACAAGTAAAGACGCCTGAAGAAATTCGGGAGACTCTCCGCGATCAAGTCACCGGCACGGTGCGATGGACAGATTGTATGCAGTGCCTTATCGACCTTGGCTGCGATTTTTTCATTGAGCTCGGCCCGGGCAACGTGCTCGCAGGTTTATTGAAACGCACGAACCGCGACATTAATGTTGTCTCCGTTGGCGACGGGGAATCGGTTCGCAAGTGCGGTGCCGCGCTGTAGCCACCGCCCTGTGGGCGGTCCGAACGGTGATTTGCAAGCTCGAAATCGACGGCTCACAGAGCCGCGGCTACAACATCGACAATTGCAATGTGGCGTCGTAATTATTCACCTATGACGTTGCAACAGCGTGTGGACGCGGATCTGAAGGAGGCGATGCGTGCCAAAGACGCAACGAAACTGGGCGTGCTGCGCATGCTTAAGTCGGCGTTGAAATATGCGGCGATCGCAAAATCCGACGCGGAAGCGGAACTCAGTGACGCTGAAGCCGCTCAGGTCATTCGCAAGCAAGCGAAGCAACGCCGGGATTCGATCGAGAGTTTTGAAAAAGGCGGCCGCGCGGAATTGGCTGATAAAGAAAAAGAAGAGTTGGCGATTTTGAACAGTTATCTGCCACAAGCAATGGGCCCGGACGAACTGGCGAAAGTCGTGCGCGAAACTATTGCAGAAGTCGGCGCCACATCGAAAGCGCAAATGAGCGCAGTGATGAAAGCGTTGCAGGCGAAGGCCGGTAGTCGCGCCGATGGCAAAACGCTTAGCGGGGAAGTGACACGACAACTGTCGCAATAGTTAAAAGGTTACAGAGTTACAATGTTAAAAAGGGAAGTTTATTTCGGCTGCCACCATGTAACCTTGTAAGTGTGTAACTCCTTTAACTGTGCTCTCAGCCATCATCGTAGCCGGCGGCAACAGCCAGCGGATGGGTTTCGATAAATTGTTTGCCGTAATCGCGGGCGAACCAGTAATTGTTCACACAATCCGCGCGTTCGAGCGCGCGAAGTCACTAAGCGAAATCGTCGTCGTCACTCGTGAACAACGGCAGGATGAAATTAGAAAAATCACTTCCGGTGCAGGTTTCAAAAAAATCCGCGCGATTGTCCCCGGCGGTGAACGTCGGCAGGATTCCGTTCGGGCTGGCTTGGACCGCATCGATCGCGACGCGAAATATGTCGCCGTCCACGACGCTGCGCGTCCATTGATTACACCGGCGCAAATCGAACGCGCGTTCGAACAGTGCTGTGTTCACGGCTCAGCCGCTTTGGCACAGCCAGTCAACGACACGTTAAAACGTGCGGATGCCGATCTTTTGGTCGCCGGTTCAGTTGATCGCCGTCAGCTGTATGCGATGGAAACGCCACAGATCTTCGAACGGAAATTAATTGAGGACGCCTACCGTTCTGTGTACGCCGAAAATATTTCGGTGACCGACGAAGTCTCAGCAGTCGAGCGACTCGGCTACAAGATCGCTCTGGTTCTTAACGACGACTTTAATTTCAAAATCACTTACCCGCGCGATTTACCGGTCGCAGACTTTATTCTCACGCAGCGGGCGCACACAATCAGCATTTAAGCGATTTCGAGTTCTGTAGCCACCGGCCTGTGGCCGGTCAAAGCAGGCGCGGTTTCGGCGTCAGAGAGAAGGCCCGCAGGACCGTGGCTACGGGAGCCTTTCAAACTAAGGTCGAGATCAGCGGCCCATTGCCAGCCGTTCGGCAAGGAGCCGCGGCAGACCGGCTTTAGTGATTTTCTTTTGCGCGGTGGCGAGATCATATTTTACTCGCAACAATTCGACGAGGTTGTTCTCGACGTCGTAAATACAATATCCGGCGCGCCAGTTTCCGTCACGGGGTTGACCCACGCTGCCGGCGTTGATGAAATATTTTTTGCCAGGCTCAATACGAATGTGCTCCGACGTCTGACGCCGGACGCCCTCATCGCGCACAAACACCATCGGTACATGCGTGTGGCCGAAAAAACAGACAATTGTCCGCTGATACGTAAAACTAGCGACGGCGTCGAGATTATTGAACACGTAGCCCCATTGCCCAGGCGTATCCAGTGTGGCGTGCACGATCGTAAAATCGTGTACCCGTCGCTGCAACGGCAGGCTGCGCAACCACTCCCGGTCCTGCTCAGTCAAATGTTCGCGCGTCCACTCGATCGCGCGTTCGGCGAGTTCGTTGAAACGTTCCGATGACGCGGGGAACGTTGCTTGCTCGTCATGGTTGCCTTTCACCACAGGGCATTCCAGCTCACGAACAAGCTGGATGCATTCACCCGGATTTGCGTTGTAACCAACGACGTCGCCCAGACAGACGAAGTGCGTGCATCTGCGTTGACGCGCATCCGCCATCACGGCTTCAAGCGCTTCGAGATTGGAATGAATGTCACTGAAAATGGCGAACCGCATTGGTTAAGGGTGAAGCGTTAAAGCGTTAAAACGTTGCAACGGTAGAGTCAAAACCGCTTTAACGCTTCAACGATTTTAACGCTTCGACGGCCCTTTCTCCGGAATTCGTTGGTCCTGCGGAATCGCGAGTGTGTCTTCAAGGAACTTCAACCGATTGATTAATGTCGGCAGCCGTTCCTTCTCGCCCTCGTTATAGAGGCTGCGCAGGCGGTCATATGCTTCGCGCTCGCGGCCTTCGCAATACGAAAGCTCGTAGGCCGAGAAACGCCGGTCCCACGGCGCCGCTTCCGGTAACGTGGCAGCCTTTGCGTAATATTCGGCAGCGCGCTCGTGATCTTTGTATTTTTCCTTGTAAAGCCGGGCAAGCGCTTCGTAGAGCTCCGGGCGATCAGGATTATTTTTGATTCCGCGTTCGAGGAAATCTTTCCCGAGCGCAAAATATTCGCGCTGCGCCTTCACACGCAGCGCCTGGCGCGGCTGGTTGGTATCGTTCATCGCCGCTACGCTCGCGTTCCACGCCATGTGCCACGCGGCTATGTCCCAGAACAGGAGCACCCGTGGTTGAAGCGTCGTGATTTGTCGAAACAACCACAACATTCGGCCCCATTGAGTGTTTTCCCAAGCCGCATGCGCCTGGATGAACAGAGCATCGGCGACAATGGCTCGAAAGCCGCTCAGAGCTGCGATGAATCCGAGTTGTCCGAGTTTCTCGCGAAGATCGAGATTGAATTCGACGCCGCGGAAATGTTCCTGCCGGTGAAGGGCCGCAAGATCGCGCTCGACCGGCAATTTGAGCAGGCCCATCACGATCAAGACCGCCAGCGCGATCAGGCCTCGGGTCATAATTCTTTTCCGTAAAACACAAAGACCGCCAGTAACGTGTAGATAACAGTGTAGAAGATGCCGAGCAGCGCAGTCTTGGTGAACACCGCCATCGAAATGGCGGTCCCAGCTACGATGTCGTCCACCAGATTGAAAGCCTGCAGATCGGGAAAGAGGAGCGCCACGATCGCAAGAAACCCGCGTGTGACCGGACCACCGCCGTGTGCGGTGAGCCAATACTCGCGCGCAGTGGCTTCCAAGTGTCCGATGAAATAAATAAAAACCATCACCACGATGGTGAAGATCGTTGAAGTGGCGAAGGTCGAAACAAACAGCGTTAGCGCTGTGAGCAGACAGGCTTTGAGGAAGATGATGATGATTCCGGGAACAAGATCGACATTGAACGCAGAGGCGCGAACGGCGCGCAGGGCATCGGCGAGCTGGTCCGGCGGCGCGCTGGCCATTTGTTTCGCGGTCGCGTGCAGTATTGCCTGCTCCCGTATGTATAACACAGCCACGAATGCCGCGACCATCACCAACATGCTGATCGCCAGCAACAAAAGGACTCCGGCAATTTTTCCCACCACGTATTCGAAACGCGGCACCGGTTTTGCGAGAATGGTATAAACCGTGCGGTCTTCGATATCCTGCGGCAGCATTCGCGCCGTAGCGACGATTGCCAATAGCGAAGTGAACATCGAGATCGCGCCTAACGAGACGTCCTTCAGGATTTGGAATTCCTGCTGGAACGAGAACTGCGCCATGAAAATCGAGCTGCCAATCAACAACAGTCCGAACACCAGCAGCACATAAAAAACTTTCAGGCGCGTCAGCTCAGTCAGCGTGTTGCCGGTGATGGCGAGAATCCGCGACAGGGAGAATGCGCGGTGACGCTGAGGAATCGTTGAAGCGTTGAATGGTTGAAGCGTTGAAGCGATTTCGCGGTCTGTCATTTCGGTCTTGCTAATTCGTCATTCGCGAGTTGAGCTTTTGTCATTCCCTCCGGTGGATTCCAGGAACAATCTTTCCAGCGTGGTGGTTGATTTTCGCCGCTCGAGCAATTTCGCGTTTGACTTGCCGATGAAGGATTCAATCTCGCGTACGAGTTCATCGGAAGCATCAACGATGACAAGCTCTGTTTGATTTTCGATTGCGATTAATTCCTGCAAAGGGCCTTCGCGAACCAGCACGCCATCGGCAAGAATCCCGATGCGGTCGCAAATTTCCTGGGCTTGCGCCAGCAAATGTGACGAGAGCAAAACGGTGATTCCGCGGCGCTTTAGGTCCATGATCAAGTCGCGAATTTCACGGGATCCTGCCGGATCAACGCCGGCCGTCGGTTCATCCAGGACCACCAGCTTTGGATCATAAATCAAGGCTTGCGCCAGCCCGATGCGTTGCAGCATTCCTTTCGAATACGTGCCCAAGCGGCGGTCGCGCGCCTTGTCTAGTCCAACCAGATTTAGCAGTTCGTTTACGCGGCTCTTCAATGTTGCGCCTGTCATTCCGCAAAGACGTCCAAAAAAACGCAGCGTTTCCGCGCCGGTGAGAAATTTGTAGAAATACGGGTTCTCGGGGAGAAAACCAACTGCTTCGCGGCTTTCGACGAGGCGACTGTCTCGTCCAAAAATTTCGGTGCGGCCGCGGGTCGGTGACACCAGACCAAGAATAATCTTCAGTGTGGTGCTCTTGCCGGAGCCGTTCGGCCCGAGCAATCCGTACACTTCGCCCGGTTCGATTCGGAGGTTGAGGTCCTTTACCGCGACAACCCTGCGAGTGGGATGGAACGGAACAGGAAAAATTTTGGTCAGTCCGTGAACAGCGACGGCCGGACCCCCGTCCGCGCTCCTCCGGCGTGGCGAGTCAGTCATGGCGAATCGCAAAGCCGCGGGCAGCGACCCGTTCGTTCAACTTATTCTCGGTTTGTTTGCGAATGAGCGAATCAAGTTCGCTTTGAGCGACTTGATCGAGAAAAGCGCGTACCTCGTCGTCATCACCTGTAACCTGAAGTTCTACGCGACCGTCCGGGAGGTTGCGGACCCACCCGGTCACGTCAAAGCCTTTGGCGATGTGGCGCACGGTGAAGCGGAAGCCCACGCCCTGGACGTGACCCTCATAAAACACCTGAAGCGAAATCATCACCTGCTCCAAGATACGCGGTAATGGACACTCGCCCAGACTGTGAAGCCGGCGCGCATGAAATTCGAGTATTCCCGCCTCCCGTATCCAGAACCCGAGCATCGTCTACTTGTACGAATAGACGAGACAGAAACTACCTTCCTGGTCCTCGACCGAATCGACCGATACGAAGTACTGGCCGCTGTTCTCCGGCGCGAAACCGGCCGCCGCTTTGTCCCCGTTGGTGAAATTCTCCGTGCTCAGTTGCTTTCCGATTTCATCATAAAGGCTGACGGCAACTTTTTTTAGCGGCTCCGCCATACCCACAGAAAACCAATACTGATTTCCCGCATAAAGGTTCACCGCGATCAGGGCGTGACCATGCGGTTTAAGCACGCCGCACCAATGTCCATCTCGAATCTTGAAGCCGTCATTTGCAAATGCTCCCGCAAGTTCGAGTGCGTCTTTGCGCGCGCGCACTTCAGCGTCTGTGTCTGCGCGCAAAACGAGATTCGTGGTTAGCACGAGAATCGAAGTGAAAACGGACAAACAGTGTTTCATTTCGGCGCTTCCTTGCTCGCTATTTCCGTCATTAGCTTGCCGACGGCCTCGTTCACTTTTCGCACTTCCTCGACGCTCGGCGCCTTGCCCTCCGGAAACGAAACGAGTTTCTCTAGTCCGGTCAGTCGTTCGTTTACATCCTTGACCAGCGCTTCCTGACGAAGCTCGGGTGAAATTTCGTTCACTTTTGATTGCATGAAGCGGATCAAGGCCGGTTGCCGGAGAACCTTTGCGGCGGGCTCGTTGTAATTCTTCATGATTGCACCGGTGACGACCTGCGTGCCGCGGATCCAACCGCCGAGAGTCACCAGGATGACCAAGTCCTGGTCGGCGTGCGATTGCATTGAGGATTTCACCTCGTTTTCCGTCGCTTCCAGTTCCTCCTGCAGCGTGTCCCATTCATTGTGTTCGGCAAATTCATTGATGCTATTGCCGCGGCTGAGCAGTTGCTCGCTTACTCCAAGCGCCTTTCCGAGCTTCATGATATCCGACCCGATATTTTTGACCTGCTGACTGTCCTTCGCTTCGACGGCGATGAATCCGTCGGCAATTAAACCGCCAAGGTTTAGCGCGATCTGCGCGCGATTGCTATACGTCATCGGTATTGGCCCGCGGTACTGAGCTGACCAGTTTATTTTTCCCGTTTTCCCGAGCGCGGCAAAGAGCTCACCTGGTGTCGGGACGCTGATCGAATCAGTGCTGACGGCTTTCGCCATTTGATCCGATGACAGACGTTGCCCTTCATCGGCTGCCGCTGTGGAAATAGCAGCAACCAAGGCAAGCATGCCGAGTGCAACCCAGCGAATCATCGCGAAGATTATGCGCGCCTCAGCGAAATTGCCAATCGGAATCTCTCGCGGCAGCGATGACTCGAATTGCCGCACGATCTTTTCCAAATTAGTTGGAGCGAACAGACGCGTAATGGAATTTGCCTCGGCTGGCGAAAACTGTTCTAGTCGGCGCAGAAGCCTATGGCGAGCACCAGCATCAGCCGTATCCACGCCCGCGAAATTTTGGATTCGCGCGGGACGCCAACAATCGAGGTCGATTTGCGCGTTGAAAGCGGCGCGCTCGGGCGCGCGGCCGTTCCCAGCGGGGCAAGCACGGGCGAACACGAAGCATTGGAATTGCGCGACGGTGACAAGAGCCGCTTTGCCGGCAAGGGTGTAAGAAAGGCCGTTAAGAATGTTAATCACAAGATCGCGCCAATCCTCAAAGGACTGGACGCGCGAGACCAGCCGAACATCGATAAAAAGCTGATCGAACTCGACGGTACGCCGACAAAAAAAAATCTGGGCGCGAACGCGACTCTGGCCGTGTCGCTGGCCGTCGCTCGTGCGGTCGCAGCGGCCGAGAATTTACCGCTCTTTCGATATCTCGGTGGACCCGAAGCGCGAGTGCTGCCGGCGCCGATGATGAACATCCTGAACGGCGGCGCGCACTCGGATGCGCCGATCGATTTTCAAGAATTCATGATCGTGCCGCGGGGCGCGCCGAGTTACTCCGAAGCGCTTCGTTACGGCACCGAAGTGTATCACGCGCTGAAATCCGTGCTGAAAGCGCGAGGCCTTTCCACGGCAATTGGAGACGAAGGCGGTTTTGCGCCGCAGCTTGATTCTGCCGAAGACGCGCTGGAATCGATTTGCAAAGCCATCGCGAAGGCGGGTTACAAACTGGGCGAGCAAATCTTCATCGCGCTCGATCCCGCTGCGTCGGAATTCTATGACTGCGAAAAGAACGTTTACGTTTTCAAGAAATCTGGTGGCGCAAAAAAGACTGCTGAAGAATTGGTCGATTACTACGCCGAGCTTTGCGCGCGGTTTCCGATCGTTTCCATCGAAGACGGTTGCGCCGAGGACGATTGGGAGGGCTGGAAAAAATTAACGGAAAAACTCGGAGCAAAAATTCAATTGGTCGGCGACGATCTTTTTGTCACGAACGTGGAATTTCTCAAGAGAGGAATTGCGGAGCAGGTGGCGAATTCGATTTTGATCAAGGTAAATCAAATCGGCACGCTTACGGAAACGCTGGCGACGATCGATCTGGCAAAGCAAAACCGTTACACCACTGTGATTAGTCATCGCTCGGGTGAAACTGAGGACACAACGATTGCTGACATCGCGGTAGCGACCAATGCGGGACAGATCAAAACCGGCGCGCCATGCCGGAGCGATCGCGTGGCCAAGTACAACCAGTTGTTGCGGATCGAAGAAGAACTTGGTGACAAAGCCGTGTACGACGCTACAATCCGCTGAAGTGGAGCACGGTTACGCTGATTTCCGCGCGCGTCGCGAAGCCACCGTCTGGCAGCGATTGAACCGGATTCTCCTTGTCCTGCTCATCATGGCGATCTGGCTGGTGATCGTGAGCCTGTTTGTTCCGCCGTACAAAAAACTGATGCTGAGCCGCACCGAGATCGACAATCTCCAGCAACAGGTTAACGAGCAACAAACGTTGCTGGCGCACCAGACGCGCGAAGT
>Ga0126375_10000542_pt1 | contig 10581 bp, 10 predicted proteins | sample PanSoiMetPlot_14_FD_109577 | JGI IMG/M metagenome (GOLD analysis project Ga0126375, IMG submission 109577) | Tropical forest soil microbial communities from Panama - MetaG Plot_14 | ecosystem: Environmental > Terrestrial > Soil > Tropical forest | place: Panama | collected 2016-02-17 | reverse complement strand
TCTTTTCTCATGGCGTCATGCAGATCAATGACTGCCGGCAATTCGTCGTATTCGACCCGCACGAGGTCCGCTGCGTCCTGCGCGGCGCCAATCGTCTCGGCGACCACCATTGCGACCGGGTCTCCGACATGCATGACCTTTTCGCCCGCGAGTGCCGGCCGAAACGGCATTATCATCTTCGCGCCGTCGCGGCCCGGCACGGGCGGATGTCGTGACACGCTGCCGACATTCGCCGCTTTCATGTCTGCGGCAGTCAGCACGGCCAGAACCTTCTTTGCCCTGCGCGCTTCATCCGCTCTGACCGAAACCAAACGTGCGTGCGCATGCGGTGAGCGTACGAAAGCGGCGAAAGCGGTATTGGGCAGCCGGAGGTCATCCATGAAGCGGCCCGCTCCGCGCACCAGGGCGTCGTCTTCAACGCGCGGTGTGTGGTTCGGATCGACGGGGCTTGCGGTCATGTGTGGTCCGATATTGCTTGCGGGTCTCGTTTATAGCCGAAAGCGCAGGGTGCAACAGGGGCTTGCGTCCGTCAGCGGGCTGCGGCACTGAGGCCTTTGTTGCTGCACCACGTGTGGCGCCTTTCGGGTGGTGAAATGAGCAAAGTGCGCGCTATCGATACTCACACGCATGTCTTGACCCAGGAGACCGCCGCGCTTTTGCGCAAGGAGGCTCCGAAGGTTCCGGTGACGATCACGCCGATCGATGAGGCGTCGGCAACGCTCGATGTTGGAGGAGTTGCCTACCGGCCTTATCCGCGCGGTGGCTTCGATATTGAGCATCGATTGCGCGACATGGATGCGGCCGGTGTCGATGTGCAGGTTCTTTCCGCCACTCCGCAAACTTATCTCTACAATCAGGAAGCAGGGTTAGGCGCCGCCACCGCGGCGATTCAGAACGATCAGATCGCTAAACTGGTCAAGACGAATCCGCAGCGGTTCATGGGAATTGCGACATTGCCGATGCAGGCGCCGGAAAAAGCCGCCGGCGAGCTCCGACGCGCGATCACAAAGCTTGGTCTGCGCGGCACAATGATCGCGTCGAATATCATGGGGAAGAATCTCGACGATCCGAGCTTCGAGCCTCTATGGGCGACCGCCGAGGATCTTGGCGCCTTCGTCTTCGTGCATCCAAACAATGTGGCCGGCGCCGATCGCATGAAGTCCTATTACCTGAACAATTTGATCGGTAATCCACTCGACACCACCATTGGTGCGGCCTGTCTTTATTTTGGTGGAGTTCTTGACCGGCATCCGCGACTCACGGTCGTGTTGGCTCATGGCGGTGGCTTTACGCCCTACCAGGCCGCGCGATGGGAACATGGATGGGACGTGCGACCGGAGCCCAAGAAAAACATCTCGGGCCGACCGAGCGATATCGCGAAACGCTTCTACTACGACACCATTCTGCACTCTGCGCCGGTGCTGGAGTTCATGATCGGGTATGTCGGCGCCGATCGTGTGATGCTCGGCAGCGACTATCCTTACGACATGGGCATGATGGATTGCGTGGATCACGTGCGGTCGTTGAAGATCTCGGATGCCGACAAGGCAATCATTCTCGGATCGCGCGCGGAAGCATTGCTATCGGGGAAATCATGAACGTCCAGTCTACCAAAGCGGTGCGGATCCCAACGGCAGCCGTTACGGGTCTGATCGTTGATGCCATGGGCAAAGCCGGCGTGGCCAAAGATGACGCCGGCAAGATCGCCGAGCTCATGCTGGAAGCGGATCTGATCGGCGCCGACGCGCACGGCGTGTTTCGCCTCCCGCAATATGTCCAGCGGCTAAAGCTCAACTCGACAAATCCGTGTCCGAATATCACGGTGAAGCGCACCGCCCCGGCAACGGCGCTTGTCGATGGTGACAACGGCATGGGTCATCTGGTTGTCGCACGCGCCGCAGAGACCGCGATCGAACTCGCGCGCGAATGCGGCGTCGCCTGGGTCGGCTGCCGCATGTCAGGTCACGCCGGTGCTGCCGGGGTCTATGCTGCTTTGCCGCTCAAGGCCGACATGGTTGGCCTGTATTCCGCGGTCGCCAATGCCAATCACATGCCGCTCGCCGGCGGCGCCGAGCCGTTGCTCGGTACAAATCCGCTGGCGGTTGCCATCCCTGCAGGCAAGGAAGCGCCGATTGTCCTCGACATTGCCACCTCGATCGTTTCGTACGGGACGATCAAGAACTATCGCCTGCAGAACAAGCCATTGCACGACGACTGGATGATTGATCCGAAAACCGGAGAACCGATCACTGATCCGCACAAGAGCGCCGAAGCGCTGCTCCTGCCGATGGCGGGCTACAAGGGCGCGGGGCTCGCGCTGACGTTCGGCCTTCTCGCCGGCACCCTCAACGGTGCGCTGTTTGGTCGCGACTGCGTCGATTTCAACGCTGAACCTGACAAGGTCACCAATACCGGTCAGTTCGTGCTCGCGCTCGATCCGAGCCGGTTTCAGCCGCTCGATCAATTCAAGTCAGAAGTCGACCGGCATATCCGGGAGATGCGCAATACAAAAGCGCTGCCGGGTCAAAGTGTTCGTCTGCCCGGCGAGCAGCGGGCGCAGCGTCGCGTCGATCGACAGCGCAACGGACTGGCGCTTGCGCCTGAGCTATTGACGCAGCTCGAAAAATTGGCGGCCGAGCTGTCGATCAAAACGCTGCGCGAGCGTTCCTAGCCTGCATAGCAGAATCACAGAACGGCCTTATTTGTAGCGCTCTAAAAACAAATCGGAGCGCCTCGCTCTCGGTCAGCGCGAGGTCACCCGATGCGCTGCTTGCGCAAATTGTTTGTCAAATCAGAGTGATGAAGCTGATCGAATCCGAAAAAATTGTGCGGTGGGTTGCCCGGAAGCTGGCGCACGCGAGTTGTCTTCTCGCGCTCGGCGGCCTGTTTTCTGTGCTGCCTATGCCGAGCGTCTCGAGTGAGAATTCTTTGGATCGAATCCAGGCGGGATCGTGGGTTGTCGCGTCGATGTACTGGGAAGACAAACTTGTTTCGACCGGTAAAGCGTTCAACCCCATCGGATGGCACGCGGCTCACAAGACATTGCCGATCGGTACACTCATTCGCGTGTCGAATCCGAAGAATCACCGTTCAATCAACGTGACAATCAACGACAGAGGTCCGTTCGTCGCGAATCGCGATCTGGATTTGAGTCTTGGTGCCGGCACGCTGCTGGGACTGCGGGGGCTGGGCACCGTCTATATGGAAGTCCTGTCGATTCCGCCGATAAAGGATCGCCGGCCGGTCGTGGAAAGTCTGTTCGCGGTGAACGACACCAATGCCGCTTGCTCGGGCGTGCAGCCCTGCTAGCCATTGGCGCGAGCACTGGTTCCATTCGCCTTGAAGGGTCGGCGCTTGACCGCTGTCTGTCGCCAAATGGCCGCCAAAAAAGGGGAATCTGAAAAAGCTCCCTCGGCCATTAACCTAAAAAGGTAAACGAGATTTAACGGATACCTCCAATTTGTTAACCTTTATCGCTAACGGGGCCGGGATGACCGATTGCGCTTAAGCGGCCTTTTCAGGCGCCGCCATCGCTTGCCGTTCGGCTTGCGGCGCAACCGGGGGGTCCCGCCGTAACGCATCCGGTCCTGTTTCGACTCGCCGCCTGCCGAGGGTCGAGAGTGGGCGTGCGACGCTGTTTCAACGAGGGAGTGGCGCAGTGACGGCAGGGATTCTGCTCAGTAGCCAAACGCGGGGCGATTCGGTCGAACTCAGCGCTGCCGGGTCTTGGACTGCCGAGTACGCCGGCGCGATCGAGCCTCAGGTCGATGCCGCGACGCGCGGAGTCACGGCGCGCAGCGTTGCGATCAACATCGCGCGTGTCGACTATCTCGACACATATGGCGCCTGGCTCATCGAACGGACTTTGCGCATTTGGACGAGCCAGGGACGCGAAGCGCGTCTCGTCGGCCTGCGTGAGGACTACCGAGGTCTCTTCGACAAGGTCCACTCCGGAACGCAGACGCTCTCACCACCGCCTCCCAGACGGAACAGCATCATCGCAACGCTGGAAAGCGTCGGCATGACCATGACGTCGGTCGGCGCCGATCTTGTGATGCTGGCGCAGATGCTTGGATCGCTGCTGGTCGCGGTCAAGCGCGTGATGCTGCGGCCGACGAGTTTTCGCTTCACCTCGATGGTGCATCAGCTCGAGCGCGTCGGTTGGCGCGCGGTGCCAATCATTCTCCTGATCACCGTGCTGATCGGCGCAATCCTCGCGCAGCAGGGCATTTTCCATTTCCGTAAATTCGGAGCGGACATCTACGTCATCGACATGGTCGGCGTTCTGGTCCTGCGCGAAGTCGGCGTGCTGATTGTTTGCATCATGGTTGCCGGGCGATCAGGCAGTTCATACACGGCCGAGCTTGGCGCCATGCGCATGCGCGAGGAAATCGACGCGTTGCGCACGATGGGTTTTGATCCGGTCGAAGTTCTCATTTTGCCGCGCATTACAGCTCTCGTCATCGCCGTTCCGATCCTGACATTTCTCGGATCGATGGCGGCCCTTTACGGCGGCGGACTCGTGTCGTGGCTCTACGGCGGAATTCAGCCGGAGGTTTTTCTCGCACGGCTGCGCGAGGCCGTCACCAGCGCGACGTTTGAAGTGGGAATGATTAAGGCGCCTTTCATGGCACTCGTCATCGGCATCGTCGCCTGCGTCGAGGGATTGCAAGTGCAAGGCAGCGCTGAATCGCTCGGCGAGAAGACGACGAACTCCGTGGTAAAGTCCATTTTCCTTGTCATCGTGCTGGACGGTATCTTCGCCATGTTCTTCGCCTCTATCGGGATGTGAAATGGCAAAAGATTCCGTCATCGAGGTGCGCGATCTGGTCGTCGAGCTCAAGGGCAACCGGATTCTCAATGGCGTTACGCTCGATGTCTATCGCGGCGAGATCCTCGGCTTTGTCGGAGCTTCTGGCGCCGGCAAATCCGTGCTGACGCGCACGATCCTCGGCCTGTTGCCCAAGCAGCTGGGACGGATCAGCGTCTTCGGAGTCGATTTGGACGAGGCCGGTGAACTGCAGCGCCAGGAGATCGAGCGACGTTGGGGCATCCTGTTCCAGCAGGGCGCTTTGTTCTCGTCATTGACTGTCGGAGAAAATATCGAATTTCCGATCCGGGAATATCTCGATTTGTCCGATCGCCTGATGACTGAAATCGCCATCACCAAGCTGGAAATGGTCGGACTCAAGCCGGACGTCTATCGAAAATACCCCTCCGAACTCTCCGGAGGCATGATAAAGCGCGTCGCACTGGCTCGGGCACTGGCGCTCGATCCGGAAATCCTCTTTCTGGACGAGCCGACGTCGGGCCTTGACCCGATCAGCGCCGGCGATTTCGACCAGTTGATATTGACCCTCCAGCGGGTTTCGTCGATGGCCGTTTTTATGGTAACCCATGACCTCGACAGCTTGCATACGATCTGCGATCGGATCGCTGTTCTCGGCGACGGCAAGATCATTGAAGCCGGCAGTATGGATACGATGCTGGCATCGCAGCACCCATGGCTTAAGGCCTATTTCCATGGTGTGCGTGCCCGAACAGGGCTCAAAGCTGCGGCCAGGAACTAACGGAGCAGGATGATGGAGAGAAAAGCGCACTACGCACTGATCGGGTTGTTCACGTTCGCCGTGGTTGCGGGCGCGTTTGGCTTCATCTTCTGGCTGCACCACTCGTCGGGAAAGAAACAGGCCGTCGCTTATCGCGTGATCTTCGACAGTTCCGTGTCCGGATTGCAGGTCGGCGGAAACGTTCTGTTCAATGGCATTCGTGTCGGCGAGGTCACCAATTTGCGACTCGATCCCGACAAGCCGAACCAGGTGGTGGCGATGCTGGCGGTCAACAAGTCGACGCCAATTCGTTCTGACACCCGTGTTGGTCTTGAGTTTGCCGGACTGACCGGCGTTGCCGCGGTATCGCTGAAGGGCGTTTCGGCAAAAACGCCTCTGATCGAGCGGGAAGAAGGCGAGCCGCCGACCTTGAGGGCCGATCCGAGCGCGAGCCAGGACATGATGCAGGCCGCGCGCGAGGTCCTGAACAAGGCTGAAGAGGTCATCACCGTCAATCAGGAAGCGCTGCATCAGGCAATTGCAGATATCGCGACGTTCAGTGCTTCACTTGCGCGCAATTCCGACAGCGTCGATTCGATCGTGAGGGACGCCAAGGACACAATGAGCAACGCCAAGGAAGCGACTGCGTCGGCACGTACACTGATGGAAAACCTCGACAAGCGTACGGGCGACATCACGATCGGAGTCAACAAGATGACCGCGACCGCAACGCGACAGATCGACATTGCCGGCAAGGCGATCACTGACCTGGCGCACAATCCGCAGCGGTTCCTGTTCGGTGGTGGCGGCAGCAGCAGCGAGGCGCAGGCCGCGCCAGCGCCGGCGCCGCGTAAACGAACGCAATAGTAATAATGTCAGGCGGCGGCGCGAACTTCGTCGGGATCGAGCGGGAGCTTGACCGGCTGCTTGCGCTTGGCCGACAGGTCGAGCGCTTTCGTCAACATCAGGTTGCGATGCGCTTCCTCGACCGTGGCGGCGGCCGTAGGCAGGCCGAGGGCTACGCGGTTGAGCCATGAATCGGTCTCTTCCGCCATCGGCCCACGCAATTCGCCGAGTGCCATATCGCCGGGCGGATAGCTGCCCATGAAATCGACAAGCCGCGACGCATCAGGGTTGTAACCTTCCGACTGGGGCTTGGAGACCGCCAGCACGATGTCGCGGTGCGTGTCGTCGATTGTAAGGACGCCAGTCGTCCCGACGATGCCGACTTCAAGCGAATAGACCGCGGCCGGCCAGGTTACGGGCAAAGCCCAGGAAATGTTGAGGTGATAGATGGTGCCGTCGGAAAAATTGATCATGCCGGCGGTGCCGTCGATGCCCTTGTACGAGGGCCCAAGAACCTTGTCGACCGAACGTGCGTAACACTCAACCGCGGTTTTGCCCTCCAGACACCACATGCAGATATCGAGCGCGTGCGTGCCCGAAATCACCATCGGGGAAATCGTCGACGGGTCGTCGGTGCGTTTGTAATTATCGATTGCGACGAGCCGGTTCATGAAGGCCCGCGACGTCACCATCGTGACGTCGCCGAGTGCTCCTGTGCGGCACTTTTCCTTGGCTGCCAGCCACCGACGACGGAAACGCTGAGTATAGCCGACGACTGCATCCAGCTTTGCCGCCTTGATCGCCTTCAGGACGCGCTCGGATTCCGCAAGTTTGGTGGCAAGCGGCTTCTCGATCAGCATGGGAACGCCGCGCTCGATAGCGGCCATGATGGGATCGACGTGCAAATGTTCGTCGGTGCAGATGATCGCGGCGGTGACCTCAGGCCGCCTGAGCAATTCGACATGGCTCTGCGTCACGAAATCCGCGTCGATCTTCGGACCGACTTCGCCGGCGCGGTTCGGGTTTTTCTCGGCAAGGCCGATCCACTGCACGGCCGGATGGCGCACCGCCACCTCGCCACGAAACAGTCCGACGCGGCCGCCTCCGATGATCGCGAGGCCCACGTCTTTGGCCGATTTCCTCATCTGACTTCGCGTCCTGTCATTGGTTTACTCCCGCGCGGATCTTCTGCTTGAACTCGGCGATGGCTGAAATGCTCTCATTGGTAAGAGGCAGATCCACTGGCTCGTTGCGATCGGCGGATAGATCTGCGGCGCTGTAGGTTTCCATCACGCGGCGTGCGCTTTCCGGTGTCACCATCACCGGCGTATTGCGGATACAGGCTTCCAGAAAATGGATGGTTTCAGGGCCCATGCCTCCGGCGAATACGTTGTCGACCCATTCGCCAGGCATGGTGGACATCGGAAACTGCTGGCCGTCCTTTTGGGTGTTGAGCCAGTTGTCGCGCTGCGTGTCGTCGAGAAACAAGGAACCTTCAGTGCCAGTGATTTCGATCCACGTTGCGCAGTAGTTCGGATAGCTCGGCGGCAAATTCCAGCCGCCACCGATCATCACTGCGACGCCATTGTCCATGGTCACCGTCGTGAACATCACGTCGTGGGAGCCATTGATAGGTTCCATGTAACCATAAGCGCCTTGTGAATAAACGCGAATGGGCTTGGCCGGCTCCAGCAGCCAGAGCACGAAATCGAGGTCATGGGTCGATTCCATGACGACCGGCGAGAGCCGCACGCGGCTTGCGATTTTCTTGCCGAGACTTCGTGAAAGATGCCTGCTGACAAGCACCGACACAACCTTGCCCAGCGTGCCGTCGACGATCTTTTTCTTGGCATAGGCGATTTTCGGATTGAAACGTTGTGAATAGCCGATGGTGAATTTCAGGTTGTTCCGCTTGGCAAGCTGGATGAGTTCGTCCGCTTCCCACAATTCGAGAGCGATCGGCTTTTCCAGCATCACATTCTTTCCGGACTTCAGGCAGTCGCGGCAGATAGGATAGTGGTTCGACTCCGGCGTGGTCGAAATATAGACGACGGAGATGTCCGGGTTGCGGATGATGTCGTTGTAGTCGAGCGTTGCGGTAGCGGGCTTATAAAGCTTCTCCACTTCGGCCAGACGATCGGGCCGGATTTCACAGAGATGCAGTTTGTCAACCAATGCAGTGCGAGAGAGCGTGTCCGCGCGCGTGCCCCCGACCCAACCGACACCAATCACCGCGGCTTCAACCGTTTTCACCAGACGTCTTCCTTCTTCCGTTTCCTGTGAGGCTTGCGGCCGGCCGGCCGTGGCGGGCGGCAGACTAGCTCACGCGTGTCGTGCCCGAAAGAGCGCGGTTTTTCAACGTGCGAAAGGACTTTGAGCGTCGGCGCTGCCGAAAACCTGTTCGGTGAACTGCGGATAAACCTCGGCCAGTTGCGGCGCGACGACCTCGCGAAGCAGCTTCAGCGTTTCGGTCGATGGCGGCGGCGTTTCCGGGACGTCGTTCGGTGTATCGAAATCGAATCCCGTGTTTTCGCTGACCTCGTCGACCGTATGGCCCGGGTGCACGCTCGCCAGCGTAAAGCGCCCATTGGAAAATCCGAACAGGCAGCGGTTGGTCACCAGTGCAATCGGGCCTCCCGGGCGGTAGACATTGCCCGCGCTTGCGCCTGGCGCACTGATGAAATCGACCTTGGGGACGAGCGTACGGCGCGAGTGTTCGGTGCGGAAAAGAATGACCTTCGGAACCACATAGTAGAGATAGGCCGATCCGAAGGAGCCGGGGAAGCGCACCTTCGGGTGCTCATAGTCGCCCGTACTCACGAGATTCACGTTGCCCTGTCCGTCGATCTGTCCGCCTGACAGGAAAAAGACGTCGATGCGACCTTGTCCGGCACAGTCGAAAAGCTCGCGCGCGCCGTCGGTGAAGAAATTGTGTTTGCGACTTTGCAGCAATGAAACGTAAGGCCGGCCTCGACCGCGTGCGCGCGCGAGCAGGGCCGCGGTCGCTGGAATCGGTGACGCGTTGCCGACCGCCACGTGACGTACATCCCCGATCAGACGGGCGATGACGTCGGCCAGCAACTCCTCATCTCGGAAATCCGATGGTCGCCTCACGTGGGGACCCGGGCGACTTGTCACGCCGCTCTCTTCTCATACACATATTTGTCCAGGTATTCCGCAAAGCCTTCAGCGGTCCCCGCCAATCGCGCGTACTCCGCGAGATGGTCAGCGTCTGCGCCATAGAAATCAGGCAGCCCAAGAGGCCAGGAACCGCGCTCGGCAACAGCCACGCTCTCCACGTAAAAGCCGGGGAGCGTTCCCGCGGCGAGCGTCGGGTCATCGAGCAAGTTTCCGTCGTGTATCCTCTCGACAGTTGCGATCGTCTTATCTGCGGCGTGTGCCATGGTGGCCAGCTCTCGCTGACGTCCGATCCAGACGTTGCCGAAACGGTCGGCCATTGGCGCGTGGATCAGCGCCACGTCCGGTTTGATCGCCGGCAAAAGCACGATCTGGTCGTTGTCGCCGAACGGACTGTCGATCACTTTCCAGTCGTCGCGGTATTTCAAAATGTCCGAACCGACAAGTCCGCGCAGCGGCATGAACGGCACGCCCTTTTCCGAGGCTTGCAAGGCCGCGTGCAAGGCCGGGCACGTCGCATCTTTCAGTTTGACGCTCCCCGAGATGACAGCAGCCGTGAAGCGCGGAGCGGGACCAAATTCGCCGAGGCTCACCGCGCTTGTCTCCAATGTTTCAATGCACCCCGCGCCGATCAAGAGGTCCGCTTGCAGGCTCGTTGTCGGAAGGGCGACGAGATAGAGCTGTTTCACGCCGCGCCTGATAAGTGCGCGTGTCGCTGCCATTGGCACGCCGGAGACCTCGCGCGGCACGACCAGCATGCAACCGTTTGTGATCGGCGCAATTGCTTCGTCAATCGATTTCGTCAGTTGAAACATGGCGGTCCGTGGTTGCGCGGCATCGAAACCGCACCCATTTTTCCCATTGTTTCACTTGCAACGTCCACTGGATTTTGCGACTTGGGTCGGATGCCCGCCACTCTCCAAGACAAGCTGCGCGCCAAACAATTTGTAATCACTGCGGAAGTCACGCCGCCGGTGTCCGCCGACCGTGCCGAGCTATTGGCAAAAGCCCTGCCATTGAAGGGTCTCGCCGATGCCGTGAACGTTAC
>Ga0126375_10000541_pt1 | contig 10593 bp, 10 predicted proteins | sample PanSoiMetPlot_14_FD_109577 | JGI IMG/M metagenome (GOLD analysis project Ga0126375, IMG submission 109577) | Tropical forest soil microbial communities from Panama - MetaG Plot_14 | ecosystem: Environmental > Terrestrial > Soil > Tropical forest | place: Panama | collected 2016-02-17 | reverse complement strand
CGAAAAAGTTGGGCCGCATGCGTTGTCCATCACACGCGGCCCTTGCGCTTGACCAATTCGATAGCTGTTCGTTGGTAATGGGGGGGTAGGCGAGGCCATCGGCGTAATTTGGCCCGGTAATAGTAACGCCCGTCTGTGCGGTAGGCGACAAGGAACGGACCAGTTGCTGATGATTTAATCGGCATGTCGGTTAAAGACTGCCTTCGCAAGGCTCCTGAACCGAGCGAGAAGGTTGTCACGCGAGAACTCCTGGATTGGCAAATGGACATGCTCTCAATCGTATTCGTGCTTGCGGTCATCGCCGTAGCGGTTGCTGCCTTCTTCGTGATGAATCCAGAGAAAAAACACTAAGGACCTTGATCCGAGTTGGTCTCTCTTCGCTTAGCGGGAGACGCCTGCCCAATAAATTGCGCCCACGATGATCAAGGCGGAAATCCCAAGAGCGATGACCGAGGCGTCGGGGTTCATCTGAGGTTCTTTGGAATTTTGTCGGAGGTCACAGGCAGTCCTTTTGTGTTTGGCAGGTCAGTGACCGCGATACGAAGCCCTGACGCGATCCGCCTTCCTGCTCGATCCCCCGGCCTTGTCCTCAGCAATCTCCATCTGTCGGTGGATCAACCTTTTGGTTTGGGCAATCGTTCCGATCTCAATAGACCGGCAGTTCTCTGAAGTGTCGAGTTAGCGACACAGGAACTGATTGCGTCGCTCCGATTTGGATTAATGCTGTCGGTTATAAAGCTTCGAGTCCGTTCACGCCGATAATTTTTGCGAGCAGGCTGTCACGGTTCATGGCAACGCCTGTGGCAGCCTGTTCGCACTGCAGACGCCATTGAAAGCGGAGAGTGTCCCTTGCGTTCCGCGAAGATCTTCCAAAAAACAACTCGGCGAAGAAAGAAGAAGGGTAGTTCACTGGCCGAGTGAGGGAAATACAAAAAGACATCGGCGGCCGAGTATGAGCGCGCGATGAAAAGAAAGTATGGATCGCTAGGCGCGGCCCCGTCTGTCAGGAAAGTTGATCCCGTGACCGGCGAAGTGATTGCAATTATTCCGGCAAAATAACGCCCCGACTCCAGCGCGCCTTGAGATCCGTCATCGCAGTCCAGCCTCGCGATTTTGGCTGTAACCTGCAGAACGAAAGAAACACGAATCATGTAGTCTGCGATGGCTCGAACAATCGCAGGGGCAATCGAATGGCTAAAAACGAAAGGCAAAAAAGGCTAAGGCAGAAAGACCAAAGTGAAAAATGCCAAAGCAAAAGAGACCAAAGTGAAGCCCGAGCGAATGGCGAAGAAGAACAAACCTGAAAGGCAGCCAACGGTAACGGACGTACCGCCGGTTCCAACCATTCTCGGTCCTAACTCAGCCACCGACCTTTAAAATGCGGGCCGCCGACGATGCCTCGCTGGCAGCCCTTCGCTTAGGCCATCTTACACCACGATGTCGTTTGGCCAGTATAGCGCCTTGGCCGAGGGAACTATTCGGACGAGCCGTATCTCGGTAACTCCACTTCGCTGCTTCGGCATTACATTTTTGAATCAGGATGGCGTAACGCGACCCCGCGGCTGGTTTGAGCTCGACATGGAGACCCGTTCTAAATTGCTGGATGTTTCGAAAGCCGAGTTACGATTTAATGGTAAGAGTTTGAAGCTAATAATTGACAAGCTCCCGATTGCTCGCGCTATCGGCATTGGCCAAGCGATGAGCCTTCACCTTGCCGTGAACAACGCGAAATAACATTCCGCTGACGCTAATCTAGTAGGCAAGGGCGCAGACCAAAGGATGAATATGATGACGGACATCACACTGAAAGCGCAAGAAGAGATAACTTTTTTTGACGTTGCTGATGAGACGCTGGAAATCGCAGGGGGCGCGACAAACACCCACGCGAGCTTCACCCTTGGTTCTTGCACGGGCCTATCTGAGTGTCCCGGTTTGCCGGCCTAACTGGCCATTCTCGGAGAGGCCGCCTCGTGGCGGCCTCTCCGTCAGTACAACAGAGCATTACTTTCTTTCGATCGTGGCTGGACGAGCCAGTTCCGCACATCGTCGTCGCAAAAATTGCGCGACACGACTGCCCAAAAGCCTCGACTTAGCGCGAGATACGAATGCCGACATCGGCCAATAGCGGACATGGGGACCCGACGCCCGCCCTCGTAGTCAGGTTGGATATGAAAGCGTCTCTGGGCTGCGGTCCTTGAGGTATTGGTCGAGCCCCCAGCGCTCGACCTGCGCGAACACCTCATTGAACTCTTCGCGCGGCAGTGTCGCCCTGACGAAGCGCTCGCCCCGGCCGAACTTGCTGAAATCCCAAGGGTAGAAACTCTCGAACTCCGCAGGAACCGCAAGCTTCCACAACGGCAAATACTTCGCCAGGTCTTCCTCGAGCGCCTGCTCGGCGCGACCAAGTGCGCGCATATAGCCGTGTACGACCTCTGGGGTGGCGCTGTCCGGAACCCACCACAGCGTCTTGAAACGATCCTCGATGATCTTGCGCAGGCCAAGTTGTCCAGCCATGGCGATCTGCGGAGGCAACAGGCTCGCGGCTTCGACCTCACCATCGAGCAGCGCTTTTAGCCGCGCGCCGAAGCCGCCAGTATTGACGGTCTTGATGTGCTCGAGCGGAAGATATTTTTCCAGACGGTAGGGCACATTGAAATGGCTCCCAGCTCGCATGCCGACCGAGACAGGCACGTCTTTCAGGTCTTCAGGCTTCCGGATTTTGGACTCCGGCCGCACGAAGATTGCCCAGGGCGAATCGCCATAGCCTTCGGTAACGACGCGGCCCATGCCGGCGCTGGCGTTGCAGATCGTCCCCCACAAGCAAGCGCCCTGGACCACGTCCTGTTTTTCTTCGGTATATGGGCGGTCCTGCGGCCGCTGGAAATATTCGAGGCCTTTCCAACTCGACTGCGTGCCGCGGAAGGTCTTCCAGTCGAATTCAACGTCCAGCCCTTCGGCGGCGAAGAAATCTTCCTGCATCGCGACAAAGTCATTGAGGCCCATGCCTTTGGGCGCGACCCTGACCCGTTTCAAGCTGCTGGCCATAGCGAACCTCCTGGACCATGTTGGTTGATGTGAATTTACCACGACCGATGCCAAAGGTGCGAGTGGGCCCATTCGCGGCGCTAGGTTGGGCAGAAGAGCGCCCTCTGCCTTACGATGCAGATGGAATTTCAGAAAGGACACCCTCAATTGGCCCACCGACGACTTGAGGAGAATGCAAAGTGAAGTTCGCCCATTTTTCCCATGTCTGGGGTAAGCCGGGCATGAATCCGCACCAACGTTACGAGCAGTTGTGGCGCGAGCTTCAACTGTGTGACGAACTCGGGTTCGATTACGGCTTCTGCGTCGAACATCATTTTCGCCCCGACGAAAGCTGGGTCTCGTCGCCCAGCCTGTACGTCATCGGTGCCGCCGCCCGGACACGCCGAATGCGCATTGGCCCGATGGGCTATGTCGTGCCGCTGTACCACCCGCTGCGTCTGGCGGAGGAAATCGCTCTCGTTGATCAGATGGTGGGCGGGCGCATGGAGCTCGGGCTCGTTCCGGGAATCAATCCTGATTATTTCAAACCCTTTGGCCTCGACTACAATCTGCGCAAGTCGCCGACACTCGAGTTCGTCGAATATTTGCGTTCGGCCTATGGCGAAAAACAGCCTTTCTCCTTTCACGGCGATGCGCACCACACCGACAATGCGCAAATTGCGGTACCGCCGCTGCAACGCCCGCATCCGCCACTATGGATGATGAGCCGCGACCCGCAGACGCTTGAATTCTGCGCCCGACATGGAATCAATCCAGGATACTTTCTGGTTTATCCGCGCGTAGACGCGGCGCCGCGCTATCGCAAGTTTCTCGCGGACTGGGCCGCGGCCGGTTGGCCGCAACCGCCGAAGATCGCTTATTGCACCGTCGTCTATGTAGACGACACGGACGAGAAGGCGCTCGACATCGCACTAGGGCGCGCAGCCCGCGCCTATGAGGGTTTTTTACCTCCGCCCAAGCCCGGCGAAACGTTCGAGCAGCGCGTTCGTGAGCATGCTAAGAAATTCATCGGCCGCGGCGAGCCGGGGGCTTCCGAGATCATGGCCAACTTGTTCGATGCAGATTATCTGATGAAGCAAGAGCTTGTCTTCATCGGTTCGCCGGATACGGTCGCCAAGAAAATTCATGCGACTGCGCTTTCCGGCCTGTTTAACGTGTTTATGGGTGAATTCAATTTCTCGGACCTGCCGGAGGCCGATCTCATGCGCTCGATCCGCCTGTTTGGTGAGAAGGTCATTCCCGATTTGCGCGCTTACGAGCCATTTTGATGGAAAAATACGCCAAAATATGACAGGAGGCGATTCAGCGATCGAGGATGCAGCGCCTCTACTGCGCCTGAACCAATTCCGGATGTGCCGCCAGGCGGGCGGTGTTGAGCCGATGGATCGCGAAGCAGACAATTGCGCCTGCCACGAACGGAAGTGCCGACCACATATAGAGTTGCTGCACTGGCATGCCGACGAATAACGACCCCATTAACGGACCGACGATTGATCCGATGCGCCCAAGGCCTAATTGCCATCCCGAGCCATTGGCGCGTAACGAGGTCGGATAAATCAGCGCACCTACGACATTGATGCCGGATTGAATACCCAGCACTAGGAAGCCCGCAAAGAAAGTCGCGGCCAGCAAAGCGGTCTGGGAACTCAAGCCGGCAAAGCCGATCGAACCAACCACCGGCACAGCAATCGCGAACATGATTGCGATGGCCAGGAACCGGTGCCGTTGCAGCCACCAGCAGAGCAACAGCGCTCCGACCGTACCCCCTACCTGCAAACTCGCGCCGGCAAGGGCCACCGTCGTCGGTGGCAGTTTGGCTGCGGTCATCAGCGTCGGTGTCCAGCTGAGCAAGAAGAAATAGCCCATCAGGTTCAGCGCAAACAGCAGCCAAAGCAAAGGCGTGATGACCGCAAGCCCTTGGCGAAAGAGATATGCCGGAGTAAAGCCGGGGAACTGCTGTTCGTCCTCGATAACGAATTTAGCGTTAGGCGACAGCGGGTATCCAGGACTGATGGTTGTGATCAAACGCTCCATCTTGCCGCGCTGGCTTTCGTGCAGCGTCATGTACTTGATTGATTCCGGCATGCCGATCTGCGCGGCAATGGCGATGACGATTGGCACGATGCCGCCGATTAGAAACAGAATTTGCCAGCCATGTTGCGGTACAAGCGCCGCGGTGACGAAGCCGGGAATGGCGCCGCCGATCGGTACACATCCAACAGCGATAATCGCAAGCGTGGCACGCAGTTTGCGCGGCGCGGATTCGGCGTTGATGGCGACGACATTAGGGATAACACCACCGATACCCAGGCCCGCCAGCAGACGCAACCAGAACATCTGATCGAGATTGGTCGCATAGGCCGCGGCAAGCGTGAAAACGCCGAACAGCAGGTTCGCCCAGACCAGCGCTGCCTTGCGGCCGTAGCGGTCTCCGACCCAGCCAAACAGGGCCGAACCAAACAGAATACCAACAAGGCTTGCGCTGAACACCGGTCCGAGCGCGCCCGGTTTCAAGACCCATTCCTTGACCAGGCTTGGCGCTGCGAAAGCGATCGCCGCGATGTCGTAGCCATCGATAAGAACAATGAAGAACGACCAGATAAGCAGTTTGATCTGAAACGCGCTCAGCCCGCGTTCGTCGAGCAGCCGTGAGACCGGAACGACTTTGTCCGCCATGATTGCCGCCCACCGGATCGATTTTTTTATCGAACGGGCCATTGCGACCCTTGGGGAATGCTATGCCACGGACGGCCCTATGGAAAGCGGGTCTATCCTTTTACAAAATTGAGCTAGGCACAACACTGGCAGAATCAATTCCGAGCCCGGCGATTTAAACATTCGAATCGAGTTGGACGCTGCTCCGGTAGGCGAATAATGCCGCTTTGGGTCGTTAGCGGACATTTGCAGTGCACAAGCTCATGTCTGCTTTGGGCCAATAGCTGGCATCATCGGCTATTCAATCACCTCGTCGGCGCGGCCAATTAGCGTGTTGGGGACGTTCAGACCGAGCGCCTTGGCAGTCTTGAGGTTGATCACAAGCTCGAATTTTGTCGCCGCCTGAACCGGAAGGTCGGCGGGGTTCTCGCCCTTAAGAATACGGTCGACATAGCCGGCTGCGGGCCTGAACGGCTCGACATAATCAGGCCCGTAAGAAATCAGGCCACCGCCGGTCACGTTGTAACGGAAAGGATAGATCGCGGGCAGCTTGTAGCGCGCCGCAAGCGCGACAATCAAAGCACCATGAACCGACGCCGTTTGACCGGGCATGACGATGAGGCCGCCATTCGCCGAGCGGGCCAAAGCAGATATGTGCGCCGCAAAACGCGATGTCCTTTTACACTCGAAAGCAGACATCACGCGGCGACCCGGCTCAATCAGCGCCGGGTCGTCGCCCGGCGTACGCGAACTGTTCACCCGCCGTGAAACTAGCCAGACCTGCAAATAGTCATCCGGCGCTGGCTTGAGTAATTCGGTGCCAGTAGTGCATGCCAGCCAGCAATCGAAATCGTGCGGCTGCTATAACACCGGCATGCGGTCGTGCACCTTGGCCGCCAGTGCGTTCGCGTTCGTGACAACCATCGTGTACGACTGCAACGCCGTGCCTGTCTCTCTATCCTTCCATACGTCCCAAAGTCCCGCGAACGTCAGTGGGGAATCATCACGTCCTGTGTAGTAGTAAGGCAGCTTGCCAGTCGAATAGCGGCAAACAACTCGTCGTGCGCTTACTTTTCTTTTTGAACCTTGTGGGACTTTTTTCTTTTTTTGGCCTTCCTCTTTGGTGCAGCGCGTTTCTTGGCAGCCATCCTTTTGGAGAGCTTTTTTTTAGCAGGGGAAGTCGTAGTGGTCCCTTCGCCAGCAAGCGCATTGGCTCCTTTAGCAGCCCTTGTCTGTATTGACGTTGCAACCATCCCCAAGGCTGCACTGACCGCTGCCGTAGAAGCGTCCCGTGCCGCAACGCCGGCCGTAGCAGCAGCATCGGCCACTTTGCCAGCAAGCACTTTGGTTCTTTCAGCGGCGCTTTTGCCTGCCGCCAAAACGGTTTCCCGCGCCCTTGTTATGGTGCGCTTGCTCTTCATTTCCGATCCTCCCATCTCGCGGGCAGCGCCGGCGAGGACGTTATACTGATTTCAGTGTGCGCGAGTCTGCACTTATTCGACGACGGGAGAATTTTTAGCTGGCGCTGATGGTCCGCGAAGCTGCGCGTGGAGGCCGGCAGGTTCATGGGACGGACGCAACACAGTTTTTGTGCTCGTCTCCGCGCCAGTCGGCAGGGGGTGACCCCCTGCAACTCATGGAAACCAGAGCTGTCAGCTTGCAGGCGCCACAGGAGGTCAAACTAACTGCGGGGCTAACGCTGCCCCCCGGCCTGTATCAGGGAACGGAAGAACGGATACGGACTGATTCAATCGCTGGTCCAAGTTGTGCCGTCAAATAAAAGATCACGCTCTCGGACGAGCGGTTGGACGTGACGGAATTTGTTCGCAAGAGCGATTGATACGCGGTCCCGAGAAGGCCGTTTAGGTTACGTCGTCATAGGTTTTTCTTCGCGCCTGCAGATCGACCCCATGCTCTTTCGTTCGGGGCGCTGCGTCGGACCTGGCAGGATCGCGTCCACGCGCCGCTTTGCGCGGCCGAAGGTTCAGAGCGCAGACGTAACCAACCGCAAGCGCGATAATTGCGACGACCGCCCAAAATACGATTTCCATTGGACCCCTCCATCACCGAGGGTTTCTCTGCCACGAGTGATTTCTAGTCCGGTTCCCTCGATCAGTCAGCCGCTATTCATCGACCAAGCCGCAAAAACGAGTCGCCGAGGGGGACCGGACTGCGGCGCGGGCCATCGAGTGGCGTCCTTGAGCGAATGCGCCGGATAACTGGCGGAAGGCATGATTGCAATCACATCGGCGCTAATGCGCATTCACAATAATTCGATGACTGTTCCAACTGGCGATGCCTTTAGACACATCGCTTAGTGCGCCAGTACGCGGTGCGGCAGCTACGTTCTGCTGCGATCGGACTCACCCGATGATGTGAGAACAACAGTCTCGGAATAGGAGCAGGTCCAGCACTCAAAGGTTCGTTGGCCGTCGTCGGCCTGCTCGGTCGGTTCGATCATAATGGCGATCATCGGCACGCCACACGCCGGGCATCGTCGTTGGCCTATCGGTGGAGGAGTCGTCGGATCAAATCTGCGTGGCCGAGGCATACGGGGTACTCTTTTACACTACCATTCACCAGCGAAATCGTAGTTCTCACCAGCGAAATCGTAGTTCGAACTGGGAAGGACAGTCCAATCACTATCGCGTATGCCGCGATTCCTTTGCGCTCGACGCGGAGTGTGCCCACCCCAACCGCTGACAAAAATTTGGAGGCCTCATCACCCCAGGCTCGTTATACGGATTGCGACAGTGGTATGAAAAACCGGTGTGAAATTGCGAGTGATCTGAAAAGCCAATGCGAAGATGACAACCGGCTTTGTGCTAACCGCAATCAAAAAAATATTACTGTCATATGTTTGATGACTCTCCATAGCACCGGGGGAGTCGTAGGCGCTGCGATGCGATCCCGACACCATGTCGGTATATGCGTTCTGGGTCATAAACGGACCTGACACTCGCCGCGTACATGCTCTCGGGCCGTACCAAATTATGTCGGGCCCGTCGAAACTATGACAAAAGTTGAGGTCTCCATAGCCTGACGCAGCAACATGGCCCATAAAAAAGCGAGACAACCATGCCGACCCACGGATTGAAGCGTGTTCTGGCCGCTCGACTTGACGAAATGGCGCAAACCGGACGTCTCAAGGGCAGGGAAAGTGTGATTTGCGGGGTCGTGCCGGGGTGTGACGTCTACGGCCCGCGCTATCTCATTGAGGGTGAGGGAGACACCCCATTCCTGCGCATGAATTCCAACAGTTATCTTGGCATGGCGCTGCGCTCCGAGATCATCGATGCCGAGGAGAGGGCGGCCACCGCCTATGGCACTGGCCCCGGCGCGGTCCGCTTTATCAGCGGAACCTGGTCCCCACACGTCGCGTTGGAGCGGCGTCTCGCTGCCTTCCACCGCCGCTCGGGCGCCATGCTGTATTCGTCGGCCTATGCCACGATGATGGGCCTCGTCGCGCCCCTCGTGACCGACAAGACGGCGGTGATCAGCGATGAACTCAATCACAATTGCATCATCAATGCTATCGCGCTTGCGCGACCAGCGGAGAAGCACATCTACAAACATCTCGACATGAGCGAGCTCGAGCGAGCGCTTGGGCTCGCGGCGAAGACGTGCAGCCGTGCGATCATCGTGACCGACGGCATCTTCAGCATGCGCGGCGATCATGCCCCACTCGATCGCATCATGACGCTGGCGCGGTCCTACGACGCCAGCTTCGCGGAAAATGCCATCTTGGTGGTCGACGACTCGCACGGGGTCGGTGCCTTTGGCGCGACGGGGCGCGGCACCGAGGAGTACACAAATGCGCCACCGGCCGATCTGCTAGTGGCCACGCTGGGCAAAGCGTTCGGTGTCAACGGCGGCTATGTCGTGGCGGATGACATCATCATCCGGTATTTGCGCGAAACCTCTCCTTTCTACATCTATTCCAACCCGATCACGCCGGCGGAAGCGGCTGCTGCGGTCAAAGCGATCGATACCGTGGACAGCCCATCAGGAGCAGCTCTGCTCCGGCATCTTCGCTTGATGGTTACGCGTTTCAAGGCTGGGCTTATTAGGCTAGGCTTCGAAACCCTGCCCGGCGAGCACCCGGTCGTACCTTTGCTGCTGCGCGACACGGCACGCACCATGGCACTGGTTGCTCATTTGCGCCGTAACTACATCCTTGCCACTGGTTTGACCTACCCCGTGGTGCCGAAGGGCGATGAGGAAATTCGCTTCCAGATCAGTGCCGACCATACGCCGGATGACATCGATACAGCACTCGCTGCGCTCGGGCACTTTGTCGGCTAACGACAATGATGCTGTCAGATCCTTGAAACAATCAAGCGCTACGCACTTGGCATCGGTCTTCAGATTTGGAATTACCGACAAAATCAACGATCACAACGAAACCTGTCCTGCCACTTCACTCAAAACAACTACGGTTAATAGTTGCTAACCGTATTTGCCTTGCCGACCTACTATCCACCAAAACGGCCACGACATATTGATATAGCGAGTCCGTGCATGAGTCGTCGTAAAAAACTGGAGCCTCATGAGGCGGAGGTATGAGCTCTCGCAAGCGCATTGTGATCTGCGGTGGCGGCGCGATCGGCGCCGCGATCGCCTACTTCACAAGTCGACGGGGCGCGCGACCGGTCCTCATAGAACGTCACGAGGTCGCTGGCGCGGCCTCCGGCAAATCGGGAGGCTTCTTGGCGCTCGACTGGTGCCGCGGCACGCCGGTCGATCAATTGGCGCAGCGAAGCTTCGAGGTCCATGCCGAACTTTCTTCCGAGCTCGGGAATCCTTGGGGATATCGGCGTCTGACGACCTACGCCGGCTACGCCGCCGAGCACGATGCCGGACGCATTCCGGGTGGACGACCGTGGCTCTCGG
>Ga0126375_10000540_pt1 | contig 10598 bp, 16 predicted proteins | sample PanSoiMetPlot_14_FD_109577 | JGI IMG/M metagenome (GOLD analysis project Ga0126375, IMG submission 109577) | Tropical forest soil microbial communities from Panama - MetaG Plot_14 | ecosystem: Environmental > Terrestrial > Soil > Tropical forest | place: Panama | collected 2016-02-17 | reverse complement strand
GATAATCTGACCGGGTCGGGCCGACATGACGCAAATCCGGTTCGAGAGATAGACCGCCTCGGTCACGTCGTGGGTTACCATGAGGACAGTCTTGCGGGTCTCCAGCCAGATCCGCAGAAGCTCATCCTGCATGATTTCCCTCGTCTGGGCATCGAGCGCGCCGAATGGCTCGTCGAGCAGCAGGATCGCCGGATCGCGCGCAAGCGTGCGCGCGATCGCGACGCGTTGCTTCATGCCTCCGGAAAGCTCGCGCGGATACCGTTTTTCGAAGCCGCCAAGGCCGATGACTTTCACAAGGCGGTCGACAATCTTCTCACGCTCTGACGCGGCTAGGCCCTGGCGTTCGAGGCCGAAGGCGATGTTGTCGTGCACCGTCAGCCAGGGAAAGAGTGCGTATTCCTGGAAGACAATTCCGCGGTCGGTGCCCGGGCCCTTAACGGGAGCGCCATCGATAGCGACCTCGCCACGCGCGGCCAGGAATCCTCCGACGACATAGAGAAGCGTGCTCTTGCCGCAGCCCGACGGACCGACAATCGAAACAAACTCGCCTTCGTTGACAGTCAGATCGGTACCTCGCAATGCGAGCACGGGACCGTCCTCGCTTGCGTAGGTCTTCGATACGCCCCGAATCTCGATCTTCGGTCGGACTAGGTCGAGCACGGCCGTGGCAGATAGCTCAAAGCCAGGTACTTCGAGGCATCGACTGGTTGCGGAATCAGCTTTTCCTCGACCATTGCATCGATCGGCTTCTGGATGGCGATCGCTGGCACGCAGCCATTGGGATCGCGATAGTAATCGCTGCCCGTTGCAAAATAGCTGTCGAGCACCTCTTTCGGCGACTTCGTGAAGGCGGCGACGAGCTCGATGGCTTTGTTACGATTGGCCTTGTCATAGTACCAATTGAGCCCGGCAACATAGTCGGCGAGGAACCCACGCACAGCATCCGCATTCTGATTCAGGAATTCCGTGCGGGCCACCTGGAAGATAACGGAGGACGGGCCGAACGCATCTCCGCCGGTGAACAACGGCCGCAAATCGCCCTTGCGGCTTTCGACGGCAAGGAACGGAATAACGAGAACGCCGCAATCGACGCGCTTTTCCCGTATCGCCGCCGCCATGTTCGGGAAGTTGATTTCGACGATCTGCACGTCGCGCCTCGGATCGAGGCCCTTCTTCTTCAAAACGACGCGTAGGACGAGATCGACGGCAGAACCATAGGCATTGATGCCGACTTTTTTGCCCTTGAGATCCTCGACCGTCTTGATCGGCGAGTCCTGAAGCACAAAGAACGTGTTGCTCGCGTTGCCGGCGTGACCGTCCTGATAATTGTCGGAGATGATCGAAAGCCCGCCTGCAACGGCATTTTTTGCAATCGCGGTCGCGAAGGTCGAAAATGCAAGCGTCCCAAGGTCCGCTTGCCCGGATGCCAGCAGTGTGGCCGCCTCGGGCGTACCACGCGTGAAGGTCATTTCGAGCGTGTACGATTTTCCGTAGTTCTTGAGGACGTTCTCCTTCAAGTAATCGAGATAGATGATCGTCTCCATCTCGTTCGGCCCGATCCCGCCGCCCGTTGCATAGCGGATCGTCACCGGAGCAGCAGAGGCGCCGCGCAGTGCGCTCATTGAAGCGCCAACAAATCCGGCCGCGCCGAACTGCAGCAGCTGGCGCCTCGACAGTCGCCCGGAACCAACACCTGATATCGTGCGCATGTTCGACCTCCTTTGCCACGTCTGCAGTGATCTTGCTAAACGGGAGCGGCGGCCGCAATAGCCGTAGGAGAACACCAGCCATGTCAGTGACCAAGATCCAACCGAAGACGCTGTTTCAACGCGCGCTCGAAGGCCGTGTTCTGTACACGCACGTGGTTGTAGCCGAGACCCAGTCGCTCATTTTCATTTCCGGGCAGCTCGCGCGCGATAAGTCGGGAAACATTGTCGGGCCGCGCGACATGCGGGCGCAAATTCGCCAGGTCGGCGAGAATATTCGTGCTGCACTTGAGGCTGCCGGCGTTACACTCGCCAATCTCGTAAAAACCACAACATTTGTGACCGACATCGACGAGTTCTTTAAGCACGTCGACATCCGCCACGACTTTTTGGGCGTAGGTCTTCCGGCCAGCACCACCGTCGAGGTGCGACGGCTGTCGCATCCTGATCTGATGGTCGAAATTGAAGCGGTCGCCGTCAAGGACCTCGGCTGAAGCGCTTCCAAATGCTGCAGACCTGATAGGGCCGCAGGACGAACCGCGACACGCAGCGGCCATTCAAACATTCGTCCCGTCCCCCAAAAGAGGTGGGTTTACGTCGCTCCGAGAGATGGGTTGCTTCGTGACGCGCGGTCGGCCAAACGGCGAGGCATGCTCATCATCGACGATCTTATTACGGCAGCCGAACATACATCGACGCTGCCAAAGGCGCCTCAATGCGGGCTCATCAGGGCCGGTAAATCATCCGTATGGAAAAAAAGCTCGCTGCAGATCGCTAGTGCATTGATACTAAATTGAGAGCCTTGGCTGGCTTGACCCTGGTTGCAAATTCAAACATGAAGACAAAGATGATCGCAGGATTGAGAATAAAAGCGTGCTGGACTCACATCATCAAGCGGAACTGCACTTTCCCTTCGCCGCGCCTCTAAATCCTCATGAGTTGGTCGAGGTCCACCCGGGCGTGTTATGGGCGCGGTTGCCTCTACCTTTCCGCCTCGATCACATCAATGTCTACTTCATTGAAGACGGCGACGGCTGGGCCGTCATCGATACTGGCATCGGCGATGAGGTCACGCGGGCCGTTTGGCAAAGACTTCTTGATGGCCCTTTGCGTGGCCCGCGCATCACGCGCTTGATCGTCACGCATTTTCACCCCGACCACATTGGTCTCGCCGGCTGGCTAGCCGAGCGTTACGGCGTGCCGCTACTAACGAGCCAAACGACCTACCTTTCCTGCGTTAATATTTCGCTCAGCCCGGACGCCCTCGACGCCAAGATCTATCGCGATTTCTATCTCCGCCACGGTCTTGATGCCGAAACAACGGCACGGGTTTCGACGCGCGGCCATAACTATCTCAGAATGGTCACCGGCTTACCGCCAACTTTCCGTCGATTGGTCGCACAGGATGTGCTCAACATCGGTGGCCGTGTATTCGAAGTGCTTAGCGGAGATGGCCATGCGCCCGAACAGCTCATGCTCCATTGCCCGGCCGAAAAATTGTTTTTCGCGGCAGACCAGATTCTCGCAAAGATCACCCCAAACGTCAGCGTCTGGGCAGTGGAGCCGGACGGCAATCCTCTCGATCTCTACTTGCGTTCGCTGCGCAGCCTGCAAGCTTTGCTGCCGCCAGATACCTTGGTTCTGCCCGGTCATCAATTGCCGTTCCGACACCTGCAAGTCCGTTGCGCCGAACTCATTCGTCATCACGAAGAGCGCTGTGCTGCCATTGCATCGGCTTGCCACGGGGTACCACGCACCACTGCCGACATTGTACCGTTTGTGTTTCGGCGCCCGCTAGATCCTCACCAGATGAGTTTTGCATTCAGCGAGGTTCAGGCACACGTAAATTACATGGTCGAGCGAGGCGAGTTGTTCTGGGGAACGGGGCGCGACGACGTTTCCACCGTGGAATCTGCGGCTGCACCGCGCGCGACTGCTGGCGAATAAGCACTAGCGCGGGAATTTCAGTAAACTGTTTACCCTTGAGTTTACCTTAACAGGTAATCCCTGGTCAGCTTCACTCAGCATTTTTCTAAGGGTTTAATGGCGGTCCCGAGAGGGCTTCCCCGATCGAAAAAAAACCAGGCATTAGAGAATAGTGGGACAGCCAACCATTCCACTGAATGATATCCGGCGGCACGAGGCCGCCGGCGGCCTTCCATAAATAATGATAATCGGGAGGCGCAAAATGAAGAGCCTGAAGGATCCACATCGTGGAAAATGCGAACACCGCGCGCCGCGCGAGGAAGAAGCCGCGACGCGGTCGCGAACCTGCTGCTGACGATGAACCGGTGCGCGTGATCCGCTCATTCGGCCTTGGCGGAGCGCCGGTGCCCCTTCCGGCGAGATCGACCTCGAGACGAGGGCCGAGCGGATGAATGCCTTCTGGCGTGCGCTCGTCCAATTTCAGGACCAGGACGTAGTCGTCGTCGCGGTGTGCGCGACTGGGGGCGTTGGGGGCGAAGCACGAGCTATTGGGATAGTCAACGATCCTCGCCGTCTTCACCGGTGTGACGCCGGTCGCTAACGCTTGCGTGGATGCTGTCCAACCGTTGCGGTCCACGAGCCATTATCTTAGCGTGTCCTAACGAGTCGGCGAGGCCAACTAGGGGATCGCGAAAGACTTCGCCATCAGAAGAGTTAGCTGAATACTCGTCGCACTGCCAAACGCAGCGCGGATACGCACACGCGAAATAAAAGTACACTAACGAGCAAGCGCACAGAGAAGCTGTCGGATGGCTTCACGCCGAACGATGGATTGCGACGCATTCTTGTTGCTCCCAATTTTTTCATCATCTATCGCCGGCTTTGGCGCAGCTTCGATCAGGACGCTTCTTCGTCGATGTCGCGAATTTGTGGGAAAGATGCGTAGCTAGTGTTCTTACATCCATTCCGCTCAAATTGATTGGACAATATGAGATAGCCCCTAGCTACGTACTGCCACTCGGCCCTAGCCTCAGGGTCGCATTCTCTGTCCGCTTTCACGCGAAGCATTGCGGCCATTCGTCTGCATTTGACTGCAGGAGTCATGACTTCCTCAACCAACATCCCTACCCACGACGCAAACCCAGCAACAGGACGATTGGTTCCTTCACAAGCGATCACAGCTCGTTCGGTACTGAGTTAGGGAGAAAGACGATCTCGGCTTTGGCCATAAGCGGACATATGCGGCGCAAAAAGCCATGTCCGCTAAGGGCCAAAGCGGACTCATGCAGCGCAGAAAAAAACCGACCTCAGTAGTTTGAAATGTTTCTTCCGTAAAGCGTGTAGTTCGGACACACCACCACATCAAAACCGGTTGGTGTTCCGTCTGGCGTGTAGCCCATCTCTGGATGGCAGCCGCGTGGAACGGGCATGCAGCCGACGACGGTGCAAGCAATCTGTGGCTGTGCAGCAGCAGCACCCTTCGAGTGACGTTTGTGGTGCGTAGCTGCCGCGCTGGCCGGCATCAACTCGAGTGCAAGCACAACGGCCGCAGAGGCGACGGCTATGGCTGCGGAAGCTTTTAAGAAGTCGCGACGCTTAAGCTCAGTCATGATCGTTCCCCCTTAGCGACAATCTACAGATGCCTAGTGGAACGATAGCATTCGGTCGGCGTGCTCGGAAGTTAAATGGCGGCGCCCGCAAAGAGTTTGATAGATCGGAGGGGCCGTTAATTCATGCACGAATTCTACGAGTCCGGCCAATGCCCGCTTTGGGTCCGAAGCGGACATGTGCAGTGCAAGAGCCCATGTCCGCTTTACACCCGATAGCGGACATGTGCGGTGCAGCTAGGTGTCCGCTATGGGCCAGAAGCGGACTCATGAAAACGCTCAGCGCGTCCCCGATCCCAATGCAGTTCGCAGGCTGAATACAACCAAAACCATGGTGACGATAAGATGATAGAGCGGTCGTGGGTCGACCGGATTTGGCAGGGTCGCGGCAAAGGCGACAACGACGCCAACCCATAGCAGGGAGCCGGCCAAACAGATCCAGGCCAGCGGCCGATCGTCCGGGCGACTGACCCGCAAGAGATTGATGCCGGCCAGAAGAAGCGCGGCCACGCTGCCAGACAAGGCCCACACCAAATTTGAGCTTAGGGAAGGATAGGCACGATATGAACCGTAACCGTGCAAGAGCGCGCCGATCAACAGGAGCCAACCGGCAATGCGATCGACGAGAGGCAGAAAACCTTTCATGGGTGGTCAACCGTTTTCACGCACCAGGCGGCAGAACGTTGCCGCATCCGTGAACAATGCATCACCCGCGAAGGCCAAGCTTTCAAGCGACCGTTTCGCGGCGTCAGCGTGCCCCGCCCCGCACGCGTCGGTGATCACAACAGGGACAAAGCCGAGATCAGCCGCATGACGAACGGTGGGTTCAATTCCAATCTCCATGGCAATGCCGGCTATAGCGACCGCTGTAATGCCGCAATCGCGCAAGGCAAAACCAAGAGGAGTACCTTCGAAAGCCGACATGGCAAGTTTGTCGAATGTGGCTTCGCTCGGTAGCGGTTGCAATTCCGGCACAATGGCAAAGCCAGGCGTATCGCGCAGAAACCACGGCTGGACCTTTTTGGGATCATCGACACGCTGCCAAGTCATCGCCATCCGAAATTGGAAGGTGCCCATAAGCTCCTTGGGAAGGGACATGTGCCGGGTGAAAAACACGCGTATTTTGGCTGCGCGGACGGTTTCAAGGATCTCGCGTATTTTAGCGACGATGGCCTCTCCGTCTTTCACCTGATTTTTGATGCCGACCTGCATGTCATAGATCAGCAATGCCAAACTGCTTGCAGTGCAAACGTCTTCCAGCGTCTGCGGAATGTCGATCCCGAACGCCTGTTTCATCGATGTTCTCCTCGACTCAGCCAGCGGCAGGAATGCCTACCGCGCCGTTCTTGCAGTCATGGTGCGATCGTACGGCTCGCCGACATCCATCCTGGCATCAAATAAGAACTCCAGCGGCAATGGAGCATCCAGGGGAATATAAGACCAATTGAGAAATCCTCGCCTAGAGAGGGGGAAATCATCGACATAGCGTTTAGCTTCCTCCACGCTTTTGCATTCGAAAACAATGACGACCCCGGAAACGTCGACGCGCGCATAATTCTCCCTGACAATGCCTGCTAGCCGCCAAAAGTTTGCAACCTCCTCTTTGAGGTAGGGTTGGATGGTCTCCATCTGACGTCAAGTTTAAAGCTGTCGAAGGCGATTATTTTCATCGGCAGCTCTGCCACGCCGTGTGCTGCCCGACCCAATGGCAACTGGACGTCTGCATTTCAACGCACCGTGAGGTAAGCTCATTTTGCCGGGGAAGGACGTCCACGCAGGAGCCGCCCATGTCGAAACGGCTGCAAAAAAACATTCAATTGCCCAACCGAGTTCACACTCGCTGTACTCGGCGGAAAATGGAAAACAGTCATCCTCTGCTATCTGAAGCAGCAGCCTTGGCGATATTCGGATCTCCGCAAGCTCGTACCCGAGCTTAGCGACAAGATGCTGAGCGAAAGGCTTCGAGACCTAATCAGCGTCGGTCTCGTCGTGCATCACAAGCACGGCGCGGGACCTCGGGCCGCCGGACGCTATGGCCTGACCGCCAAAGGACGCTCATTAGGGAACCTGTTGAATCAAATTTACGAATGAGGCGATCAGCATGCCAAACTGTTTGATGTCGCGGTAGAACATCCACTCAAGAAACTACAGGGCGATGCGAGCGCGTTGAGGCAAAGACCGAGACTCGCGCCTAACTGCTAGTGCTGTCCGCTTTAGTCCCGAAAGCGGACATGTGCAGCGCACACGCCAATGTCCGCTAAGGGCCATAAGCGGACATTCACCCGATCACCTCGTCGGCGCGGGCGATGAGTATTGGCAGCACGGCGAGACCTAGGCTCTTGGCTGTCGAAAGATTTATGGACAGAACGAACTTGGTCGGCTGCATTACGGGAAGGTCGGAAGGCTTCTCACCCTTGAGAATGCGGCCTGTATAGATGCCAGCCTGACGGAATGCATCGGGTGCATCGGGACCCGGCTCATGAGCCCGCCTTCTTTGACGAAATCGTTCCTTACGTAGCACCCCGATACTTTCAATTTGGCGGTGAGCGAAACGACCTGTGCACGCCAAGCCTGTCGGCCTATTCCGCTTTGGGTCAAAAGCAGACACACGCAGTGCAAAACCGCTATCCCCGAAAGCAGACATCTTTCACCGACTGACTTTCTGAGTACAAGCACTAGCCTTATTTTTTCACCAAGTAGTCAATGCAAGTGCCAAGCATGACGTAGTCCATTGTTCGTATCCGCCCAATGTTTCGGTCATTTTCTAGAGCTTTGATGCACTTCCACCGGATCTCAGATGGAATTGTGTCCCACCGTTTGGCCATGTCTTGGCGTGAAGACGGCCCGGCAGCTTTTGCTATCTGGCATATTGATTTGCCCACGGCTTCGTCGGATTTGTTTGGTATTAGTGTGTTGTTTGCAAAGCTATTAGCTTTTTCTTTTATGCACTCCGGGCTGTCATAATAACTCAGATCATAGTCCGGCAAAGATTGCGCCGATAATGGCTGCAAGCCGAGCAACAGGAAGGCTAAGGTCAATATCCTTTTCATCCGCCAGCTTTGGCTCATACTCATTGTTCGCATCCATCGTACGATGCGATTTATTTTTTTGATAGATCGCTGTGCCGCTCGCGCAAATCAGTTTGCCGCCGACCTGTTGTCCGCTCTACCCCCGAAAGCGGACATGCAGGCATCTCGTCAAGATGTGGCCCAGCTATCATGCCCAGATAAGTGGTGTCGCGGCCTGCCCTGTATCAGCCTCTCTTGTGCGATCTGCTGCTTGCCCCAGCAATATGAATTCGGTCTTTTTTAGTGGCGTCCGAGCGGCTCTTCACATGATCGATGAAGGCTCGCAATTTCGGCATGATCTGCCGGTTGCCAGGATAATAAAGAAATACGCCGGGCACCATCGGCGCAAACGGCTCGAGCACCCGGACGAGTTTTCCTGATTTCAACGCCGCAGCGGCGATTGGCTGAGGCACTTGCGCGAGACCTAAGCCCTCAACCGCTGCGCCAAGCATGGTGGGAAAGTCGTTGGCGATGAAAGGTCCCGCGACGATCGCGTCAACGCTTTTATTGCCGGTGACAAAGGACCATGGCGCGATTGATCCGTTCGAGCGGCGCAGACGCAGGCACGCGTGCTGGCGCAGATCCTCGATGCGTTCGGGCCGCTTGTGGTTGCGCAGGTAATCTGGGCTGGCGACGACCACGAACGGAAACGACGGCGTCAGCCGTATCGCAATCATGTCGGCGGCGATGAACTGGCCAAGTCGGACGCCAGCGTCAAATCCGTCTGCCGCTATATCGACCAAGTGCTCGTTTGCAGCGATCTCCACCTCGACCTCGGGATACGCCTGGCAGAAGGATGCAATCAGCGGCTCCAGCAGGATCGGCACCACCGAGGGCGGCACCGTGAGGCGCAGCAATCCGGCCGGCCGCTGTCCGAGATCACGCGCAACCGCGCTTGCGGCGACGAGCTCCTCGAAGGCGGGTTTTGCCCGCGAAAGAAAGCGTTGACCGGCTTCGGACAGGCCGACGCTGCGCGTCGTGCGGATGAACAGCGCCGCGCCGACACGCGCCTCGAGTGCGCGGACCGCCTGGCTGATCGCCGATGGAGTGACCCCGAGTTCGGCAGCAGCTCGGCGAAAACTGCGATGCTGCGCAACACTCAGGAACGCCTCAACGCCGTCGAGCGCGCCCTGTCTGACTGTGAAGTTTTGCTTCATAGCTCATCGATATTATCGCGGATAGTCGGTTGGTGGAAGCGGTCGTATGTGTTGGTGAAATGATCCTGAAGGAGATTCCCTTATGACCGGCCAATCGCACGCTCAAACTCAAACTTCCACTTCAATAACCACAGGTGTCTTCGCGCTGCTAAGGGCAAAGCCTGGCGTGACACGGGAGCAGGTCATGGCCGTCATGCCGGCCGAGATACGAGCGACAGTCCAACTCTATATCGATGGGAAAATCCGCGAATGGTACTCGCGAGAAGACGGCAAGGGAGGAGTTTTCCTCCTGAACGCCTGGGACGTCGCAGAGGCGAGATCCATCATGGAGTCTTTGCCGCTTGCTAAAGAAAACATGCTGGACCACGAGTACATTCCAGTCGGGCCGCTGATGCCGTTACGTCTGTTAATGCGGAACGAGTCAGCCAAGCAATAACCCAGCACCCCCGTGCGGTCGAAGGCGGCGAGCCGTATCTCGAGCGCTGGACGTGAATCTGCATCTCATTGGAGGCCACATGTCACCGGAAACCCTTTTCCGAATACACCTCGTCTTGGGTTATGTTGCGTGGTTGCTTTGTTTCAGTGCGTACATTTGGCCCAAGCTCAAGGCGATGGACAACATCGAAGCGCAACGTGCCATCGCGACCTTGCACAGCTTCCGTTTCTTCGGACTCGTCTTCATCCTTCCGGGCGTCGTCGGCAATCTGCCGGCGGGCTTCGCTACGCTCGCCGCCTACGGCGACTTCGCGACCGGGCTGCTGGCCATGCTGGCACTCCTCATTGTGAAGATGCGTCCGCTATTTTGGCTGTTCGTCGTCGCCTACAATCTCGTGGGCGCGGCCGATCTCATCATCGACTATTACAACGCCACCCAACTCGGCCTTCCAGCCTTGGCAGGAGAATTGAGTTCCGCCTACGTGATCCCGATCATTTACGTCCCGCTGCTGATGATTACGCACGTCGTCGCATTTTATTTGCTGGTGCGTTCGCGGCCGACGGTGCAACGGGTATCGTTAGCAATGCGGCGGCGCCCTGGATCGAGAACCCGTAACCCGGCCAGAAGGGATGCCGCTTTAGCAGACATATGCTGTGCAACAGGGCATGTCTGCTTTGCCCCGAAAGCGAACATGTGCG
>Ga0126375_10000538_pt1 | contig 10611 bp, 17 predicted proteins | sample PanSoiMetPlot_14_FD_109577 | JGI IMG/M metagenome (GOLD analysis project Ga0126375, IMG submission 109577) | Tropical forest soil microbial communities from Panama - MetaG Plot_14 | ecosystem: Environmental > Terrestrial > Soil > Tropical forest | place: Panama | collected 2016-02-17 | reverse complement strand
TTGTCAACGGTCGTGAAGGAGCTATTCTTCTCGATTTCAATGTTGACGGTATTATTTATGACAAGATCGAACATCCTGTGGAGGGTTTGTCGTGGCAGAGGAACAGGTAATAGAACATGTAGCTCAGGGATTCGAAGAGGCGGCAAGAGCAACTCGTCGAATCAATGTGCATAACGTCAGTCTTGTGTTCGGAGGTCTCGCAGTAGGAGCGGCCATTGGTTTTTACTTTGGTTATCGGTTCAACAGGGAGAAGATCCGTGCCGAAGAGTTCCAACGAAGTGAACGTGAGATCGCCGAGATGCGAGCAGTTTACCAAGCAAGAGAAGCCCGTCACGAAGCAAAGAGGACGCGAGAGGCAAGAGAAGCGTCAATGCCGGAGAAGCCTGCGGTTGACGACTTGGTGAAAGAGAAAGGATACACGTCATATTCTCGGACAGATGCTCCTATTGAAGAACGTCCTCTTCCTTCTCCGGTTCCCGGTGTTGTAACCCCTTCTCCAAGCGATAAACCCTCTATCGACTCGAGAGAGAAGATCAATAAGATCAGAGAAGCATATTTGGCCAGAAGGTTGTCCGAAGGTGGAGATAAGGACAAAAATGAAGGCTGGGTCTATGCTCAGGAATTGACCCAGAGATCCTCAACTCGTCCGTACATCATCCATGAAGACGAGTTTTCTCAGTGTGAGAGCGGTTATCAGCAGGTGACTTATACTTATTACGCTATGGATGACGTTCTCACCGATGAGGAAGACACGATTCTCAACAATCGAGAGAATCTGATCGGAGCAAACACTCTTCGATGGGGTCATGGGGCAAGTGACATCAATCTCGTACATATTCGTAATCCAGTATTGGAGATCGAGTTCGAGATCTGTCGTATGCCTCAAAGCTTCGAAGCAGAGGTTCTAGGACTACAGGATGAAGAACCAAGTTGAAAAGAAGTACTTTGAATGGCTGATCTCTCAAATCAATATTCAAGGTACGCGCACATTCTACGACCTGTTCGAGATGTTGTTCACAATTGAATTCGTCTGGACAGTTCCCCACGACGACAACCGTCTTCAAGATGGACTCGACTTGAGAACCGAGTTTGTGAACGAGCATCCTCATACCAGGAGAAGAACTCACTGGGACAAGGGTGCGACCGTTCTTGAAGTCATCATAGCTCTTAGTCGGCGCCTAGCATTCACAGCAGGGGGAAGAGCTGAAGATTGGGCATGGCAATTGATAAAGAATCTTCGGTTGAACAAAATGACTGATCCTTTCACGGAGAATAAAGCGCGAAGAGTAAACCGCATCCTAGAAAATCTCATTTGGCGCCAGTATCGAGAGGATGGTCTCGGAGGTTTCTTCCCTCTGAATTGGCCGGACAAAGATCAGACCCAAGTAGAGATCTGGTATCAAATGCAGAAGTACGTCAACGAGATTCAGCAGGCGTCTTAGATCTTAGGGGTTGGGAAAGGGGATCGGATGGACTTTTATCAGATCCGAACCCGAGAGCTGAAAAATGGGCACTGCGAATTGTTCCCGGATTTCATTATCGGTCGCTCTCAGGATCTGATGGTTCAAGGACGAACCTTTTACGCCATTTGGGACGAGAAAAAAGGTCTTTGGTCTCGTGACGAGTACGATGTTCAACGGCTTGTTGACGAGGACTTGGAAGCCGAAGCGGAGAGGTTGAATAAAGAAACTGGAATAGACTATGAAATAAGGTACATGCGGTCATTCCAGAGTGCTTCGTGGACGCAATTCAGGAAATTCCTGGCAAACATTAGCGACAATAGCAAACCACTCGATTCCAAGATCATATTTGCCGACACATCTATTAAGAAGACTGACTATGCGAGTAGGAGGTTATCTTATGCAATCGGTGGAGATGATATTTCGGCTTGGGACGAGCTCGTCGGGACATTGTATTCAGTCGAAGAGAGGGCAAAGATAGAATGGGCTATCGGGTCCATCATTGCCGGAGATTCGAAGAAAATTCAGAAATTCTTCGTGTTCTACGGTCCTGCTGGATCCGGTAAGTCCACTATTCTGAATGTTATAGAGAGGCTGTTCGAGGGCTATACGACCACTTTCGACGGAAAAGCACTTGGTCGTTCTGATGCAGCATTCTCTACAGAAGCCTTCAAGCACAATCCACTAGTAGCCATACAACATGATGGTGATTTATCAAGGCTTGAAGACAACACTCGGCTGAATTCAATTGTCTCGCACGAACACATGCTAATGAATGAGAAGTACAAGCCGAGCTATACAGCAAGAGCGGACGCGCTTTTGTTCATAGGATCAAATCAACCAGTCAAGATCACCGATGCAAAATCAGGGATAATTCGACGATTAATTGATATTCATCCGGCTGGAGTACGAATTCCTGTCAGGCATTATCAAGTTCTTCTAGATCGTATTGATTTCGAGCTAGGTGCCATAGCTGCCCATTGCTTCATGAAATATTTGTCAATGGGTAAAAACTACTACATGGCCTATCGCCCACTCGAAATGATGCTTCAAACGGATATTTTCTTCAACTTCATTGAGGCTTACTACGACATATTCAAGTCTCAAAACTATACGACCTTGAAACAGGCGTATGCGCTTTACAAGGAATTTTGTACCGAAAGCGGTATAGAGAGACCTCTCCCACAGTATAAAATGCGTGAAGAGCTCCGTAACTATTTCGACGAATTCAAAGACAAAGCCGAGGTAGACGGAGAGAAAGTACGTAGTTATTACTCCGGTTTCAATGCAGAGAAATTCAAAATGCCGGTAGATAGAGACATAGATGCCCCTGCTTTCTCGTTGGTGATGGACGAGATAGAATCCCTTTTAGATATTGAGTGGGCTAAGAGAACGGCACAGTATGCAAACAAGGATGGAGCGCCTACTCTGAAATGGTCCAATGTCACGACCAAGCTCCAGGATATTGACACATCGAAGTTACATTTCGTCAAGGTTCCGAGAAAGAATATTGTCATCGACTTCGACTTGAAAGGGCTAAACGGGGAGAATAGTCTTGAAAGGAACCTGGAAGCAGCTAGTCGTTGGCCAGCTACCTATGCCGAGATCAGCAAATCCGGAGAAGGCGTACATCTTCATTATGCTTATGAAGGAAATCCATCAGAACTTGCCCCAGTCTACTCAGACGGTATCGAGATCAAGGTCTTCACTGGCGATGCATCTCTACGTAGAAAACTATCCAAATGTAATTCGGTAGCCATAGCGACAATCAGTAGTGGACTACCGCTTAAACAAAAGAAGGAGAAGATGCTTAAGGTTCAGACCATCAAAACTGAAAAAGGCCTTAGGCAGCTGATCGAACGGAATCTAAAGAAAGAGATTCATCCAGGTACCAAACCGTCTATTGACTTCATTCATCATATTCTCGAAGAAGCCCATAATGATGGATTGAAGTTCGACGTCTCTGACTTGAAACCTCGACTAATGGCATTCGCCAACAACAGCACGAATCAAGCATCTACCTGTCTGAAGACTGTTCAGGCAATGCGTTTCCAATCCGAGCCAGAGCTTGAAGCTGATGTTGTTTTGGATGTCGATGATGAACGAATGGTTATATTTGACGTTGAGGTTTATCCGAATCTTTTCGTCATTTGTTGGAAGTTTCGTGGAAGTGACAACGTTGTTCGAATGATCAACCCGAAAAGATCCGAAGTCGAAGCCTTGGCAAAGATGAAGCTGGTGGGCTTCTATAATCGGCGATTCGACAATCATATTCTCTATGCAGCAATGATGGGTTACACGATCGAACAGCTATATGCTCTGACACGAAAGATCGTCGTAGACAACAACCGCAATGCGATGTTCGCGCAGGCGTACAACTTGTCCTACGCCGATATTTGGGACTTCAGCTCGATCAAACAGGGCTTGAAGAAATTCGAGATCGATCTCGGCATACACCATATGGAATTAGATCTACCACTAGATCAGCCTGTTGACGAGAAAGATTGGCCACGAGTTGTCGAATATTGCGTCAACGATGTCCGAGCAACTGAAGCTGTGCTCGAAGATCGTTGGGAAGATTTCGTCGCTCGTCAGATCTTGGCCGAACTAAGTGGGTTAAGTATCAATGACACTACTCAAAGACATTCCGCGAAGATCATATTTGAGAATGAAAAGAACCCGCAGCAATACTTTGTCTATACAGATCTAAGTCAAGAATTTCCGGGTTATACGTTTGATGCGGGTAAAAGCTCTTATCGAGGAGAAAACCCAGGAGAGGGTGGGTACGTATATTCCGAACCGGGAATCTATACTAACGTTGCTTTGCTGGATATTGCTTCGATGCATCCTACCACTATCGAGATTCTAAATTTGTTTGGGAAGTATACGGAGAGATATTCTCAACTAAAAAAGGCCCGGCTAGCCATCAAAGAACGGGCTTTTGATAAAGCAAGAAAAATGTTCGACGGTCGTTTAGCTCTATATTTACAAAACGAAGATGGAGCAGACAAACTGGCTTATGCTTTGAAGATCGTTATCAATATTGTCTACGGACTTACATCAGCTTCATTTCCTAATCCGTTTCGGGACAATCGCAACAAAGATAACATCGTAGCCAAGCGTGGAGCTCTTTACATGATAGACCTGAAAAACGATCTGATCGACAAGGGCATCAAAGTAGTTCACATCAAGACCGATTCGGTGAAGATCCCTGATATAGACAACGGCGCAATCGCTTTTATTTTGGCGCATGGAAAACGATACGGCTATGACTTCGAGCACGAGATCACTTACGATAAATTGTGTCTCGTGAACGACGCCGTTTACATAGCTCGAAAAGGTGATAATTGGACTGCCGTAGGTACCCAATTTCAACACCCCTATATTTTCAAATCGTTGTTTTCAGGTGAAGAATTAACCTTCAACGATTATTGTGAAAGTAAAAACGTGGTTCAAGGCACAATGTATCTAGATAGAAAGGAGCGTGAAGACGGTGAAGAACTGGATCATCGGGACATGCGTCATCTTGGGAGGACTGGGCGCTTTGTTCCTGTCCTCGAAGAAGGTGGAACGTTATATCGAGTCAAAGAAGAAAAGTATTATGCAGTAGCAGGTACAAAGGGATACAAGTGGATCGAAGCTGAGATCGCTCAGTCGATGGATAGTCTAAAGATCGACATGTCATATTTCGAGAAGTTAAAAGCTGACGCTGTAAAAACTATCGAAGAGTTCGGTTCATATGAGGAGCTGGTAAAATAATGCCGCGGGATGACAATACTGTCTTGATGGAAGGCGTCCGTATCATATTCCGTAACTTTTCAGGAAAGGAGGGACAATATAATCGCGAAGGAGACCGCAACTTCGCAGTGCTCTTGGATGAGAAAGTCGCAACCGCAATGGCCGAGGACAATTGGAACGTCAAGTGGCTCAAGCCTCGGAACGAAGACGAAGAAGAATCACCGCAAGCATATTTGCCCGTTTCGGTCAACTTCAAAGGTAGGCCCCCTCGTATCGTGCTAATTACTTCTCGTGGGCGTACCAACCTCGATGAAACCTCAGTCGAAATGCTCGATTGGGCCGACATCATCAACGTCGATCTGATCATCCGTCCTTACGAGTGGACGGTTAACAACAAGAGCGGCGTCAAGGCATATCTTCAGAGTATCTATGCCACGATCGATGAAGATCCTCTGGAGGTAAAGTATAATCAGCTAGATCAGGCATGATCACTGTTATAGTAACGATTATCGTAACGTCTATTGTAGTTCTGGTCAGTATTGCTTTTGGATACTTCCTTGGCATAACCCGCAATCGAAACGAATAGGACACATGGAAAATACAAGTATTACCACCAAGTATGTCCGAAAGCCGCTATTCGTGGATGCTGTACAGGTTACTGAGCAGAATTTTGCCGATATCGCAAGGTGGTGCTTTGGTGAAGTCGGCAATATCGACGAGTCGCCAGTAGACAGGTCTATGCCTGTTCAGCCGACCAAGCAGTATATCCATGTGCGTGTGCATAACCCGAAGAACCCAAGGCAAACAAAAGCGTTCGTGGGGGATTGGATTCTCTACACCGAACGCGGCTACAAGGTCTATACAACTAAAGCATTTCAAGCAAATTTCGATCTTGTAGAAGAATTCCAAACCTGACCAGTCATGAAATTTGATTACGAACTTCTCTCAGAAGATGAAGTACGTCATCACATTCGTTCGTGCGAAAGCCAACACGTTCAGCAGGTTATATTTAGCACATTCATGGACACTCTGACACAGATCTGTTTCACAGAGAGAAAGATCAGAAGTAGCATCATGTGGGAAGGTGCTAGATCCTGGAAAGTTAAGGGGTAAACATGGCCGAGTCGAGAAGCCTTGTCATTGCGGTCAAAGAGGATTTCGGTCCGTGGCAGTCAGGTCAGTTGCTTCGAGAGTTCCAGCAGTTGACCGATAAGGACAAGGAGGACCTCGTCAAATACTACGCTGAAGAGGGCCAAGAGGTCATCCTCAAGAAACAGTAATTCTAGGTGGTCGGCGTAAAATTCTAAGCCGCAAGTCAGGATGAGGTAGTGACCCCTCCTCGGAGCCTGGCGTCCAAGACCGGACAGTCCGGAGCGGCCACCTTTATATTCTTGAAGCGAGGTAATATGAATGAAGATGACGACGATATAGTAGAGATCAGCTTCGAGAAGCTTGAGAACGGAAGATGGATAAAAGTTGAAGACGATCCTGAAGATGATGAGTCGGAGATTGTCACTCGAATCGACCCTGGAAAAGTATACAGTCAAATAGAGAATCTCAAGAAAAAAGGTTGGAAAATATACCAAGATACTCCGGATTTCAATGGATTCATCTTGTATTTCAATCTATCCAAGTCTAAGTAGAAATGCTCACGGAGCGGGCAGGTGCCGGACCCTGAGGCAAACGTGAGAGGGTATGGTAGGCCGTTTTGGATCCCGCTCGAACGCACTCGGCTACGCGATGCTCACTAAGTTACTTTAAACTATAAGCAAGGAGAATACATGCCCGACGAAGTTACCAATATCAATGAAGTTAGAACGACGAGTGATGGGACTGTCAAGATCTCGGTCGAGAAGTACGAACAATTGCTCAGGGCAGCTGCCAAGCCTACAGTAATTAATCGGACCGAAGTCGTCAAGACAGCCGAAATGGCCGCTAAGGAATTTCGGATATGGGGTTGCACCTTCATGGGACTAGGCGCGACCATGTTCACTATCGGCGCATTCCTTTACAAAGCCGGGCGCAATATTTAAGGATACTTTTCTGGAATCTATCCTCGAGGGTGTGATTCTAGAGTCCGTGGAGCTTGATAACCTCGCGACGGACATATTTTTGTCCCCGAGCAAGGAGTTTTTAGCGTGCTAAAAGCAACCGCCCTAATCGCGACAGCATTGGGTTTGCTGATCAATACGATTAGTACGGAGGCTGATGCTAAACGAAATGTGTCAGCGGCACAGCAATGTCCGGGTCATGTCCAGGGCGTGTATTATTATCGCGGCATGACTCGTAGTTGGCAGCGAAAGATGAACGTAGCGCCAACACGTTCAGAATTCAATGCATCGTTAGTGCGATCTTGTCCGTATACAATTTGGGTCGCACATCGCTGGCAACACCGGGCAAGCAAGTGGCACGTCAAATACATCCGATACAACGCATATTTACAAGAACAACAAAAATTAAGAGAACAACGTAGAGTATCGGTAGTATCTGTGGAAGGATATGCCCCACTTTGTGGAGCTTCTTGTGTCGCATGTGAATCTGGTTTCAACCCGAATGCATGGAACGCGGCAGGATATTGGGGCTGGTACCAATTCGACTACGGCACTTGGGTAGCTCATGGTGGAATTCCTTCACATTGGGGAAAGAGTAGCACTTCGTCGGGAGAACAGACAGCTATAGCCAGTCGAGTTCGATACGACGCCTGGCCAAATTGCTGAATTGTAAGGAGAGTTTATGGCAGATCCTAAACTCGAAGTTGAGAAAAGACTTGACAAAGCCGAAAAACGTCTTGATCAACTCGAGTTAGCAGTCAGTACTACAGCACAATGGCTCGTACAAGCACAAACAGGTTTCAGTGCAAAAGATGCTGAAGGAATCGAGAAAATCCTTCGAGGGGAGACAGTAAGTGCCAGTGAAGAAAACTAGCGGAGGCGGCTATCAATACGGCCCCACTGGTAAAGAGTACAAAGGTAAGAACGCAAAGAAAAAAGCCACCAAGCAAGGACGAGCCATTCAAGCTAGCAAACAATCTCGGAAGAAGTACTGAAGGATAGAAAATTCTGGAGGATATTTGCTCCGCGGGTGCTGGGGTACCCAGAGCAGGTAAAATCCAGAAAAACCCCGGGGGGAAAATCTGTCCAAACTTTTCCTGACTAGTGCGGACAGATCCTCCCGGGGATAATTTTAGTTATTAATAAGGAGATATCATGCCGAATGAAACTGTAAGACCGTATAGAGATCCTGTTCCAGGTCGTGGATCGATCGAGCTCAGAAGAACTGCCGCAGGTGTATATTCTTGGGTGATCACGATTTGGACAGATGCGATCGTCACGGATAACCATCTGATCGGCATGATCGACTCAGTGCAGAGGGTAGATGACGAGCTTCGCCAGAGATATCCGGATGTCGGTGGAAAGCCGGAAGCAGGAGCCAAGAAATGAAACTATACGAAATGATTCGTGACGAAGATGTCTCTGGTGTAAGCGGAACGGGTCCTGTCGGAGAGATCGTAGAATTTGAAAGTGGCTGGTGCGCGGTGTCATTTTATGGATATACGGCCGACGTGCCGAACGTCATCGTTTACTCAAAGCTCTCCGATGCAGAGAAGATTCATGGCCACCAGGGTCGTACCCGTCTTGTGCAACGTGATACCCCTGGACATTTCGTAGGTAAGTATGGATGGAAACCGGCGAATATAGATGACCAAGGTTTAGATCCAATCCCATGAATAACGAAGAGGCAAATAGTGAACTGGGACGCTCTTCTCGGATTTTAGCTTTTGCCCTTGTAGAAGAAGTCGCAGGAGAGGACTGGAGAGACAGGGATATTGACAAGCTGCAGAGAGCTCTCTTCGAATTCGGAAAAGCGCTCAAATCCGAATTAGTTATTAGTCTGAATGAATAGGAGATACATGGGTCGTATCGAAGTACAGGGGATAGTCTCGGCAACGAATGGTATGCCTTGGGTGCAATTCCGGCAACTTAATGACGATGGCGAACTCGAGGTACAATTCCAACTCACTCCTCAAGAGACCCGAGAATTAGCTATTAACATGATCGGTGCCTCGATGAATGCAGTCTATGACGCGGCGATCGTCTCCTTCTTCAAGGAAAGAGATCCCGAGAATTACGAAGAGATGTCTGCTCAGATGCTCGTCCTTATTCGCCAGCATCGAGCCGATATTTGGGGACTTCCCGATCAGCCATCGGATTGGAGGACAAAAGACGAATGAGCTTGTTCAGACGTAGACCGAGGAACTGGGTGGATATTGTCGAGGATCCGCATACACCCTACATGATCGGCCGACTGCTGGGTGCGAATGAGATGGCTATTGTGGTCTTGTCGAAAGAGGACAACCAACAAGCTACAAACGTTGCCCAGGTCTTGGACAGGATTCAGAACTATTTTACTGAGGAAGGTACGATTATGGCGGCACAATCAGAACAGCCGACGTTAGTCACAAAGCCTTCGAGACCAGGATGAAGAAACAGAAGAGTAGGGTAATCGAGCTGATTCCGCAATGGCCGCAAGTACGCTGTGATGATTGTCATAGAATCTCAACCATAGAGCAGAAAACGGAGATGAACCCCTGGAGTTGTCCATATTGTAAGAACGATCATTTCTCGACCTCGATGAGATTCTGATGGAGTGGAAAGAATACAGACCTCCTACATTTAAACCACCAGAAGCTGGATATTACCTTATCACTTGGAGAGATGTATCTTCTCGTGTAAGAAGGGATCTATTGAGAGAAACCGGCAGACTTTGGGTCTCAGAAGCTTGGTACAACCCGGATGCGCTCGTACCCTGGTGGTGGAGTCGTCGCTACACGGGAATGCCCCATCTTGGAATCGAGATGGCAATTCGGCACGATGTACTGGCTTGGATGGAGTTGCCAAAACCATACAGGGAGTCTTAATGTTCATAGCAACATCGACGAGAGGAGATCGAAAACTTCTCGTCATAGGCCTCGAGGAAGAGAACATAAAAAGACTCCTCAACGACCAGCCTATCTACAAAGATTTCAACAGAGACCTTCCTCAAGGATCAGGTCTCGAGGAATGGGACGTCGTAATATTGGGCCCTGAAGATCTTACGCGATTTGTAGCTCAATATGGAATTAAATATGACCCTAAGAGATAAAGATATAAGTAGACATCAACTAACGATGCTCGATCTTCAGCCTCACCAAGAGAAGGCTTTAGAGCAGATTTCGAATGGTAAAATATTGTGGGGTGGTGTGGGAAGTGGTAAGTCTCGTGTTGCTGTAGCCTACTACGTAAAGCACTTGCACGACATCGATATCTACGTCATCACCACCGCGAAGAAAAGAGATTCTCTTGACTGGAACAAGGAGTTCGCTCGAGTCGGTATCGGTCGTCACGCAGACGCCACGACAAGAGGAATCCTGACT
>Ga0126375_10000536_pt1 | contig 10616 bp, 9 predicted proteins | sample PanSoiMetPlot_14_FD_109577 | JGI IMG/M metagenome (GOLD analysis project Ga0126375, IMG submission 109577) | Tropical forest soil microbial communities from Panama - MetaG Plot_14 | ecosystem: Environmental > Terrestrial > Soil > Tropical forest | place: Panama | collected 2016-02-17 | reverse complement strand
GGCAAACGGCACATTCTCATCCCATACGGCGGCTGATACCGTTAAGGCGCGCCGGCGCGAGACCGGCGGAATGACCGGGGGGAGACATGCGAAAACGCTTCGTTGCGCTGGCGCTGGCGGCGCTGGCCGGTTTCTTTTGCGCGCAGGCACAGGCGCAGACCTATCCGTCACGCCAGATCACGCTCATCGTCCCTTTCCCGCCGGGCGGCTCGACCGATGTCGCCGCGCGCATCCTGGCCGAGCGCATGCGGGCGCCGCTCGGGCAACCGGTCATCATCGAAAACGTCGGCGGCGCCGGTGGCAGCATCGCGGTCGGACGCGTCGCGCGCGCCGCGCCCGATGGCTACACGATCGACATCGGCCAGTGGGATACGCACGTCGGCAGCATCATCTACAAGCTCGACTACGACCTGCAAAAGGATTTCGAGCCGATCGGGCTCATCTCCAACAATCCGCAGCTGATGGTCGCGAAAAAGGATCTCCCCGCCGACAATCTCAAGGACCTCATCGCCTGGATGAAGGCGAACCCGGGCAAGATCAACTTCGTCAACCAGAACGCCGCCGCAAACGTTAGCGGCGTTCTGTTCGAGAAGCTGACCGGCCAGAAGGTGCACCTCATTCCGTATCGCGGCGCAGGCCCCGCCATGACCGACCTCGTGTCAGGACAGGTCGACCTGCTGGTGGTGCAGGGTGCGGTCGCGCTGCCGCAGATCCGCGGCGGCAAGATCAAGGCGATCGCAAATCTCTCACCGCAGCGCTCGGTCTCGATGCCCGACATTCCGACCTCGGACGAAGGCGGCGTGCCCGGGCTTTACATGTCGGGCTGGTTCGGTTTCTTCGCGCCGAAAGGCACACCGAAAGACGTCATCGCCACGCTCAACAAGGCGATGGTCGAAGCGCTTGCCGATCCGGCCGTGAAAGCGCGTTTCACCGACCTCGGGCTCGACGTCGCCCCGCGCGAGCAGCAGACACCCGAAGGTCTTGCCGCCTTCCAGAAGGTCGAGATCGACAAGTGGTGGCCGATCATCAAGGAAGCCGGCGTCTTTGCGCAGTGACGACAATGGTCCGCGTCAGCGCGGGCAGCTGATCGTTTCGTCTCGGCGCGAAGGGGTTTAACTTCTTGGTCATTGGAAGACCGCTGCGGCGAAAGCTTCAAGCCGCCAGCGACAAAATCATTGCTTACAAGGACGACGTCAGACGCAAACGTCGAATCGATTCACTTGTGAATCTTTTCACGTTTTTTCGCTGCGATATGCGAGAGCCAAATGGCAACTCCCACCAACGAAAGGATCGCGATGACTTTGAGGTCCATCCCGTTACCGTGTTTGCTGACAGTCCAACCCCCTTCTAACGCGGTCGGCTGCATTATCATCATGAGGACAAGTCACACCTGATTTGCGTGCGCCGCAGGCCTCGCGAAATCTGACCTGAATTTGATTTGCTCCTCGGCCAGCAGCTGCAAAATCTCCTTGCGCTTTGCGGCGCTCGTCCTTTTGTCCGCAAGCGTCCGGTAAAGGGCGACATTCTGACGGGTGAAAAACCTGTCCAGGCCAACGATGTTCATGTCAAAGCCATTTTCGTGCCGGTGCAGCACTTTCCTTTTTGCCATCCGCTTCGGTCCCAATTTCGGGAGATCGCGCCCGCCAAATTTTCAACGGGGCCGCGTCGGCCGACCTGCGTTAACGCGCCGTAATTTTTGCGGATTTTGCCTGCGCCAACATGCGCAAGTATTTTGGGCAAATATTCAAAGAATGTCGCCGGTTTTGCCTGGCAGAGCGGCGATCCTCTCCCCGCCCGGATCACGGGTTTGCGTATGGTGATGCAGCAGGCGCTCGGGTCCGAACGATGCTGCGAGACCGTCGAGAAGCCATACTCCGCCGGTGATCAGAAGCATCAAGAACACGAATACGACGGCGTTGACCTTCATGCGCTCACGGTAATCATCGAGCAGCCACAAATCGTCGGTCGATTTTTCCGGCGCTCTCAACGTGGCCAAGTTAGACGACGAATGCAGCCGCCGAGCATTTCGGTACCGTCGCAGATCAACAATATTTGAAACGTCGGAGACCGATGATGATCGATAGGGGTGCATTCCGTTCCCCCGAACTCAACGCGGCAGGTCGCGCCCACCAAACAATAAGCACGTGCGGATATATGTTCCATTCTCTTCGGAGGCCGCCGGATTAATTGCGCATAAAAGTTACAAAATGGTCATGCCGAAACTGCATCGGGGAACACAGGATTTGGACCGCGCAGACGTTATCTGAGCGAGGCGGGGCGGCAGACAACCAACGGTGACCTCGGAGATTTTTTTGACACGTCCATTTTCTTTCCGGCTTGGCACCCTGGCAGGCGTGCTGGGCATTTGTGCCATTGCGCTCTTCGGTTATGTGGGCTGGCGTTACATGTCCGGCGGCTCCGGCCAACGCGAGGCCAAAGGTCCGGCGCCGGTGTCGGTCACGACGCAAACGATCCAGAACTCGGACTTCCCGGTGTATCTGAACGGTCTCGGCACCGTGCAGCCTTATCGCACCGTAACCGTGCGCAGCCGGGTCGATGGCCAGGTGATCAAGGTCGAATTCCGCCAGGGTCAGATGGTGAATGAAGGCGATCTGCTGGTGCAGATCGACCCGCGACCGTTTCAGGCCGCGCTCGAAATGGCGCAAGCCAAGAAAGCGCAGGACGAAGCCAACCTGAAAAATGCGCAGCTCGATCTCGAGCGCTACAGCCAGCTTGCCAAGTCGGACTACGCATCACGGCAGCAGCTCGACACGCAGCAGGCGAAGGTCGACCAGCTCAATGCACAGATCAAAGGCGACCAAGCCTCGATCGACAACGCGCAGACCCAGCTCAGCTACACGACGATCCGCTCTCCCCTTACCGGCAAGGTCGGCTTCCGGCTGATCGACCCCGGCAACATCGTGCATGCGACAGACCAGACAGGCATCGTCACGATCGTGAAGCTGCAGCCGATCTCGGTTGTGTTCACGGCGCCGGAAGAAAACGTCGGACAGATCAACAATGCGCTCGCCGCCGGCGCCGTGCCGGTCATCGCGTTGTCTTCGGACAGCACGAAGACGCTCGGTCAGGGCCATCTCGCGCTGGTCGACAACAAGGTCGACCAGGCGAGCGGAACGATCCAAATGAAGGCCACCTTCGAGAACAAAGACAACGCACTGTGGCCCGGACTTTCAGTGGCGACGCGGCTCCTGGTCGATACGCAAAAAAATGTCCTGGTCATAGCGAACGACGCGATCCAGCACGGGCCGAACGGGCTCTACGCGTTTGTCGTCGGCAAGGACAACATGGTCGAGAAGCGCGACATCGCGGTGGGCGATGAAGGCGCCTCGCAAAGCATTGTGCGCAAAGGCCTTGCGAGCGGCGACCGCGTCGTCACCACCGGGCAGTACCGGCTGACCGAAGGCGCGCTCGTCACCCCGCGTAACGAAAACCTCTCGCCGTCGTCGTCGCCGGACAAAGAGGCGGCCAACACACAAAAAGAACACTGATCATGGCTGGGGGAATCTCCGCACCGTTCATCCGACTGCCGGTCGCCACCTCGTTGCTGATGGTGGGCGTATTGTTCGTGGGCCTTGTTGCCTATCCGCGGCTACCGGTGGCACCCCTGCCCCAGGTCGATTTCCCCACCATCCAGGTCAACGCCACCCTTCCGGGCGCAAGCCCCGAGACGATGGCATCGGCAGTGGCCCAGCCGCTGGAAACGCAATTTGCGCAAATCGCCGGCGTTTCGCAGATGACCTCGACCAGCGTGGTCGGCTCGACATCGATCACGATCCAGTTCGTCCTCGATCGCAATATCGATGCCGCCGCAAACGACGTGCAGGCCGCGATCAATGCCGCCGGCGGGCAATTGCCTAAAAACCTTCCAAGCCCGCCCACCTATCGCAAGGTCAACCCGGCGGACTCGCCCATCCTTCTGCTCGGCGCGACCTCGGATACCCTTCCGCTGACCGAAGTCGACGACAACATCGAGACAAAGCTCGCCCAGCAGATCAGCCAGATCTCCGGCGTCGCGCAGGTGTTGATCGGTGGCCAGCAAAAGCCGGCGATCCGCATTCAACTCGACCCGGCCAAGCTGGTTGCCAAGGGGCTCTCGCTCGAGGACGTGCGTTTGCCACTTTCAATATCGACCGTCGACAACCCCAAAGGCAGCATCCGCGGCGACAAGCGCGCCTACACGATCTACACCAACGACCAGCTGCCGAACTCAAAGGACTGGAACGACGTCATTGTCGCCTATCGCAACGGAGCGCCGCTCCGCGTGCGGGATATCGGACAGGCGGTGAGCGGCCCGCAAGACATCACGCAGGCAGGATGGGCGGACGGCAAGCGTGGAATCGTTCTCGTGATCTTCAAGCAGCCCGGTGCCAACGTCATCGACACCGTCGACAAGATCAACGCCGCGCTGCCGAAGCTGCGCGCAACGATGCCGCCGGGCATCAACGTCTTCACGCTCAGCGATCGCACCCAGACCATCCGGGCTTCCGTCGCCGACGTGCAAACTACGCTTCTCATCACGATCCTTCTCGTGGTGATGGTCATCTTCGTGTTCCTGCGCAGCTTCTGGGCCACTATCATTCCCAGCGTGACGGTACCGCTTGCGCTGCTCGGCGCCTGCGCATTGATGTGGCCGTTCGGTTACAGCCTCGACAACCTTTCGCTGATGGCCCTGACAATCGCCGTCGGCTTCGTCGTCGACGATGCGATCGTCATGCTGGAAAACATAACGCGCTACGTCGAAGCGGGAGAAACGGCGCTCCAGGCAGCGCTGCGCGGATCGCGCGAAATCGCCTTCACAATAATTTCGATCAGCATCTCGCTGGTTGCCGTGCTTATTCCGCTGCTGCTGATGGGCGGAATCATCGGGCGTCTCTTCCGCGAATTCGCCGTCACCCTGTCGATGGCCATCCTGGTATCGGCCTTCGTCTCGCTGACGCTGACCCCGATGATGGCCTCGCGGGTTCTCAGGCAGCCGAAAGAAGCACACCACGGAAAGCTCTATGCCTGGAGCGAACGCGCCTTCGATGCGCTCCTGCGTGCCTATGAGCGCGGGCTCGACATCGTGATGAGGCATCAGCGCATAACGCTGGCGGTGTTCTTCGCCACGCTGGGTCTGTCCGTCTTTCTGTTTGTGGTCATCCCGAAAGGCTTTTTCCCGCAGCAGGATATCGGGCTGCTGACCGGCATCTCCGAAGCCGCGCAGGAAACTTCGCCCGACCAGATGATGCGCTACCAGCAGCAGCTCGGAGACATCGTGCGGGCCGATCCGGCCGTCGACCACGTCGCCATGTTCATGGGCGGGCCAGGCAATCCACCGAACACCGCGCGCATGTTCATTACCTTGAAGCCGCGCAACGAACGCACGGCAAACGCCGACCAGGTCATCGCACGGCTGCGCGGCCCGCTCGACAAGGTGCAAGGCGCGCGGCTCTTCCTGCAGGCAGCCCAGGACGTTCGTGTCGGCGGCCGCGCATCGCGCACGCAATTCCAGTACACGCTGCAGAGCGCGGACGTCGAACAGCTCAATGAATGGGCGCCGAAAATCCTGACCAAGCTCAAGACTTTGCCTGAATTGCGCGATGTCGCGAGCGATCAGCAGACGGAAGGTCTGACGCTGACCCTCAAGGTCGATCGCGACCAGGCCTCTCGGTATGGATTTACTCCGCAGGCGATCGACGACACGCTTTACGATGCGTTCGGCCAGCGCCAGATCGCACAGTATTTCACGCAGCTGTCGAGCTACTACGTGATCATGGAGGTGACGCCGTCGTTGCAGGGTGATCCGGCGACGCTCGACAGGATTTTCATGCGTTCGCCGACGACCAATGGCGAGGTACCGCTTTCCGCATTCGCGAAGTGGACCACCCACCCCATCGAGCCCTTGTCGATAAGCCATCAAGGCCAGTTCCCGGCCATCACCATCAGCTTCAATCTCGCGCAGGGAACGGCGCTGGGCCAGGCCACCGAGGCGATCGAGAAAGCCAAGGCCGAACTCAACGTTCCGGCGACGATCCACACGACGTTCCAGGGCAATGCGCAGGCCTTCCAGGAATCGCTCTCGACCGTGCCGCTTTTGATCGGCGCCGCGCTGATCGTCGTGTATCTCATTCTCGGAATTCTCTACGAAAGCTATATCCACCCGATCACGATTCTCTCGACGCTTCCCTCGGCGGGCGTGGGCGCACTGTTGACGTTGATGCTGTTTCATTTCGATTTCAGTCTGGTTGCTCTCATCGGCATCATTCTGCTGATCGGCATCGTGAAGAAGAACGGAATCATGATGGTCGATTTCGCCATCGTGGCGACCCGCGACGACGGTCTCTCACCACACGATGCGATCCGGCGGGCCGCCGTGCTTCGTTTCCGTCCGATCATGATGACCACGATGGCGGCCATGCTGGGTGGCGTGCCGCTGATGCTGGGCCAGGGAACAGGCGCGGAGATCCGGCAGCCGCTCGGCTATGCGATGGTCGGCGGCCTGCTTGTGAGTCAGGCCCTGACGCTCTTCACGACGCCGGTGATTTACCTCTACCTCGACCGGTTTTCCGCATGGGTCAGGAACTGGGCCAGATCCACTTCGCACGAAGATTTGCAGGACCAGGACGTCCATCCGACGCGCGAGGCTGCTGAGTAGAGCCTGTGGCCCGCGATTCGTCACAAAGGCTATCCGGCTTCTGCACGGGCGCGTCACGAGACAGGCACCGCTAAACTCGCTTTCACGCTCGATCGAACTGGGAAGGTCGTGGCGAGCCGCATTGCGAGGACATCGGGTTCTGCTGCGCTCGATCAGAAAACAATCGACACCGCGCGACGTGCACAGCCGTTTCCGTCGCCGCCCCCGAACATGCCCGGTGAAACATTCGAATTCACCGTGCCATCCGCTTCAACATCCGCTGAGACATGAGGAGGCGTTTCATGAGAACCATCACAGTCGTCCTCGGCATTTTGTTGTTGTGCGTGCTTGCTCCCGTTTCTTCAAAGGCGAAAACGGATCGCACAAAATGCGAGGACAGGTGCCGCGCGTATTACTGTCCTGACAGCGTGCGACGTGAGCTCTATTGCCACTACCAGTGCCACAAGATGTGCGCCTCGGAGGACGGGAGCAGAAACCGCTTCCCATCGGACAAAGATCATGCCGCACGTGTCAGCCGCGCCGCCGCTTGCGAAAACCGGGACTTCAAAGATGGGGGACTTCTCAACTTCTGTGAAACCACCGGCCAGTGAGCGACGACCAAGTTGACCGCGATTGACTGCCACAAACTACGGCGCGGCCAATCGAGAGTTCCGCTTGCGTCTCAAGTGAAGCGCACTCAGGAATGATCTTTTTGAAACAGCGACAGCAAGCTCGCCTGCACTGTCTCCCCATCACGGAGTCTGTCAGATGAGCAAAAGCCATCATGTTTCTGCAAGACGGGTCAGGCACGACTGCGATCGAGTACAGCCTGATCGCCGCAGGCATTTCGGCTGTGCTCATTGCGACCGTGAATGCGATCGGCGTGAACCTGAACGCCAAGTTCAACAGCGTTTCGACACAGCTGAAATAAGCAGCCTGACGTCACTCCATGGACCTGGTCGCCCGAAATTGCCGCCGCTGCGGCGGTTTCATTTTGACCAAAGCGTCATGCGCGACGATCGTCACACCTTGAAGATCTCCGCGTATCGCTTCTTGACGTCATCAGCCTGCGTGAGGATCCCTTCCGGATCCTCGGTCATCAGCTTGATGTCGGCAAGCTTGCGCACGCCGGGCTTCTCCACCGTCTGACTGTGCGGCGAATACTGGCGGGCATAGTCGACGAGCAGCTGCTGCCCTTCGCGCGAGTGCATCCAGTTCTGGAAGAGCCGCGCCGCATTCGGATGCGGAGCGCCCTTGAACACAGCACTTGGGCCCGTTGCGAGGGGCGTCCCCTCTTCCGGATAGATTATCTCGACCGGCTGGCCGGCCTCCTTGTAGCGAATGACGAGGTAGCCCGCCCCATCGACCATCACCGCACGTTCGCCGATCGAAATCCTTTTCGGCGTGTCGGTGGCTGACTGGACCTGCATGACGTTCTGCGCAGCGAGCTTCACGAAATAATCCCAGCCGAGATCGCGCGCGGTTTCGAACGTCGCATTCATGATCGTGCCGCTGTAGGCGGGATGCGCCTTGACCAGCTTGCCCTTCCATTTCGGATCGAGCAGGTCCATGAAGGCCTTGGGCGCATCTTCCTTCTTCACCAGGTTGGTGTTGTACGCGAGCGGAGAGACAAGAATGCGCGTCGTAACGTTTAGCCCCTCGGGGTCGTAGTAGCGCTTGTCGTAATATTTCACGACCTCTTCCGGCAGGTAGGGCGCGAGCCAGTCATTGCGTTTCCAGATGACGCAATGCGCCTGGTCGCTTGTGTTGACGACGTCGACGGCGCGGATGTTCGATGCATATTCCTGAGCGATGCGCGAAAAGACGCGCTCGGCGCCGGATCGTTCAACGCGCGCGGCGATGCCGGGATATTTCGCTTCAAATGCCTTGCCGAGACGCTCCGCGAACTCGAGATCCATCGCCGTGTAGAAGGAAATCTTGCCCTCTTTTTTCGCCGCCTCGATCAATGCGGGCGTTACCGCTTCCGCGGCAGGCGCCGCGCCAACCCGCACGGCAAAGGCACTGATGCCGAGCGCCCCGGCGCCTTTGAGCACATCGCGTTTCGTGAGTTTTTTGCGCATGGCGTTCCCCAATTTGTTGTCCGGTCAAGCTTTTGGCGCGAAGCCTAACAGATTGGGCCGCCTCGGTAAGAGCCCCGGTCGGCCGGTGAAGGCGTACCTGCGGCCCGGCGCAAAAGCCCATGAAGAAACACGTTCGCGTGAACGCGCGGAACAAAATCGACGCCGGTTATCTATCGTGTTGGGAGCATCTGCCCATGATTCATGCTCCTGCGGGGCGGCCAAACAGGGCATTGGGAGGCTGGCCATGGCCGTGGCAGCCGCGTACGGAAATCTTTCCACTTCTGAACACAGCGCGCAGCTGCGCAAGGCAGTCATCGCGTCAACCATCGGTACAACAATCGAATGGTATGACTTCTTCATTTACGGGACCGCGGCCGGACTGGTGTTCGGCAAGCTCTACTTTCCGAACGAAGATCCACTCACCGCGACGCTTGCCGCATTCGGCACATACTTTATCGGCTTCATCGGACGGCCGATCGGAGCCGCAATATTCGGTCACTACGGTGACCGCATCGGGCGCAAGGCAACACTTATTGCCACCCTGCTGTGCATGGGCATCGCTACCTTCCTGATTGCTTTCGTGCCGACCTACGCCTCGATCGGTATCTGGGGCGCCGTGCTCCTGACGATCCTGCGGATGATTCAAGGCATCGGCGTCGGCGGAGAATGGGGTGGCTCGGTCCTCCTGGCGATGGAATGGGCGAGAACGCATGGCCACCGCGGCCTCGTGGCATCATGGCCGCAATTCGGTGTGCCTGCCGGACTGTTCCTGTCGAACCTAGCGATCCTCGCCTTCAGCCACTGGTCGGGCGACCAGTTTGCGACCTGGGGCTGGAGAATTCCGTTCGCGCTTTCGATCATTCTCGTCGGGATCGGTTTGTGGATTCGTCTCGGCATAATGGAGACACCCGTTTTCAAGCAACTGCTCGAAGCAAACAAGATCGAACGAGCGCCTATTATTGAAGTCATCAAAAAGCAACCGAGGGAAATCATCTTATCCGCCCTGTTGCGGATGGCGGAGCAGGCTCCCTTCTACATCTTCACGGCGTTCATCTTCGCCTATGCCGTCGGCACGCTGCACATGTCGCGTGATTTCATTCTGACGGCCGTGCTCGTCGCGTCCGCCGTTTCGTTCATCTCCATCCCGCTGTCCGGTCATATCTCCGATCGTATCGGACGCAGAAAAATGTACATGATCGGGGCAGCGACAGTTGGTGTGTTTGGCTTCCTGTATTTCGGGATGGTCGATACAGCGATCCCGGTGCTGGTATTCATTGCGATCGTCCTGTCGCTGATCCCGCATGACATGCAGTACGGACCGCAGGCAGCGCTCATCGCCGAGGCGTTCACACCGCGACTACGGTACAGCGGCGCGTCGCTGGGCTACCAACTTGCATCGATCATCGCCGGCGGGCCGGCGCCGCTCATCGCGACCGCACTGTATGCCCGATATCAATCCGGCTATGCGATTTCGATCTACATCGCGATTTGCGCGGTCGTGAGCCTGATATCGACAGCCATGATGCCCGACTACACGGGCCAGGATATTTCAAGGGAGTATGACGAACTGGCACACGCGAAAATGGCCTGACCAGGTAAGACGACAATGAGATCAACGGCGGACCCATGGGGCATCATTATCTATCGTGCGGCGACGCTCCTGGCCGTACTGATCACCTTGTTCGCCGTTTTCAATTTTTCCGACAATCTCAGTGAAGGCAGACCAATCGTTCCTTTGTTCGCGATCGCGCTTGCGGTGATTGTCTGGCTGATCGGGTTCGGCTGCCGCTACGTATCGAACGCTCGCGACGCCGCCCGCTTTCGGCACGACACCAAGCGAGTGTGAGATCGGTCCTTTGGAAAGGAGTTCGGACCCATGCGCAACTTGAGACAACATGCGG
>Ga0126375_10000535_pt1 | contig 10623 bp, 7 predicted proteins | sample PanSoiMetPlot_14_FD_109577 | JGI IMG/M metagenome (GOLD analysis project Ga0126375, IMG submission 109577) | Tropical forest soil microbial communities from Panama - MetaG Plot_14 | ecosystem: Environmental > Terrestrial > Soil > Tropical forest | place: Panama | collected 2016-02-17 | reverse complement strand
TGGAAGATCGCGACGAACTACGGCATCGCGTATCGGCTCGGCCGATTCAAGTTTCCAGGCAAGCGCCAGGCGCTGCTGCACCTGAATCTCGCCAAGGCATGGCTGCTCGACGCGGGTCCGCACGTGGAGACGAAGAGTACTGACTTCATCGGCCTGTCGATGACGTTCAAGAAGACACAGTGATCTGTCAGGTCGATCGGCGCGTTAGTGAAGCGCGTCGAACAGCCCTTTCAGGATTTCCTTGAGCGGGATTTGCGTCGTCACCACCGGAATCAGCGGCAGCGCGAGCGCGATCAGGAACGAGATGGCGACGCTTCTCCGGAACGGATAGGCGACCATGTCTTCGACGTTCTTCAACGACGCCGACAGATCCGCCAGTGCGCTGAAGTCGGGCACGCCAAGAAGATCGTCGTCGCCATGCTGGTTGCGCTGCTGCGTCCACTTCCGGCGGAACTGCAGCGACACCAGGTGCTGCAGTGAGCCGTAGCGACGGACGCCCAGTCGCTTCTCGTGCACGAGCGTCGGAAGAAACAGCGCGAGCGGCAGAAAGAAGATCGCGAGCATCAATGCGGCGTACACCGCGGCTGGCCATATCAGGCCGTCCAAAGTGAGCTGCCCGTTCAGCACGAGCGAGCGCCAGGTCGCGCCGACGACGGCGGAGATCGCAAGGACCACCGGGACAAACGCACGTGGCACTTCGCTGAGGAAGCCGAGGCCGCCGGTCAGATCGCCGTTGGTTGCGTCTACCTGCAAGTGCAGTTGTGACATCCGTCGAAGCACGTAGACCCAGATCACCCACTTCCAGGCGACGATCCCCAGCAGGACGAGAAAGATCCCTTGACTGATCAGTACCGAGTAGTAGCCCGCCGGCGTCAAGGCATTGGAACCTGCTTCCATCGCCCACGAAGCGAAACGGAGGCGACCCGACTCCAGCAGATAGCCCACCTGCAGGTAGACCGCGACGATCACGAGGATCTCTGGAAGCATGGCGTCGCGAAGGCGCCTGGTCTTCTGCATGATCTGGTGGAAGCGAGACAGTTCGTCGATGCGGACGATGTTGGCGTCGAGGAAATGCTGGGCCATTTCGCGGAAACGGGTTTCCATCGTGACCTGCGCGACCAGGAGCAGCGGGATGGCCATGAGGACGCGCGCATACACACGATAGTCGACCAGCACGGCGCGCAGATCGGCGAACCCGCCGTGCACTGCGGCGAGCACGAGCAACGGGAGCCACGCGAGTGCCACTGCCAACGGCACCCGCCGGTGCAGATCCCACGAACGCGGGCGAACGAGACCTACTCTCTCCTGGACCCGATACATCGATCCGCCCCGGATCAGGGAGATCGGTATCTGTCGCGTTCGATCCTCGGGAAATCGGGTCCGCGGTTGATGCAACGCGTCGCTCATAGGCGTGGCCTCCACCGGTGTTGGTGGAGGCCCTTCGTGGTGAATGTCGGTGAGTGCACCAATCAGTCGCGGGCGAACGCGCCGGCGGCTTCGGTTTCGAGATCGAGATACGGCTCGCCGCTGACGTCGATTCCGACGCCAAGGATCGTGCCTCCCTTGAACGTGCCCGGGGCCTTGTACTCCTGGCTCACGTTGTCGCCGCTGTCGCGCCCGATGCAGAGGCCGTCGCCGGAGAGCGTGAACTTACCCATCTGCGCTCGCATCGGACCCTCTGCGACCACTTTGTCGTCCACGTACAACTTCGCCTTGCCGACCGATTCGTGGTACTTGCCGGCCGACTCGCGAACGAACTCGACGCCGAGCACGTGCTTGCCCGGCTTGAGCTCGCCGGAGGTGAACTTCTGCTCGGGCTTGATGCCGAGGAAGTTGTAAACGTAGTGGAGCTTCTTGTCCTTGATGAAGAGCGCGTGTCCGCCGAACCGTGAGCCGTGCGCGAAGATCACGCCCGAGCAGTTGGCGTCCTTGATCTCGATGTCGGCCAGAATCTTGTACGAGCGTCCCCGGACGTTCACAGCCACTCCTTCGGGCACCGGTGCGGTGTCCGGGTAGTAGACGTAGCGATCGCGCTTGGGCTCGGGTACTGGTCGTTCGATCAAGAACAACTCGGTCGCGCTGCGATCGTCGAGCGGAAGCACCTTGTTCTTCTCCGCCTCGTCGAACCAGACTTTGACCAGTTCCTCGACCTTCTTCGGGTTCTCCTTCGCCAGGTCCTTGGATTCGCTGCGATCCTTGTCGACGTTGTACAGTTCCCACACGTCCTTGTCGAAGTTGCCCTTCCCCGAGAGGGGCGCGTGCACCGACGACACCTTCCAGCCGTCCTGCCACAACCCGCGCGTGCCGAGCATCGCGTAGTACTGCTGCTTCTTCTGCGTGGGCGCCTTTGCGTTGTCGAAGGTGTAGCGCATCGACACGCCACTGAGCGGCCACTGTTGGACGCCGCGGTACGTCTTCGGCATCTGGATCCCGCAGCACTCGAGAATGGTCGGCACGATGTCCGTGGAATGGTGGTACTGACTTCTGACTTCGCCTTTGGACTTGATGCCCTTGGGCCAGCAGATCACGAGGGGGTCGCAGGTGCCGCCCGAGTACTGCGAGTAGCGCTTGAACATCTGGAACGGCGTCGAGAACCCGACTGCCCATCCGGTCGGATAGTGGTTGTACGTCTCGGGTCCGCCCAGCGTGTCCAGGTACTTCAGGTTCTCCGACATGTCGTCGGGATAGCTGTTGAAGAACTTGTTCTCGTTCACCGATCCATTGGGACTGCCTTCGCCGGACGCGCCGTTGTCTGCGCAGTAGAAGATCAGCGTGTTTTCGAACTGATGCGTGTACTGGAGGTAGTCGATGATGCGACCGACCTGAGCATCGGTGTACTCGGAGAATCCCGCGTAGACTTCCGCCATCCGCGCAAACAGCTTCTTCTCGTCGGTGTTGAGCGTGTTCCAGGGGCGCACCATGTCCGGAGCGGGGATGGTGTTGTTCGGCATCGGGTTGATCGGCGTGAGCTGCGTCCCCTCCGGCAGGATGCCCTTCTTGATCATGCGCGGCAGCACCCACTCGCGGTAGGCTTCGTAGCCGTCATCGAACATGCCCTTGTACTTGTCGGCATACTCCTTCGGGCCGTGGTGCGGCGCGTGATTGGCGCCGGGGTTGAACCACATGAACCAGGGTTTCGATGGATTCGCCGACTGCTGATCGCGGATCATGCCGATCGCCTTGTCCGTGAGATCCTTCGAGAGGTGATAGCCCTCTTCGGGTGAGTACGGCTGATCGATGAACCGGTTGTCTTCGACGAGGTCCGGGTACCAGTTGTTGGTCTCGCCGCCGAGGAATCCGTAGTAGCGATCGAACCCTTTCTGCAACGGCCATTCAGAGCGGCTCGCGCCCGATGCAATATCTTCCTCGGGCACGTTGTGGTTCTTGCCGAGCCAGAACGTGCTGTAGCCGTTCTCCTGGAGAACCTGACCGATGGTGGCGCACTCCCCGGGAACACGGCCCATCGCTCCGGGGAACCCGTTTGACGCTTCCGTGATGCAGGCGCAGCCGTTGAGGTGATGGTTGCGTCCCGTGAGGAACGTCGACCGGGTCGGAGAACACAATGCGGTCGTGTGCCACTGGGAGTACATCAAGCCCTGATCCGCCAGCTTCTGCAGCGTCGGCATGTTGATCTTGCCGCCGAACGGTGACCAGGCCGCCAGCCCCGTGTCGTCGTACAGGATGACGAGGACGTTGGGAGCGCCCTGAGGAGCCCGCTTCAATTCGTAGGGAGTCCAGTCAGCCTTGGAATCGCGCACGTCCAGCTTGATGACCCCGTTGAACTTCTTTTCGCTCATAGATTGGATCTCCCGTTGTGGGTTCGTGGCGTTGCCGTTCGACGGCAGGAACGGACCCAAGCTACATGCCAGGCGGGATGCGGGTGGGATCCATGCGGATTCCTGCGCGACCGAATGTCTCGATCGCTGGTGGCGGGTCACGTTCGGCATCAGGTCCCACGCCCCTTCGTGACCACGCCGAGCTCGGGTATAGTGGTAATAGACGTATGCCGTCCGTGACGCTACGAGCGATCGGGCCCGACAGCAAGGAAGAGACGCTGACCGAATACATCTGCGACTGGCCGGACTGCCCGAACGTCGCAGAGCATGTGATCGGCGTGATCGTCGAACTTCGCGCCTACTCGGCCGTGTGCAAGAAGCACGCGGCGATGATCGCGTCGGGGCGGTCGCGGCCGGGCCGCTAGAACGCGACGCCGAGATTGATCCCGAACACGACACCGCGTTCCCGGCTGTCGTTCTCGTGAACCACATCAAACGAGACGCTGGGGCCGATCGAATATCGGTGAGCGAACTCCACGGCGTATCCGGCGCCGACTCTAAACAGGAAATGCGTCGCCCGGTCCGACGCCCCTTCCACGGGCGGCCCACTCTCGCCCGCTTCGACATCCGCTCGTTCGAAACCGGGGCCGGCAAATAGCTTCACACCGTAGCCGGGGTGAAACACCGCCAGCCCGGCGACGACCCACTGATCGGCATCGAAGAGGTACTCGACCTCGCCTGTGACGCCGAATCGTCGAGTGAGCCGCCGCTCGTATTCGCCGCCGAGCGTGAAGAAGGTGTCGCCTCCCTCGTGCTCCCATGTGGCGGCGATGATCGTGGCGGCTTCGTTACGAAGCTCCGCTTCCGGTTCCGCCTCACGTGTGGCTTCGGGAGGACGAACTTCCTGTCCCTCGGCGGAGATCTCACACGGCGACAGGGTCAGCACCATGCCTGCGATCGCGAGACGGATCACGGGGCGGCCTCATTCGACCGATTCGACATCGCCCGTAATGACGCCTACTGGCGCGCCATCGCGACGTGGTATTCACGCTCGCGGTATTCGTCTTTGGCCGGTTCGGGCGCACCGAGATCGACCAAGACCGAGTTCAGCGACCCGCCTGTGAACACGCTGCTGCTATAGTCGCTGGCAACCGGCCTGCCGGTATCGAAGCCGACGTCGACGGTCTCCAAGGAAAACGCGATCGGGACCGTCTTCTCGATGCGGCCCTTCGCGACCGGTTTGCCATCGATCGCGATCGTCATCGTGCCGCCCTTGCCGATCCCGCCGCCGTCGTAGTCGAACTGGAAGCGCAGCGCATGTCGTCCGGGCGGCAGTTTGTCCGACGCTTCGATCGCGTAGGTCGTGCCGAACCAGTCGTACCAGACCTTGGGTCTGCCGCGTCTGAGGTAGAAGCTCACGCCGCCGGTGCCGCCGCCGTAGGCCAGAATCACACCGTCTGCTTTGCCGTCGGGCGAATCGATATCAGCCGTCACGGTGAACGTCGTGTTCTTCAGGTTCGGTGCGCAGCCAAGCTCGTAGAGTCGCATGCCCGGGTACAACTTCATCGACTTGCGACCGACCATCAGATCGGGCCGGCCTGCGAGTGCAGGATTGGCTCGCTCGAACGAGCGGTCGTCGAGTGGAAAGACCTGGTACTTCGCGGCTTCGACCAGGAACAGGGCTCTCATCTCCGCCAGCTTCTCGGGATACCGACTCGCGAGGTTCTCGGCCTGGCTGAAATCTTTCGTCGTGTCGTACAGCTCCCACACATCGTCTTTGAAGGGAATCGTCTTGATTTGACCGGTGAGCCACGGCGTACGGTGTTTCGTCACCGCCGTCCAACCATCGTGATAGACACCGCGATTGCCGAACATCTCGAAGTATTGAAGCGTCCGGCGGCTCGGGGCTTTCGCGTCGCTAAACGTGTAGGCCATGCTGACGCCTTCGATCGCGCGCTGCGGGACGCCATTGACCATCACGGGCTCGGGGAGCCCTATGATGTCGAGCACGGTGGGCGTGATGTCGATCACGTGATGCCACTGCGTGCGAATCTCGCCCTTGGCTTTGATCCCGTTTGGCCAATGCACGATGAGGGCGTTGCGCGTCCCGCCGTAGTGCGACGCCACCTGCTTGGTCCACTGGAACGGGCAGTTGCCAGCGTGCGCAAAGCCGACCGGGATATGAGGCTCGGTGTTCTCGGTGCCGATCTCGTCCAGGTGCTTCTTCATCTGATCGATCGTGGGGTCGAGGCCGTTGTAGTTAAGAACGGTGGTATACGTGCCGATCAGTCCGCCTTCGGCGCTCATGCCGTTGTCGCCGAGCTGGTAGAAAAACAGCGTGTTCTGCATGACGCCGAGCTCTTCGATCGCATCGACCAGCCGACCCACATTCCAGTCTGCGTGCTCGGCGAAGTCGGCGTAGTTCTCCATGAGCCGCGCCGCAACGATCTGCTCATCGCGTGTGAGTTCATCCCAGGCCGTGACGCCTTCGGGGCGGCCGGCGAGCTTGGCATCTGGCGGAACAACACCTGCTTTCTTCTGTCGTGCGAGCGTCTCTTCGCGCAGCTTGTCCCATCCGATATCGAACTTGCCTTTGTGACGTCCGCGAAACGTGGCCGGAACCTGATGCGGCGCGTGCGTCGCGCCATACGCGACGTACGCGAAGAAGGGCCGGTCGGGAGTGCTGGTCTGCTGATCTCGAACCCAGGCAATCGCTCTGTCGGTCAGGTCGTCGCTGAGGTGATACCCCTGTTCGGGCGTTCTGGGCGGATCGACGCGGGTCGTGCCGTCGAACAACACCGGCGTGAACTGGTCCATCTCGCCGCCGATGAAGCCGTAGAACTTCTCGAATCCCGATCCGGTGGGCCAGCGATCGAATGGTCCCGAGGTGCTTTGCTCCCATGCCGGAGTCTCGTGGCTCTTGCCGAAGTACCCCGTGTTGTAGCCATTGAGCTTGAGAATCTGCGCGATCGATGCACACGTGTTGGGAATCATCCCGGTGGCGCCGGGCCATGATGTGCCGAACTCGGTGATGACGCCCATGTTGACTGAATGATGATTCCGGCCGGTGAGGAGCGCCGCCCGCGTCGGCGAACACAGGGCGGTCGTGTGCATGTGGTTGTAACGAAGTCCGCTTCGAGCGAGTCGATCGGTCGTCGGCATCTCGACGAATCCGCCGAAGGCGCTCGGAATGCCGAAGCCCATATCGTCGAGCAGCACGATCACGACGTTGGGGGCGCCTTCCGGCGCGTGCAGCATCGGTTGTGGAGGAGCGGAGGCCATTCGGGCATCAAATGGCACTGCACCCCGATACGGCTGATCGGGAATCGGAAGAATTTCGCGTCCAACTTTCGGATCCTGAGCCATGGTTCCTCCTCGCGGGACAATGCCCGCGAGCGCACGAGACGTGCCACCGCTGACCAATCGGTTCTGAGAGTGATTTGAACGAGTGGGGGCGGTCCAACCTCACCTGCGGGTTGGGCCGCCACGTGTCATCGCGGGGTGTGCGTCAGCGATGGGCTAGCGCGCCTTCGAGTTCGACCTCAGCCTGCAGGTTCTCGCGATCGCGTGAGACGGTCGCACACGCCAATCGTTGGCCGCCGCGCATGAAGCTGACCGACGCGTCGCGCGCGTCGAGCGAGCCGTCGACTTGCACGCGGTCCCACTTCTCGGCATGCCCCACATACCTGATGGTCACGTCGTAATGCTGGCTCCAGAAGTACGGCACCGCATCGAAACGTTCCCGGCGTCCGAGCATGTTGCGCGCGGCGACCCGGCCCATTCGCTCGGCCACGACGAAATGTTCGACGCGGATGCGATCGCCGGTGTGCGGATCAGGCCATCGAGCCGTGTCGCCTGCCGCGAAGACACCCGGGGCGCTCGTCTCGAGGAATTCGTTGACGAGGATGCCGCGGTCCATCGCGAGGCCGGCACGCTCCGCGAGGGCGACGGACGGTTTGACGCCAACGCCGATCACCAGCAAGTCGGCATCGAGCGTGCTGCCGCCGCTCAGCGTCACTGTCCGGCCGGACACCGATTTCACGGTCTCGCCAAGATGGAAGACCACACCGTGCGACTCGTGGATCGACTTGACGAAGCGTCCGAGTTCGGCGCCCATGATCCGTTCGAGCGGCAGGTGGTCGGGTGCCACCACGTCGACGGCGATGTCGCGAGTCCGGAGCGATGCTGCGACTTCGAGACCGATGAAACTGGCCCCGACGACGACGACGCGCGACGCGCCCTTCGCGCGTTCGATGATCGCGCGGCTGTCGGCCCATGACCGGAGGTAGTGCACGTGCTTGTCAGTGGCACCCGGAATCGGAAGCCGTACAGGATCGGCGCCGGTCGCGATGAGCAGCGCCCCATACTCCCGGTGCGATCCATTCTCGAGCGACACCGTTCGTGCCGTGGTGTCGATCGATGACACGTTTGCGTTCAGCACGAGCTTCACATGTCGCTCGGCGTACAGGTCCGATGGCCAGAGTGGCAGCCAGTCGTCCTGCGCCTCGCCTGCGAGAAAGTCTTTCGACAGATTGGGACGATCGACCGGCGGATCGTGATCGGCGCTGATCATCGTCACCGGACCCTCGTAGCCTTCGGCGCGAAGCGTATTCGCTGCGGAGAGGCCGGCAGCCCCGCCACCGACGATCACGATGGACGAGGGATGCTGTCTCGAGTCGCTCGCGGCGGGCCGCGACTTCGACTCGATCTTCTCCCGCACGAATACCATGTCGCCTTGACGTTCGACCCGCCAGCACGGGATCGGATCGAGCGCAGGCGCGCGCACCACTTCACCGGTATCCAGACGGAAGCAGGCGTGATGCCACGGACAGCGAATCGTGTCGCCGACGATCAGCCCTTCGGCGAGCGGACCGTGGTAGTGCGTGCAGTGCGCGCCGAACGCGAAGAATCGATCGCCGGCGCGCGCGAGCACGACCTCCTTGTCGCCCACGCGTCCGAGGAGCGTCGCGCCGCTGGAGAGGGAACGTGCGCTGATCCCGGCAGTGAGATCGCGCGAGGATGCAGGCGGGTCAGCCATCGAGATGCCTCGCAGGGAGGGCACACTCAGAGTAGCCGAACCTGCATGGATGAGCGTGACGTGAACTCATCGTGGAGAGCCGCGGCATCAAGGGCCGCCTAAAGGCGGCCCCCTACGTACGTCGCCGTACATTAGTGCGCGTTCGCGATGCGCACCGGGCCTGTTGCCGGTGCGGTCGGGACGGGCACTCCTGTCAGCCTCTGATACTCGCGGAGCAGGAGCCACGCCACGATCAACGAGAGCACTACGAAACCGAGGTTGGTCGCGGCGAACTGTGAGATCGACAGCGCAAGGTGGGTTCCGACGAAGACCACGCCCGCTGAGATCATGTCGCCAAAGCGAACGAAGAACGTATCGATCGCCTGTTTGGCCGCGTACTTTTCTTCGCGCGTCGTCGGCAGCCACAGCATCTGCTTGGCTGTGTTCATCACCGAATAGTCGCAGGCGTTCTCGGCGGTTTTCACCCATCGTACCAAGGCGATACCAGCACCGATCGTCACGAGACTGTACGCGCCGAGCGCGACCAGGGGCATCGTGAACAGCACGCCACCCATCCCGAGCCGCTTCACGATACGCGAGACGGCGAACGTCTGCAGCAGGACCGCGGCGATGTTCACCCAGAAGAAGTAGTCGCCGTAGAACTCACCGATGAACGCTTCTTTGTTGAAGCCGGCGATGGTCGGCGCGAGGGCACTGGCACGCTGCGTGACCAGACTGCTCAAGACGTACTCGCCGGTCGTGTTGATGATGTTCAACACGATCAGCAGGATGCCAATCAACTGCAGGTAACGGCTGGCGAGCACCAGCGAGAAGCCGTTGGAGGAGGACTCCGTTTTTCCTTTGGCCTGCCCCGAGCCCCGTCGACGCACCCCTCCGTAAAACGCCGTGTGGACCAGCAGCAGCGCGGACGCGATCTGCATCATCACCCACGGATTCACGCCGTGAGAGAACAACTCGGAAGCGAGCTTCGCCCCGATCGGTGCGCCTGCGGTGGCGCCGACCGCGATCACTGGAAAGAGCCGGTCGCCCTCGGCCTTGGCATAGATGTCGTTCGCGAACGACCAGAACTGCGCGATCAGCGTAAGGCTGAAGATGCCGACGAAGACAAAGAAGGCGAAGCCCACCCCGGGAAGGCCCGCGGTGCCCGTGAGAAAGAAAATCTGGATGCACACCACCATCGCGAGATTGACGCGGGTGACCAGCTTGTTGACCGGCAGGCGCGCGGCGAGCGTGCCATAGAGCGGAACGTAGATCAGCAGCACGGCAGCTTGCGCGGCCGCCGCATACGATTTCAACTCCGCGCCACTCGCCAGGATGAGCGGCTCGCGAACCGTCTTGAGGATGTAGTACGCGATGAGCAGCAGAAAGATGTTGAAGAACATCACTACTACGTCGCGGGTCTCGTCGACCGACACGTCACCGGCGAGACGCAGCACGCGTGTCGGCCAGGAGACGCTCGTGGAAGAAGGGGACGAATCGCTCATAGGGGTCTCTGTATCAGCTTGCGCGTTGAGCCGGACTCGGCGGCAGCTTTTCCGGCAGCCGCTCGAATCCGACGAGTTTCCAGCTCCCGCCGTCGCGACGGAAGTAGGCGCGCACCGGCTGCTTCCATGTCGGGTGGGCACTCGCGTCTGCCGCGATGTCTACCGCGACGAAACCGGTCGACGGCAGCCCGGCGGGCGCCGCGATCGTCGTGGTGTCGCTCTTGGTCTCCGAGATCGGCTTGGTCGCGCCGGTCGCGTTGTCGAACGACATCCACGCGGCTCGATACGTCACCGTTCCGCTCGTGACGCGTGCGTCGATAGCGGC
>Ga0126375_10000532_pt1 | contig 10638 bp, 9 predicted proteins | sample PanSoiMetPlot_14_FD_109577 | JGI IMG/M metagenome (GOLD analysis project Ga0126375, IMG submission 109577) | Tropical forest soil microbial communities from Panama - MetaG Plot_14 | ecosystem: Environmental > Terrestrial > Soil > Tropical forest | place: Panama | collected 2016-02-17 | reverse complement strand
TGCCAACTGTGCTACGTGTAGCGGCGGTACTACCGTCAATTTCTTGGTAAGCCAGGACGGCACAAACTTCGTCTCTATCAGAATGGAGCAACAAGGCCAAGCAGGTACGAAGGCGTCGAGCACGACCACCGCTGGTGTCACGGTATGGCAAGGTAGCGTCGCCAACTACCAGAAGTTTCGTTGTTCCATCACCGGCTACAGCGCCGGCACCGTGACATGCACTGGCACAGCCAGTCCCATTCCCTACACCGCTATCTCCAGTGATGTTAGTAATGGTTCCGCCACGTCCACCGGCGCGGTCGCGCTCGTTGACACCTGGCAGCAAAAGAGCAACTGGTGGAGGGATCCAAACCAGTCGAAGACGGATACGACAGTGAGAACGTCATTGGCGGCGCCTGGCGCTGGCGTTACCGGTTGTATCACATCGTGGGCATTTGAGAACACTAACGCCACCACTGATGCTGAAATAGAACTGCTGGAAGATCCCGCAGGCACGCCGGTCGTGATATGGGGACCAATTCGTGTGCCGTTCGCAGGCGCGAATCATAACCCGAATCAGACGCCGCCAATTTGTACCGCAGCTAACAAAGCTGTCGGATGGCGTGCCAAAGCGGGCGTGACAACAGTGTGGGGTTCGCTGGCCGGTCACAAGACCACAGAATGATACGCGCGCTCCTCGCATTGCTGCTTGTTGCAAGTGCCGAAGGTGCTACCACCACCGTCCTTCTCCCGATGGGTAACTACGGCGCTGGCACACAGTCATTCACGAACCAAGTCGTGCCGACGGGCGTCAACGGCGCCCAGCTCATCATTGACATCAGTCAAGCAAGCGACCCGCTGCCACTCATGAGTGGTTCACTGGAAGGCTCGCGCGATGGTGGGACGACGTGGGCGCCCGCCGGGAGTTTTAGCCGTGACGCCGGCGTCAAGGGCACGGTGGGACCCAACGGCGTTGTGCCAACAACAATCACCGGCACCTTCGCGCTCGATGCGTTTTGGAATGACACCGCGAATGCCAGCCGTCGGCTCCGCGGGAGCGCCACGCTCGGCGGGCCGGCGCGCATTGCCATCTCGGTGAGGACGCTGCCGTGAAGCATCTTGTGCTCGCGCTGCTATTGCTTGCGAGCGCGTCGAGTGCCGAAGGCGCGATTGCCTACGTGCAATCTGCGACAGCCACAGTGACGACGGCCACAAGCATCACGAGTGGTTCTATTAATACAACCACTGGCAATGGTGTCATCATTTTTCTGCCATGGTCAAACTTCAACTATGGCTTCGTGAGCATCGTCGACAATAACAGCAATTCATTCACGCAAGCCGGCTCCGAAGTCTTCTCCGCTAACTTTGCCGCGATTCGCGCGTACTACAACTGCAACATCGCCGGCCGCTCGGGCCACACGTTCACGTTCACCATTGGGGGCGCCGATAGCCTCGACATTGTTATTCATGAGGTGAGTGGACAGAGCACGACAAGCTGCCTCGATCAAGTGACTCAAGCGATTGACAATACGACATCGCATTCGTCTGGAAATATCACGACGACACAAGCGAATGAGATTCTGCTGGGCGCCGCGAGTACGGTGGACGCGAACGCGATGACGCAAACCGGCACATTTACGCAGGTCTATAACGTCACGGCCACTGGTTCAGTCATCGGTTATCTCACCGGCTATCGCATCGTCTCCGCCACCGGCACGTATGCCTACACGCATACGACGCCCGGTGCCAACCGCACGGCGCAGAGCATCGTGTCGATTAAAGAAGCAACCGCCGTCACGCGCCGGCAGAAGTGCATCGGCTGCGGCGCGGATAAGGTGCTCGTGGAATGATGCGCCTCGCGCTCGCGCTTGCCTTCACAATCGTGATGGGCACACCGCAGATCGTGAATACGAGCTTGGTGTGGTACGCCGGGCCGGCCGGGAGCGGGACGACGTGTTCGAGTGGTAGTCCATGCACGATTCAGCAAGCGATCACGACGGCCGCCGCTGGCGATACGGTTTTCCTTCAAGATGGGACATACAGCGGTAGCAATAGTCAGTCGGTGTGGTTCGCGCTGTGGTTTGGCTCGTCCGGGCATAGCGGCTCGCCGGGCGCGCCGATCACGCTGAAAGCCTTGAACGACGGCAAGGCCATCATCGACGGCGGCAATGCGCGGCCGTGCGTGCAAATCACATTTAGTAGCCATTGGATTCTCGACGGCTTCGATTGCGTCAACAGCACATTCAGCAGCATTGATCTGCAAAATGGCGACGACTTCGTCGTGCGCCGTATCACCGCGTATAGCAATGTCGTCAGTGCGCGTGGCGGGAATTATCACTGTGTCTCGCTGGAAGACATCACGAATAGCACGTTTGAGGATCTCGGCTGTTTCGGCAACATGCGCACGGCGTTCACGGAGCACGGCTCGGGCTCATCGGCTGGTGGCGGTAACCGTGTAAATAGACTGTGGTGTCGCTGGGATGGCTACACCGGCAATGGTGGGCCGCAAGCCTGCATGCAGACGGGCTATAACACAATTAACAATATGCTCGTCGAGAACGTCATTTTTCTTTGGACGCGCTCGATGGGGTTGTCGCAGGACGGCGGCGCGTCGTGTCCGGGGAGCTGCATCAACTTCCATTACAACAACGGCACGGGTGGCTTTACGCTCGGCTATCCGCCCGGTGCGAAATTGCTCGGCGGACTGTTCTATGGTCTGGCGTCGGCGGCGATTAAACCGGAAACGCTGCTGTTCTCGGTCGTCGACGTCGGTCGGCTGCGCTTGCAAGACCTCGTCGCGATTAAATCCTTCGCGGGCAATGTCAACGGTGAAGGCACATTTCTGTTCACGGGCGCCGTGTCACCGACGCCGAACGCCGTGGCGAATCGGATCACGTCCGTCAAGGACACCGCGGGCAACGCGAGCGCCTGGGGCTCCGCGTGGGCGTTGACGTCATTCAACGAAAACACGTCCGCGCAGGGCTTGCTCGGTCGCAATATCTTCACCACGGGCACCGGCGAAGCGTCGATCTGTTATCAGTATGCGAACGGCGTCCGTCAGGACGGCAGTGGTGGCACGACCGCAAAACCGATGTTCCCCTGGCCCATGGATGATCGGATCAAGGCGGCCATTACGCGGAGCGGCCTGACGACGCTCAGTGGTAGTGCAGGTACGGGTTATGCCGCAGGCACGCCGACGAGCGACGTCGTCGCGATGCTGGCGGCGTTGCCGAATGGGCCGACGTCAATTCCAGCGAATTGCCTGAGCGGGGCCGTAACACCACCACCAATCCTATCAGCACCGGATTTCCCATCAACGTTGACAATAGAACCGTGCACCGGCACGGGCACGCTCACGAACTGGACAACCGTAGGCGGTTCTGGTCTACAACGCTCTACGAATAAATGCGTTCCTATCAGCGGTTTCACCGTCTCACGATTTAATACATCATATCCTTCCTCGAAGGAAGCGTGGGATATCATCGATCCATTACCGAATGATGGCGAGAATCATATTGTCTACATTGACATACAAAGTAGCGGTGATCGCTATGGCGTGTATGTCTCACGTGTAGTCGGCGCGACGGATCAAATCGGCGCGTTTAAACTCATCAGCAGCGTACAAACGGATTTAATGACTCCCATAGACCTTGGTCTGGAAGCATCGTTAACCGATCGCCTCGGCGCTCGCTATGAAGGTAATAGCCAACTCAATATCTATTATTACGCGCAAGCGTGGGGCGAATGGCGCATTATCACAAGCATCCCACTAACGACTATTCCAAGTGGAGGTGGTTACATCGGGGTCGGCCTTGGCTCCGGTGGGTTTAACACTTATGGTGGTGGACAATATGTGACAGCGCCAAGTGTGACAGCGCCAGGAGCTAATAAAGGTACGTTAGGAACAGGAGTACCGACAAGATGAGTCCACTGGGTTCTCTACCACCTGGCGGCGGAACGACCGATCCAACACAAATCTCCACAGGTCAAGATGAAACTAACATCCTGAATGGTGCCCTCGGTGCCATCGGCGCGGCGCGCGTGACGGGCATTGACGACGGTAGCGTCAACGCGAACTGGTGTAAAACATATTATCCAAATTTGCGACGGACGCTCCTTCAGATTGGTACTTGGAGTTTCGCAGAGGACAGAAAGCAGCTAGAAGCGAAGGAAGAAGTCCCACTGTTCGAGTTTGTCTTCAAGTATTCTCTACCATCTGACTTGTTGCGATTGAAATGTTACAATGGCAATCTGTTGATGCCCCCTGCGGTCTACGACCTCAACTGGTGGATGGTGTATCGAGACTGGTACAAAATTGAGGGGCAATATTTGTTAAGCAACGATGGTCAAGTGTATATCGTGTACGTCAAGGACATTGGCAACCCAAGTCTGTGGAGTCCTCTGTTTTATCAGACATTGGAACAGTGGCTTGCGAGCAAGCTCGCAGCGGCGATACTGAAGAGTGAGGCCCTTGCTGACGCGAAGCTCAAAGCGGCGATGGGCTTGTACTTACCACTTGCCGCAGTAGTCGACGCTCAGCAACAGCCCATCCATCCCTACGTGGTGGACGACCTCACTTGGGGTCGCTACTAGAACATGGCGAGACGACTCCAGACAAGTTTCTCCAAAGGAGAGCTAAGCCCAAGAATTGAGAGTCGTCCTGACCTCGTCGCGTATTTTGAGGGTGCGCTTGTCATTGAAAACTTTGATTTGATGAGACAAGGCGGTCTGGACCGCCGTGCAGGAACACGTATGGTCGCAGAGGTCCGCGACTCATCCAAGGACACAATTATATTGCCGTTGGAGACCAGTGTTGACGACGCGTTCATTGTCGAGTTTGGGAATCTGTATAACAGATTCTTTAAGAACAAGGCACCCTTGAAGGCTAATCCCGGCGATATATCACCGATTGAGGTGGTGTCACCATACGTGACATCACAACTTCGTGATATTCACTACACACAGAGCGTGGACGTTATGTTTTTGTTCCACCCGGACGTGCCACAACAAAAATTGTCACATATAAGCGACACAAACTGGACGGTTCTACCGTCCGTTTTTCTGCCTCCGCCGTCCTTTGAACAGGATACGGATGTGTCCCTAGGTGGGACTCTCATACCGAGTGCAACCAGTGGCCTTGGCGTGACTTTCACGTCCTCGACGGCGGCGTTTCTCCCTGGTGACATCGGTCGTCAAATTATTTATGGCAGTTCTTACGCGATCATCAAGACAACTGGCGGAGCCGGCTTGCAGGCGACCTGTATCGCTGACATTGTCAATCCTTTTCCGAGCACGGCTCCCATAGCCTCCGGGCTATGGGTCCTACGAATGTCGCCACAGGTAACTCTTGACCCAAACATCAAGGCGCCCGTGGGCGCACAAGTCACGCTAGTCGCTGGTGGCGCCGCTTTCAGACCCAGCGACGTAGGCAAGTTCATCACCATTTACGGTGGTCTTGTTAAGATAACAGTGTTTGACAGCTTCACGCAAGTGAAAGGAGAAATACAGAGCGAGATGGCCGCGACGTCGCTTGCCGACCCGACCGCCGCGCCAGCGGGAGCATGGCAACTAGAGACTGTCTCATGGAGTCCTACTAACGGTTATCCCGCCACGGGCGAGTTCTATCAAGGTCGTCTTGGACAGGCACGCACGCGCGCGCAACCTACCGATTTTTGGCTGTCTAACACTGACAGTTTCGACAAATATGCTGTCGGTGCAAGCGCAGACCGCGCCGTGGAATATACTATCGCTTCACGGGCCTTGAATCGCATTCAGTGGCTAGCTGAAAGTGTTGATTTCTTCGTCGGAACTGCTGGTGCGACGCATCGAGTCCGTAGTGGCGCCTCAGACAAGCCCATTGGCGGTGACAGCGTCCCGCTAGTCGAGCGTTTTGACAACTATGGGAATGCAAGCATTCAACCGGCGATTGTTGGGAATCATATTATTGACGTTGATAGGAGTCTGCGGCGGATTTTTGTGATCGGTTTCGACTTTAACTTGAACAGCTACGATGTTACCGAGCTGACAGGAGCAGCCGAGCATATCTGCAAGCCCGGTGTACGGAATGGTCAGATCGCTTACGCAAAGAGACCAGACCCACGTGTGTTCTTCGTCCGTTCGGACGGACAATGTGTGACTTTAACATTTAATGAAAAAGAGAAGGTCATTGGTTTTACTCGCTATTATACGCAAGGCACCTTTGAGGCCGTCGCGGTGATACCGCATCCTTTGGGACTACCTGACCAAGTGTATTTTGTGGTCAAACGAGACATCAATGGTGTCACCAAACGTTTCATCGAGATGATGGAGACTGACTCTGACGAAGTTGTCGGTCGCCAGTGGGCGTCATTACAAACTGACTGCGCCAAGGTCTTTGACCTTGGTGGCGTAAGCACCACTGTCGTGACCGGTCTTGGTCATTTGGAGGGCGTCGTTGTTGACGTTGTCGCTGATGGCGGTTTTATCGGCACCAAAACCGTCACAGCTGGTCAGATAACGCTGGATGAGCCCGCGACCGAGCATGTTGAAGTAGGACTTCATTATGATAGCATTGCTGTCACGCTGCGACCGGTCATTGAGAAGCAAATCGTGGAGGGCCTGCCAAGAGCGTGGCAAAAAGCTTGGGTGAGGCTTCTTGATGCGATGGGCGGTCGTGTGAACGGCGAGCTTTTGCTATACCCAGCGCCACCATTAGACGAGATGCCGCTCTATACTGGTGACCTCGAATGTAGTGTCGATGGAATCGACGCTGACGGCCGCCTGACCATTGTCCAAGACTTGCCGTACCCAATGAAACTCCTCGCCGTCTTTGGAGACGTTAAGTTCGGTGAGCACGGCTAACCATACGGTTAGGAATCGCATCGTTTTCACGTACAGTCCACAAGACTGGCCTGTTGGTCTCATCACTGGTTACGACAATGGAAGAGCTTGTTTCGTACTGGAGCACGTTGTGTCATTTGATTCAAATTATCTTAAAAGATTGTTGAAGAGCGGTCTTGCCGAGGCCGTCAAGCAGGGTTTTGGAGCCGTCATTCTTGGTATTCCTCACGAACATCCACGGGGTAAACCGCTTCGTGTTGTCGCAGAGCAACTCGGCTTCCACGAGCATAATAGTGACAGTTTTCAAACTTACTTTTTCAGGCTGGTGCCATGATACCACGAGTGGACGAAGTCCTTGGCGACTTCATCGGTTATCCTGTGGGCGGCTACGATGACGTTGTCGTCAGGATGATGGCTCCCTTAGACATACCGGAATTGAGGAAAATATCGCCCAGCGATGTAAAGAATCCCTTTGACTTCCTCGTATATTCTACGCTAGTGGCAGAGCAACAAGGTCGCATTCTTGGGTACACTCAATATTACGTTACCGTGGACGGCGTTTTGCACTCATTGGCTATCCGGATTATTCCAGAATCTAAGGGACAAGGCGTCGGGAGCATGCTCATGGACGTTAAAGAGGCAATCGCCATCAAGGCAGGCGCCAAGACGCATCTGTATATCATTGCCACCGAAGGCGAGGAGGCTCTGAAGAAGATTGTGACAAAGATGGGCATGCACAAGTGTCAAAAGCACGGCGCCGTGGAGTTCTGGGTCAGATCAATGGAGACAGTGTGATGGCAGTAGCACTAGGACTGATGGCTGCGTCGGTTGCGCTTGCGGCGATGGGCACAGGTATGGGCATCTATAGTAGCTTTGCCAATGCGGAACAAGCAAAAAGAGTCTCTGAGGCGCAACAGCGTCAAAAACAGATCGAGGCTCAAGTCGCCACTGACAACGCGAACTTCGAGGCGCAACAGGCGCGACGCAAGGCGGTCCTGGCACTAGGACGTCAAGAAAGCATCTATGGGGCTATGGGTTTTGACCCCTCTGAGGGGTCGCCACTCGTAATGGAAGTGGATAACGCTAAGCAATATGAGATTGAGGCACTGAACATTGAAAGAGGCGGAAAGACCGCGGGTGAGACTCTTGGTTATGAAGCTGCGATTGCTAGATACCGTGGAGCTTTAGCTCAGGGTGCCGTCCCGGGCGAGATCGCTAGTTCTCTAGCACAAGGTGCGGGTAGCGCGGCGAGTAGTTACTTGTCGTACAAGCGCTATCAGGTGGCGAGAGTACCATCCAAACCAACAGTGCTGAGTGATCTACTGTAATGCCCCCTGAGATTCCAGTCTACACAGCTGGCGGGTTAGACCGTCCTTTACGGTCTGGGTCATATCTTCCGACTGGTAGTACTAGTCCGTTCGGTGACTTTGCACAGCTTTCAGAGAAGTTTGGTCGCATTGCAGAACAAACTAGTGACCAAATGCTTCGCATTCGTAGTATGCGAGAGCACACAGAGACTGTCAATCTTGGGAGTGAGTGGGACGCTGGTCTCAAAAATATTGACACTAAATTAACTTATGATCCCGAGATTATTGCGGCGCCGGAACGACGATTGATAAAGTTTAACGAGGAAGCACAGAAGCTACGAACGACGCTAGTCGGAAAGGCGTCCACCCCTAACGTTGATGCTGGTCTTCAAAACTATATGGACCGTACGTACCCGATGGCACTTGTAGACGCAAAGGCCAAAGGACTCAAAGAGGGCGTTCTCATAGAACAAGGGAAACTCACAACTAGTCTTTATCAACTGAGTGAGGACGCCGCGCGTGTTGGTATCGACAACCCATTCTTGAGAGACGTCAAGCTTGCGCAAGGTCGGGATCTCATAGAGACCGGCAAGAAAACTGGTGTCATCAGTGCGCCGGCTGCCGCGAAGATGGACCAAGACTTTACTGTTCACACTGAAACGAATTATATGACGGTTGTTGGTCGACAAAACCCGGAAGCGATGATGCGCATGTATGATGCAGGAGCGTTTGAGCATGTTCCTATTGTGCATGCTGAGGCATTGTATGATAGAGCCCTGAAAGTGCAGACGGCGAACGCCTCACGCCAAAGGCAGATGGACGCGGACGCACGCAAGATTCACGCTGACAATCTAGAGCGCGAAGCGGAGCGTCGTATCACTATGAAGAATATAACACAAGAGTTTATTGAACAGAATCGAGAATGGGTATCGCCTGCAACCGCTAAAGCCTGGGACAAGGCGTGGAAGGACCAGCAGGGCCGTATCGGCACCGGCGACCCACAGTTTGAAGCAAGACTGCGTCAGGATGTCTTTGATCCGTCAATTGATCCAAAAGTGACTTATGAAACACTAAAAAAAGCCTACGCCGGTGGCTATGTCGGTTCTGAGTATTACACACCGTGGGCTGAGCATCTTGGTAGCATCATTCGTCAACAGTTCGTTGACGCGCGTGCGGACAGGAAAGAGGGTGAAGCACGTGTGCGTGACATCAAGGCTGCGAGATTCCACGAAGCGAAGGACAACATTAAAAATGCCTTCGGCACAACGAGCCCATATGAGAAATACGACGCAGTCGCTCATGAAGCCATGGCGCAGATGAACGAGGAGTTGCAGAGACGGTCTGAATACCTTGGGCAAGGTACGGAAGATTCTCTCATGGTCTTCCAAAGCTCGTTGCCGAAGGCGATCGCCCGCGTGCAAGACCGTGCGACAACACGTTTGAACTATATCAAACAAGAATTACACTATAGTACAGAAGCCGCCATCGAGGCGGACAGAAAAAAGCTCGGCGAAGCCGAGTATTACAAACAATCTGAGATGATTCGTGAATATCGTTACATTATGAGGGAAACACAGCGTCTCCAGACACTTGGCGATACCAACAAGCCCGCTGCCGCACAGGAGCAGCGTAAATGAACGAGATTGAGGTTCAGTATCGGAAGTTCCTTCAAGATGCATATCGCAATGATCTCGATCAGTACATGGCGCATGCTCGTACGAATCCAGAGCCACCCATTACTGACAATCCTAATCCGACGCCGGAGCAGAAAAAACCGGCAACAGAGAGCATCTTCTACAAGGGCGCCGCCAAGGCGGGTGAGACATTCTCACAAGGGATGCACTTTTTCACACAAGGTCTCTATCGCGCAGCGGGCGGTGAGCTCGACTTGTCTAACCCTGAGGCGCCGCCCACGACGGGTGGTCTGATAAAAGAGTTTTGGTCAGGTATGGGAGAGTCATTGCTTGGTGGTCTCACTGTCGCCTCTGCGTTGCCAGCGGGAGCTGGCGAGTTTCTCCAAGGTGCTCTCAACTATTGGACTCCTGGCATCGACAAGATGCCGATTGTCCCTGGCAAGGTCGCGGCGACGATGCGCCTTATGCTGGGATCGCCCATGCTGTTGTCCCGTGAGGGACGAAGCATGGCGAAAGGAGATGCGGAAAGTTGGAGTGAGTATCGTGACCGTTTGGGCGCATTTTTTGATTCCATGGACAAGCCTATGACGGCAGGTGAGCTATTGAATCTGGCGACACAATTCGCGGTTTTTGCGAAGCAAGGAAAGATACCTGGAAAGATATTTGGCACAGGGAAGGGTAAGGTCTCAACAGAGCCTTATGGACCCTTCCAGGCTCTGCCTGAACACCTGGACCGGCCGTCGCCGTCCCCATTGGATGTCAAGGAAGCGACCGTAGGTCAACAGCTGGCGTTGCCACCTCGCACCTTTGTCGGTGCACAGGGCTACGCGCCTATTGAAGGTATGACAAGCGAGGCTCTTGCAGCGCGCCTTCAAGTCTTAAGTGAGGAACTCAGAGGT
>Ga0126375_10000531_pt1 | contig 10638 bp, 5 predicted proteins | sample PanSoiMetPlot_14_FD_109577 | JGI IMG/M metagenome (GOLD analysis project Ga0126375, IMG submission 109577) | Tropical forest soil microbial communities from Panama - MetaG Plot_14 | ecosystem: Environmental > Terrestrial > Soil > Tropical forest | place: Panama | collected 2016-02-17 | reverse complement strand
AGCGCTGACGTTTTGAATGTTGAGGTATCACTTCTGGTGAGATCGCATGAGGCTGTCGACCGACTGATAGATTTGCAGATAAAGTTGCGTCTCGCGCGGAATTAAGGAGCGCCAGCCAGCCCCCGCTCTTCGAATATAGCCCGGCAACTTGGCTGAATTCGAGTTGTAGCCGGCAGCGACTATCTCAGCCTGTGTTGCCTGCTTTGCTGTCAAAAGAGCCTGGACATCCAAGTCAGCCGACAATTCATTCCACGTGTCCTGCATGTAAAGCAGCATTGCTTCCAGCGCATTGCCATGATTGCGCATACCGGCCACGAAATCAGGATTTAAACCGACGGCCGGGTGACGTTGCCGCATAAGGTTATAGGTCCAGGGAATCATCTGGACCATGCCGCCGGCGCCCGCAGAGCTCACAGCATAACGATAGGTGTCCAATTCATTCAACGCGTAGAGTGTGTAGATTTCCTCGAACAAGGTGACACGATTTTCATTTCTATAGCGGTCGTGATCGACGTGCTCGACGATGCAGAGCCTTTTCGCGATTTCTATCAGACTCGGCACTATGGGATTCCCTCGATCGCGCAGCCGCTTGGCGGCGAGATCAACCATCGAGTTAACGTATGTCTCCCCTGCCTTCATCAATTCCGGCGAAAGCAATGCGGGATGCGCCGAGGTGTAATAGGCCATCTCGCGGAAAACGCCCTTGCGTTCGATCGGAAACTCAACGACCAGCGGCGATAACGAGCGGTTCTTGTCATCAAAAACAGTGACTGCTGTATTGACCCCGTTGGCGCGAACTATCCGAACCTGGACCGGCACTCCCAAAGTGCTGACGGCTGAAATTTCAGATCCTTTTGTCAGAAATGTCTCTTTGCTAATCCGTATCAGATGGATCTGTGATGTCTCTGGCAGTAGAGCGGCGAGCGTTACATACTCCAGCGATGGCGTCAGAGCTGTCGGCAAGGGATGCGCCTTCATTAAACGTTCGGCCTCGTTGATACGTGAACGCAGCCGGTTAGGAGAAAGCCGCTTGCCATCTTCCCGGGTTACCGTTCGCGGCGCATCCGTCGACGGCTGTGTGGCTGGCGATTTATCGACATTCTCCTGACGCGCCGGTGCCGGTGTCTGAACAACCGCCGGCACTTTTTGCACAGGTTCACGCGGCGGCGTTGGTTGAGTGGCTACCGGCGCTTTGTCCGCAGTCTCCTGCTGACGCGATGGTGCTGGTGTCTGACTGGCCGGTTCCTGAGGCTTGGTCCTGGAAGTTGCAGTTTCGACAGTTCCAACTACGCGTGGACGAGTTATTGGATCGACGGACTGCGTTGATTGCGCCTGGGCAGAAGTAACACTTAAGAGAAGAATGGCGCCGAGATTGAGACTAAAGGGCACTTTCATGGTTATTTCCTGCGGGAAAGACTTCGTGGGGAGCCGGAAGCGCGGCCTAAGATTCGCGTACTCTAGTGTTCTGTGTCAACAGTTTTTTGTCAGAAAGTCATGTGGCAGCCGGCTAAGCTCTATTCCGGACGGAGCTGGTTGCCGCAGACGCTTTTCCGCGTTCCCGGAAAAACTGTTGTCAACTGGCGCCAAGCTTCTTCGCTTGCAGGGATCGCAAGCCGGCAGGGCAGCGTCGCGCTCCAGTTAAAGTGTACAAATAACTCAGTCGTCGGTCTTGCGTAACTCTGCTTCGAGATCTTTTACCCGATCTTGTAACTTTTTCAGTTCCTCGCGTACTTGAGGCACGCGACTGATGTGTGCATTAAGACGTTTATATTCATCCAGAGGTTGGATTGGAATTCCCCACCAAACGCCAGGCCGCACGATCTTGCCCGGTAACACGCCGGCTTTTGATCCAATCACGGCGCCGCTTTGAACTCGAATATGGTCGCCAAAACCAACTTGACCTCCAATGACGCAATCATCTTCAATCGTGACGCTGCCGCTAATGCCGGTCTGGGCCGCAATCACGACCCGCTCGCCGATGTCACAGTTGTGACCCACGTGAACCAGGTTGTCGAGCTTTGTGCCCTGGCCGATTCGCGTCCGGCCCAAGGCTCCGCGATCCACCGTAGTGTTCGCCCCCAACTCAACGTCATCTTCAATGATCACCGTCCCGATCTGAGGAAACTTGTGATAACCCATATCATCACGAACATATCCGAATCCGTCCGCGCCGATAACTACTCCCGCATGAAGGATGACTCGATTGCCAATCGTGACGCCGTCCTCGAGAAAAACGTTCGGATGAATAACGCAGTCATTGCCGATGGTCACGTTGTCACCGATCTTTGCGCCGGCGCGGATCTGTGTCCCTGATCCGACGGTCGAATGCTCGCCGATGCACACAAAGGCACCTACAAAAACCTGGAGCGCTATCTCCGCCGACTTAGCGATTACCGCCGACTGATGAATTTCTGGCTCTCTTTGTTTCGGCGGGTGAAGAATCTCCGCGATGAGCGCAAACGCAAGCTTTGGATTCTTGACTTCAATGCGACATGGAAGATCCGAATTCGTGCCTTCCGGCACGATTACGCACGAAGCTTTGGAGACACGAGCTGTTTCAAAGAACTTTTCGTCTTCGACGTAAGCGATGTTTCCCTCGACAGCAGCTTCAAGACTGGCAACGCTGTGAATTTGAACGCTGCCGTCTCCAACGAAAGTTCCCCGCACATCTGCGGCGAGATCTGAGACGGTTTTTTCAATCGGAACCATAGAGCGCACTGGTAATTCTGAGGGCCTGATAGTACAACGCTCGCTGGAAATATGGCGAACAGGCAACGGATTTGGAATCGTTAATACGCAACGAAAACGGGGAATTAGGCCAGCCACCCAGGTTTTGTCTTGCCATGTCCAGCCCGGCAAACTATCATGAGGCGTGCCGTCGATAGCTCTTTTTCGTTTAGCGGCGCCAATTAATGTGATTTCGCAGGCTCTTATCTACAGACGCATCGGTAACGTGCGTCCGGGGCCCCAGCCTGAGGAGAAAGTTTTCATTGTTTAGTGATCAATTCCGCCGCGGCGAGACGGACAAAACGAAATTGAGCGGTGTGACCGGCTCAAAAGTTGTCTCGGCCCTGTCAGATGTCGCCTGGAAGGCATTCCAATCCATCAACAAACGACTGCCCGAAGGTGAGGCCGTCCGTCCCAATTGGGCGCCCGGTCCTTTGTTGAAGTCCTACGAACGGACCGCGCCACCACTCGGTTTTCCCAGAGAAACTGATTCCCTGTGCCCGCGATGTGTCAAAGAAGTGCGCAATGCGGTGATCGACGGCAGCACGCCTCTCGAGACACTAATGAACGCGCATCCCGGTGAAATCAAAGCTCAAATCCTGGAAGAAAACGGCCGCGTCGTCATGCGCAAGAACTGCCCGAAACACGGCGAGTTCGAAGACGTGATGTCGACCGACCCGGCTTTTTTGGAGAGAATCGAATCACTTTTCTTTGGCCGGGACTTTCGAGCGGCAGAAGACACTGATGTGCATCGTCACGGAACCTCGACGATCAAGTTCGGACGCGGTGCGGTCCTGACGGTCGATCTCACCAATCGCTGCAACATGATGTGCAATCCATGCTTCATGGATGCGAACCAGGTTGGTTATGTTCACGAACCAACCTTCGAAGATACAAAAGCGATTCTCGATCGCGCTGTCTCGTTCAAACCAAGACGCCAGGTGATCATTCTTTTCTCAGGCGGCGAGCCGACGCTTTCGCCTTACTACCTGGAAGCGGTGGCGTATGCCAGGAAGATTGGCTTCTACCGGATCCTCGCGGCGACCAACGGAATTCGCTTCGCTGAAGACATCGAATTCTGTAAGGCCGCGAAAGCTGCGGGCCAGCACGGCGTGTATTTGCAGTTCGACGGCGTCGGCGAAGAGAAGAACAAGCATCGTGGCGTCGGCAACTTGTTCGACGTGAAGGTGCGAGCAATCGAGAACCTGGCAAGCGTCGGTATCAAGGTCACGCTGGTCGTGACCATCGTCAACAGCATCAACAACGATGCGATTGGCCAGATCGTAGAGTTTGCGGCGAAGAATATCGACAAGGTGCAGACGATCGCTTTTCAGCCAGTCTCGTTCACCGGACGCGACGAGGATATTTCTGATGAGCTGCGCACGAAATGGCGTTATACACTCGCCGGTATGACGCACGATCTGAGCGATCAACTCGGCGGACGCATGCAGCCATTGCGCGATTGGTTTCCGCTGTCGTCTTATTCGGCATTTACCAGCGTGATGGACATGTTGCAGGGTGCAGATGCTCCGTGGGGCTGGTCTTCATGCAATTGCCACCCGAACTGCGGCATTTTCACGCTGGCGGTCGTGAACAAGAGCACAGGCGACTTCCGCTCGCTGTTCGAGTTTTTCAACTACGAACAATTCATGAAGGACGTGGCGGTGATTACTGACACGGCGCGTGGTAAGAAGCTTTCTTATGCGCAGCTGGCAATGGCAATCATGCGGAACTATGACGCTTCGAAGGCTCCGGAAGGATTCCCGATCTCACAGATTATTAATTTGTTTAAGCCGTCGTCGACGAACTCGAATTCTGATCGCAACGACCGGATGACCACTGCCGGTCAGGACAAAGTCGCGGACAACTGGCGCGTCTTGTGCGTCGAGGGCATGTGGTTTCAGGATTTGTTCAACTATGATTTTCGCCGCACCGAGATGTGCGTCATTCCGTACGGCACGCAGGAGGGTGAGATTTCATTCTGCGCATACAATACCGGGGTTGGTTGGCGACAAATTATTGAGAACATGCACAAGACAGCAAACCTGAAGGAGTGGTACGAGCAAAACGAGCGCCACGCAGTCTACGCCGCCGGCCACAACGTCCCGAACATTTCAAGGAAACACTCGCTTAGTTTGCCTGTCATCAATGCCATTATCGATCAGGATAACGGGCGGCCGGCTTCGGTTTCGCCCTATCTGATTGAGGACTAGGCCCTTTCGCAAATCAGTCTCCCTTTCCTGAAAGTTAAGTTGGCAGTACGAGCTGCGGTGTCCAGAGAATTACCGCTGCTTCTGTGATGTCTCCGTCTTTCTGTTGAGACCTTAAGAACTGCCACGTCTGCACGGCATTAGCTTTGCACTTCCTGATCGCAGCATTGCGCCCAAAGGAGGTGCACTTTTGTGAAGCCACTAATTTGCCTTGCATTAACCTGCTTGTTTGTTGCGCCGGCAATTCGGGCCCAAGAGCCGCAAACAACTTCAGGTGCAGCAAATCCCGGCCAACTGTCAGTGGTCGAAGGCACAAATAACCCGCAAGTTGAACCTCGAGAGGTAAAGATAACGGCGGGTACGCCCCTTGAGATCGAGACTGCTTATACCGTCAGTTCGCTGGATGTGAAACCCGAAGAGTTGATCAGTTTTCGCGTGATCGTGCCACTCAAAGTTGATGGTATTACAGTGATCGAAAAGGATTCTCTCGTGACCGGTAGGGTAGTTGAGGCAAAGCGCGGAGGACACTGGGGCCGCGCAGGCAAACTCTCATGGATCATGCAGGATGTCGTGGCCGTTGATTTGACCCGAGTTCCGCTGCAAGCCCGTAACGATTTGCCGCAGGCGAAGAACGGTGTTACCGGAACGAGTCACAGTGGTGAAGTGGCCACGCGAATGATCGTCTTCGGCACATTGCTTTGGCCAATTGCGCCGGTTGTCTTAATCAATGGATTCAAACGCGGAGAAAATGCCGTGCTTCCGGAAGGAAAGCGCTTCATCGTTTTTGTGAAGACCGACACCCTGGTGAAAGTTCGAATCGAGCGGTAATAAATACTAACTCGAGCATCGCAAAAAAAAGGACGTGGCGGGACAAACTGCCACGTCCTGAAGTTTTTGGGGATGCCGAAGTTCGTTATCCCCTAAGTGCAGAGAGGATGATAATGAAGTAAAAAGCGAATCCCAGTCCGCTTCCAGGTTAGGTGCGACAGCGCCCGCACCGGGCAATGGTGTAAAAAGATTGGCCACTACCCGGCGCGCCAGCTGGGCGACATCATCCATGTCGGGAACGGAGGACTCGCCCTATCACGGCCCAAAGCGTTGCCTATATTCGATCGACGTGATGAACGCCTTGACCATTTCCGCGTCGATATAGTTTCCGCCGAACTGATTCAGTTTGTTCAGCCAGAAGTTATAGCCGCTCAAGTCTGTATCAGGCAGTGCATCCGGATCGCGCCGCAGATAACCGAAGTACTGCATCAGCACGAAGGCTGGGTTCTGTTCCTGATGACGAAACGAAGCGTCCGATGCTACCTCTAACAAGACCGCAGAACGATTCATGCTGGCAGTGTTCAAAGCGGCTACCAGCTTGTCCTTTTCAGCTTGCGGCGGAACGATGCCCGCATTCTGGTAAAGGGCGTTGACGTATGCGTCGTTGGACAAGGCATCGTAGGCAGCCTTGAACTCGGGCCGGTTGATCCAAGTGTCGGCAAACTGATGCTGATTGTCTGCCAGTTTTTGTTGCCAGCCGGGAGAATTCACAATCACGCCGCGACTGACTTCCTGCAAGTCATGCATGAAGGTCGCGTACTTCGGCATAGTCGCAAAAGACTCCTTCTGCATCAGGTAGAGCAGATAAGCAGTTTCCTGGAACTCAATCGAGAGAAAGAATGACGCGGAAACGTCGACGCGCCTCGCTTCTATGCACTGTGCATCGCTGCCGCAGGAAGTGATTTGGTTGGTCCAGAATGCCAGGCCTTCCGCATCAGGTTCACGATTGAGAAAATCATGATAGTGCAGGTAGACGAACGACTGCGCATCATCGATTACATTGCCGGGTGATTCCACCGCATCATCGATGATATTCAAAACGGCCGAGGAGGGCTCCCCTTCAATCGCACCATTCGGGTCCGACAAATGAAGAGTTACTTTTTCGGGCCCTTCGACGTAAGAGTCTTCATTAATCAACACAACGAAGGTCTTGCTCGTTTCGCCAGGAAGAAAAGTGAGCGTGCCCGAGGCGATTTCATAATCGCTCTTCTGGGTCGCCGTATCGTCTCCGGTGAAATAATTGACGGTCGTGGTACCAGAGGTGTCGCCGGTGCGCATAACCGTGATGATCGCCGCAGTCAGATCTTCCTGGACGTCAAAACTGGCCTGGCTGAATTGCACTGTGGTGCCACCCTCTGCGTCGTCGTTGATGATAGTGCCGTTGCCCTGACCTTTATTGATTCCGGCGTTGGTGGGATTGGTGAGCTTTACCAGGAACTCTTCGTTTTCCTCAAACAAGGTATCGCCATTCACCTTAACGACGATCGTCTTCTGCGTTTCTCCGGCCACGAATGTCAACGTGCCGCTGACATTCTGATAATCATTGTCGTTTGGCGAGTCAGTATCCGTGGCGTAATCAACAGTAGTATCCAGCCCGCTCGCCGCTGACAGCGTGACGTTGAACGTAAAATCTTTCGTGCCGGAGTTCCCTTCCGTGGCCTGGAAGTCGCTGATCGAGAACTTCGGCAGCGGGTCATCATCCTTAATGGTAACGGTCGTTGTAGATGGAGTACCCAACGTAACATCAGGTGGCAGATCGGTAAGAACGACCGTGAAGGCTTCGTCATTTTCGTCCAGGGTGTCATTGAGAATTGGAATATCAATGATCTTGAAAGACTCACCGACATTGAACGTCACCAACCCGCTCTTGGCGGTGTAATCGACTCCGGCCTTGGCAGTCCCATCCTGAGTGCTGTAGCTGACTGAAAAGCTATCAGTGCTGTTCCCGCGAATCACCTTAACCGATACGTTACTCGATTCGCTGATCGAGTAATTTGCCGCTGCAAACATAACGCTGCCGGGATCAGGAGTGATCGGTACACACTTCGAAAACTCGGAAGTGCCGACGCCGGCCCGCGTGGCCGTCGCCGTAACGAAACCGGCAGCCGCCGATGACGGGGCAAAGTTGAGGTTCGCGTTTCCGTTCTGATCGGTGAAGACCTGGATATCGCTGCCCAAAGGGTTCCGGCCTTCACCATTACCCGAAGCGTTACAGGAGGAAACGGAATAGTAATCAATGACAAATTCGGAATTAGGAGTGCTATTAAACGATCCAATAATCTGCCCGGGATGAGCTCTGACAATCACGGGATAGTTTTGCAGATCGTTGGCGCCGCTATCCGCGTCACCGTCATCGTTTGCTGCGACCCCATTCGGACCCAGATTGATGCCGAGTCCGGTATTCGAAGAGAGCGAGTTTCCGCGTACACTGTTGTTTGTCCCCACCGCCACCGAGACTCCGTTGCCCCCGTTAAAGCTAATCTTATTTAAGCCGCTGGCCAGGCCATTTCCAATCTTATTGCCCGACGCTCCGTTGTCGATCAGGATGCCGTTAGCCTGATTGCCCTGATTCGAATCGTTTGTGTTCGTGCCGATGAAGTTCCGATAGATCTCGTTGTCGGTCGCGCTGGGTCCGGTAAGCAGTATTCCATTCTGGCTATTGCGCCCAATATAATTGGCGCCGACGTCACTGCCGGGCTCTCCAACTTTGTTCTGTGCGGAAAGAATCCTGATACCACCCAGGTTAGGAAAATTGCCGCTCTTGCTATCATCAAGCCCAATCCGGTTTCCGTAGATCTGCACACCATTTACTTTCTCGTCAATCGATATCCCATAGTTTGCGTTGCCCGAGATGACATTAAAGTCAAGCGCACTATCCTTCGAACCGATCAGGACGTTCACCGTGGCAACTGAGCTGGGGTCCTTGATCTCGACACCATATCCGGCGTTGGGCAGGCCGCCCGTCAGGCCACTGTTGATTCCGATCAGGTTCCGTTTGATGGTCACTGTTGCGTTGTGGTTGATGACATTCACACCGTCGCCGCCATTGCCTGAGATCAAATTCCCGCCGTTAAAGGAGACGCCAATTCCATTAATAGTGCCGCCGATCGTGGCATCAACATTGCCATCAAGCCTGATGCCGTCTAACGAATTGCCCAAACCGGTGACGCCGTTACTGCCCGGGCCTATGTAGTTGCCAAAGACCAGTAGTTTGTTCGAGGCCGCATAGATTCCGTTCTGGCCGTTTCCGGAAATAAGATTGCGCGAAGCAGATTGAGGACCACCGATGGTGAGCTGATATCCGGTACTCGCCCCGGTAAAGCTGATGCCATTGCCCGCGTTGCCCAATTTCGCCGCGCCGACATCGTTGGTGCCGATGTTATTGTTGATTATGGAAACCTGTGTGTTGGCGTTGCTGATATTTGGCGCGGTTATGATGGCGATCCCATCGCTGTTGTTGCCGGAAATAACGTTCTTATCGGTAGGTGTTGAACTACCAACATTGAAGGTACTGTTGGCGTAGGCAAAAATCCTGAGTCCGTTCTGGCCGTTGCCCTGATCGACCGTTCCGGCAACGTCGGTCCCGAGGGCACAATTAAGCAGTGTAAAGTTGACTCCGGCAAAGCTGTTCACGAATATTCCATGGCGACCGAAACGGTTGATAGCCAGGTTCTTTATAATCACGGTGATCTTGGCAACGACGGCAGGACTCGACACCACCAGTCCGTCAGCGTTGGCGCCCGCCAGGGTGCCGCTGATTTCATGATCGGGGTAGCCGTTTATCGTGCCACCGTCAATTGTCAGAGAATCTGTAATTGTGGGTAATGGAGTTGTCGGTGTCTGGACGCCCCCCGTGTTGAAAGTGATGAGATCGGCGCCCGGCGTATTGTTGGCTGCCACGATGGCTTCGCGCAAACTGCAGTCCGCGTTGCAAAATCCGTCATTAGTGTCGGCCGTCTTGGTGACAGTGAAGGTTGTGCCATGAGCTATACATACAGCGCCAAACAGCACTGTGACCAGGAGGAAAGATCGGCAAACGAATCTTGCGCCGGCAATTCGCGAATCGAGTCTTGCAAACATCTTTTTAAGTCTCCTTCAACTTCGTCGGATAATCGGGGCTTTGGCCCAGCGTGAAGACATTTATAGATTTTGCGGACAGTCATGTCGCCATCCGTTCGGATAGTTAGTTCTGACGTATTTCGAAGAAAATTTGTGGGTTGACGAGAGGAGAAGAAAATCGCCACCCGGGCGGGTGGCGATCAAAGTTCACGCTGCAAGTCGACAGCCAACTTACGCGCCGACAGTCGTCGCGGCTTACGGCCCAAAACGTTGACGGTATTCGATCGACGTGATGAACGCCTTGACCATTTCCGCGTCGATATAGTTTCCGCCGAAGACATTCAGTTTGTTCAGCCAGAAATTGTAACCGTCAAAATTCAACGCCGGTTCGGGTGCGTCATTCGGGTTCCGGCGCAGATAGCCAAAGTACTGCATCAGAACAAATGCGCGATTGAATTCCTGCTGAACGAGGGTTGCGTTATCGGCAACATCACGCACCGCACGCGCGCGTCCCGCCAGGTCCGCCGACGTCGGAGCCCCGCCGAATTCATCAATCGCTGCCTGGCGCTCCGCTGGTGAAGGGGTAACCTTGGCATTCAAGAACAAGTTGTCAACAAACTGAGTCGGTGTCGTTGTGGCCGGATGTTCCGTGGTGAACAGTTCAGTTTTCACAAACCCGTCAAAATATGCCGTCTTGTTGTTTACCAGGAGCTGTTGCCATCCGGATTGATTGACCACCACTCCTTCGCCGATCTGGCGGGTTTCAGACAGGAATTGGTGCAGCCCGATCGGCACCGGAGCACCTGACAGGTTT
>Ga0126375_10000530_pt1 | contig 10640 bp, 6 predicted proteins | sample PanSoiMetPlot_14_FD_109577 | JGI IMG/M metagenome (GOLD analysis project Ga0126375, IMG submission 109577) | Tropical forest soil microbial communities from Panama - MetaG Plot_14 | ecosystem: Environmental > Terrestrial > Soil > Tropical forest | place: Panama | collected 2016-02-17 | reverse complement strand
ATCGTTCTGCGCTTAATGTCCGCGTCAGCCCAGCGTAAGCGAGCACGTTCGCTCCGACGCGCACCCGTCGGTATGGCGGCCAAGACAAACGGAGGATCGCACATGCCGGTGGATCAACTTCTGCTGGAATCGGACGAGGCAGCCCACGCTCTCGCCATCGGCCGCTCCACCTTCTATGCGCTTGATAGCTGTGTCGTGGCGACCCGTTTGGAGGCCGTCCGTTTTGCTTGCAATCCTGCCACTCTTCTCGACCTTCACCTCGTACGAGTCCCCCTTCCATCGTGGTCGCTTGACGTTCGATCCTCCCGCGCGCCGGCTCTCCGATGCCCAGCGCCATGTCCGGGCCCGCCTCACTGTTCGGGATGTGCTGGTGCGGACTCGGACGCGCTACATCTCGGTCATGCGCGCGCTGTTGCGGCAGCACGGCGGGCGGGGCCCTCGGGCAGCGCAGCGGGGTTTCCGCAGCGGGTGATGGCCCTGCCCCTGCCGGGCGGGTCGCATCACCGCCCGCCGCGGCAAGGGTATCACCGTCGTCGCGCTCGCGCGCCGGACTCGCTGGGATTCTCTTCGCGCTCTTGCGCGATGGATCGTGTACGAGCCGCGCCGACGCCATCCCTGCCCCGTGACGCAGGCCGTGCCGGTTTAACCGATTGCCCGTCTGTCCCCTGGGCGATCTCTCGTAGGTTCGATGGGGTGGGTGAGCGCGCAATGTTGCTTGGACCGCCGTCCGAGAGCCACCGCGTAGATGGCGCCCCCACCCTTCGACTCTCCTCATGCGAGCCGAGCCTCGCCAGCTTCAGAGCGCGAATAGAAGGATGAGGAAACCTCGAGAGAACGGCACGACATTGACTAGCGCAACGCAGTTGACATGCCTCCAGCGTCAAATCTGTCCGTCGAGGTGACATGGAAGCGGTCAGCCCTGACGACTCCTCCTCTCACTCGATCGGGCTGTCCGAGACTCTCTCGATCTTGAACTTGTCGGACGTTCCAACCAGCTTGCGGTACTTCCAGTTCGAAAAGAGCTTCTCGTGCGGTTCGGCGTGGACGACGGTCGTAAACCTATATTTCTTGAAGAACTCGTTCGACTTGTCACCCTCATACCGCCAGAGCATGAATCCCTTTCTCCTGGCGTAATAGAGGTACTGCGGATCCCAGTCGAAGACATCGGCGACGATCACGTAATCGTCCCTGGTGGTAACGGCGCGAATCGCCTTGGCCAAGTCGAGAGTGGCGTTGGGCTGGTCGTAACTCACATTGAATATCCACATGAAGTTGTCTCTTCCGGCATAGAGCGTTAGCGCGATGATCAACACCGCTGGGTAGCTCCACCGCCCGACCTTGAAATCGCCATCGACGAGCTTCCTCAGCACCAGGTACAAACAGAACCCGACGACGATGCTGACCGCAGGCGATATCGCCATCAGATAGTAGTCGTGGACCCAGTACAGGTTGAAGAACGTGAAGATCGTGATCGGGGCTGCGGCGGCCGTCATGGCTACGAAGTCGCCTCCCCGCTTCCAACTCCTCAGAAACAGCGGCAGCCCCAGAGCAGCGACCGCGAAGCTTGGCAACGTCAGCATGTACTTCCTGATCCAGTTCACGATCTTGGCCCAGTTCTTGAGATTCGTCTTCTGGTCCCACGTGCCGAAGTTCCACTGGTGCAAGCTGGCCGACGTCAGAGCGTTGCCATACTCGGAAGCCGCCTTCACGGCATCGGAGTATCGAAGCCAGATCAAGAAGGGAACGACCGGGATCAGGAAGACGGCAGCGAGACAAGCGATGAAGGCGTGGTGCTCCCTCAGATAGCGGCCGAGGTGGTACCCATCCTCCCGGAGTGCGGGCAATATCCTCTTCAGCGCCAGGTACGCCATCGGAATCAAGACGGTCGGCAGGGTGGTCACCTTCACCAGGTAAGCGAGTACGCCGAGTCCAATACTCACCGCAAGGGGCAAGGCTCTCCGTGACTCGTCCAGCCATCGGACGAAGAAGTAGAAGTACCCCAGGCTGAAGGCGACCGACGCGTAGTCGAACATGAAGTTCCGACTCCACACGATCATGAAAGGCGTCCATACATAAGTGAGGAGCACACACGTCGCCGCGACTCTGCCGAGATACTTCTGGCAGATGAGGAACAAGAAACAGGCCGAGAGATAGAAATACAGCATCGCCGCGATGCGCCCCGCCGCGTCGATGTTCTCCACTCCCAACTTGACGACGAGAGCCGCCGTCAGCTGATAGAGCGGGAACTCGACGGGGATGGTCCACGGCGGCCCGAATAGCGGCGTCTGATACTTGAAGAGGGAGATCCCTTCGTCGACGAACGTCCAGACCGTCATCGCGGTCAGCGTTTGCCTGAAGGTGTTTCCGGTGAACAGCGGCGACTCGAGGTTGATCAGCCTGATCGACACGGAAAGCAGGAGGAGAGCCAGGACAAAGAGCCTCTCAGGGCTTTGGATGGTGCGACGCGTTCGGTCTGCCCAGGAGGTTGGCATGGAGCCCTCAGCGTAGCACGGGCTTTCCGGGCCGGCGATGCGTCTCCCAGACAACGCGTGCCCGACGGGCTCGTGCGGTTCGTCACCGCGCGCTCGACTCGAACTCGCCTTTCGTCCGCCTCCGGGTGGACTTCAAGACGATGCAAGCGGCGAGGAAGGTAGATCCGAAGCTCCCTCAGCAGATCGAGACGGCCTCGCGGAGCCAGAGCGCGGCGTCGCACAGAAGGTCGAAACCGGCATGATGCGCCCCTCGCTGTTCGAGGGCATGAAGCACCTGATCGTGGCCGGCAACATCCTACTTCCAGCCCGAGGGCGCGCGTGTTCCATCTGGACTCGTACTCATGTTGTTGTGTCGACGTCGCCGATCGCGTCGAAATAGGTCAAGACCTCCGAGCCGATCAAGCCGCTCAAACCGGTCACCAGTAGCTTTTCATCGCCGTGCTGCCGCCTCCCTCACGGCTGGCGCTGCGGAGCGTGACGGGATCCGATCGAACCCGACGAGGCGCGAGCGGGCAGGCGGCGCCGGTCTCGCGTGGCCCAGACCATCTCGGCCGCCGTCACGCTGGACTCGCTGTCGTCCCAGCGGAGCTGTCGTTGGTGCCAGCTGTACAATCCGAAGCCCAGCTCGCCCAAGAGCGCAAACACATTCTGGGGTCGGTAACCGGCTCGCGCATACCAGTCGGGCGAGTTTTCGAACATGATGACCACATTCCGGTTCTGGGTTAATACATGGCGCGCGCCGCGAAAGAATGGATACTCCCAGCCTTCGATGTCGACCTTAATGAAGTCGACGTTTCGAATGTCGTGTGTCTCTGCGTAGTCATCGAGGGTCACCGTAGTGACCCGCTCCGTACCTGGCCCGCCCGCGTGGCTCGCCGACGGCGCGGAGGCCGTCGCGTTGCGCCTCGCCAGATATCGGTACGCGTCCCCGAACCACGGATCGCTCTGAAGCGCCAGCTCCTCGCCGCACTCGCTGAGTGCAAGCTTGATCGGTATCACCGAAGCACAGCCGTTGACCCTGAGGTTGTCGAGCAGCCACTGGTACGTCTTGCTCGACGGCTCGAATGCCCAGACACGCCCGCGGGCGCCCACGAGTCGGTCGGCGACAATGGAGTAGAGACCGATGTTCGCGCCGACATCGATCACGCGCATCCCTGGGGTCAGAAATCCGGCGACGAGATCGAGCTCGGTTCTTTCGAACCAGCGATGGTAGAACAGGAACTCGGCGATCTCCCCGTAGGGGTACAGACGGATGTCGATGCCGCGTGGAAGGTGGAAGCGAACGGGTTCGTTGGTCCTGAACCTGAGCGCAAATGCGAGGTGTCCGAGGCGACGATAGATCTTGCCGATGAAGGAATGCTTGATCCGCCGGAGCGAGACACTGGCGCGCATCACGACGTCATGGACTGGAACGGCGCCCCGGCAAGGACACCCCATCGTGATGGCGGTCCGAGTGCCGTGCACCGGCCCTGACTGGCAAGGTCCGGTACATTCCGCCGCCGAATCCGCATCTCAGCCAGAGGTGCCACAAGACGCGCCAGTACCCGCCGCCGACCCGCACAAGCCGGAAGGAGGACGTGCCCATGTCGGGGGTTCGATTGATCCATGAAATAGGGACTTCTTTGATGGTGTGGCCCATGAGCAACGGCTGCAGCCCGGTCTCGGCATTCACGGCAAAACCGGGCTGGCGCAGCTGTAGCTTCTCGACGACGTCGCGGCGAAGGAGCTTGAGGTTGTTCGTCAGGTCCCGGAACTGCCCTCGCAGCACAACCCTCGCAAGAGCGTGGAAGCCACGGTTGGCGACAATCTTCTGCCAGGGGTAGTTGAGCAGCACGCTGTGCCGCGAGAAACGGCTCCCCACCACCATGTCGTAGCCCTTGGCTGCTGCGTCGAACAGGTCACGAAGCTCGGGCAGCAAGTGTTGAAAGTCGGAATCCATCGACAATACGTATTGACCCGTCGCCGCGCGGTATCCGTCGGCGATCGCCCGGCCGACGCCGTTGGGCGGCGAGCGGAATATGGGTTTGACCCTGGGATCGGCCGCGGCAAGCCGGCCGATCACCGCTGCCGTCGCGTCCGTGCTGTTATCGTCGACCGGAATGATCTCGTGAATGTATTCCCCGAACAGATCACGCAGCCGCGTCACCAACGGCCCGATGTTCGCTTCTTCGTTGTGACAAGGGATCACGATCGACACGGCCTCGCGAAGCTGCTCGTGGGCGAAGAGCGGAATCTTGGGCCGCTCCGCCGCTCTCGGGGGTTTCTGTGCGTGGACCAGAATCGAGCCCGCCAGAGTTTGAACGGCCGGCGTGTTCTCGAGAACGATAGACAGATTGCGAAGCAGCCAGACGAGCCATGCGTTGAGCGGGGCATACACGAAGTCGTTGAACACCGCGAAGACTCGAATGAACCCGACTTCGGACAGGAGCTCGTAGAGCTGCCGGCGACTCAGCAGTGAGCGCGGATCGTGCCGTCCGATCAACCCGGACACCAGGCGCCGGATCTTGAGGACGACGTTCCACGGGTTGCTCTCGTAGAAGAGCACTTCGCCGCCCGGCTTCAGCGCTTCGTACGCATACTGGAGAACGGGTGCGCAGGAGCGGCGATCCAGGAGACCCACCGCGACGACGAAGTCGAACTGGCGATCCTGCAAGGGCCCCGGCAGCGATGAGGCGGTAAGAAAGGACACTTCGGGCGGCAGGTCCACAGGCCGTGGCACTTCCGGTACGAATGTCACGGCTGTGATGAGATTCTCGCCGCGAGAGACACGCACGAGCTGTCGTGTGAACGCACCCTCTCCACACCCAAGCTCGAGGATGGTCTGTCCAGGCATGAGATGAACCATGTGCCGGAACGTGTGCGCGCGCCAGAGCATGCGGTCATCCGCGATCGGGTCACGCAGCTCGACGTAGCGGCGGCGGAACTGCTCGCGGATCGCGAGCGTCTCGATCAGTGAGGGGGCAGCGTGCTTCTTGATGTTCGCCTCCCGCAGTCGCGTCGGCTCAGGCTTTTCCCGTTGGGGTCTGTCAATGAACACTCAACGGAATCGGCGCCTCACGCCCAGGTGAGGCCTGGCTGATGTTGGTGCGCGTTCGCACCAGGGCTTCCACCACCGCCTCGCGCTCAGGCCTTGTGTCGCGCCTGGCGCAGCGGCTCATACGCGAGATTAGTGCCCAGACACACGGCTCGGCGTCTTCGACTCCGAAGGTGGCTCTTCGCATCCGGTCGGAAGCTGGTGTATCCAGGGCGCACTCTTTGCTGGGCCGTGCCTGTCGACGCCTTGCCTGTTGGCGCCTTGTCTGTCGGCGCCTTGTCTGTCCTGGATCCGCCAAAAATGCTGGCGCGCAATACTCCAGCTGGCCACTTCCAGTTTAGCTCTGCCACCGTCATCGACATCGGCCTCTCCGCAAAGGAGATCGACACAACCGCTTCGCTTGAACCCTGTCAAAATGTCCAGGACATTCCCGGGGGCGATGAGCTTCAGCAATCGGCAGTGGCGGATCCCATGCTTGTCAAATAGCTCCGCCAAGGTCATAGACGCCACCTGCGCGACTCGCAAAGGACCTCGCGCGCAGGCCAGGCCGGCGTCAGTAGTGGCCCAAGCGCTATCCGACGCATCAACATACAAGGTCTTCTGCCCGCAATCGCCGGACACCAGCGTATCGATTGCCGTGACGTTCGTCACCTCGTTGAGTTCGATGTTGCGTATCAAACAAGCGTAGTTTATCGGATCGGGTTCTACGGCATAGACGTGGATGAAGGGATATCTCTTGGCCAGATAGATCGACATGACCCCGACATGTGCTCCAATGTCGACGAGCGTGTCTCCCTCTCTGAACACGGCCATGCTCGAGTGGTAGCGGTCATTTGCCACTCGTGACACCGCATCGGATAGTCCAGCGCCCGAAGGACTAGAGAGAATGAGGGGATGGTCCTTGATCCGCCAACCCTCGATCACAGGTTCTCCCGTGGGCGACGGCACCCTTTCCAGAGCCTTCGACGGGGTGAGGAGTCCCCGTCTGCTTTGCAATTGTTCTTCGGATGTGGCACGGCCTTGTAGCCTTTTGATGAAGGATCGCAGCGAAGCGATCGATTTGCGACGCACCATTTTCCGGACGCCTCGGTACCCCTCCCTGAGACGAACAGTTCTTCCCCATGGATACCGATGTCGATACTGGCGATACAGGCCGACATACAGCGGTGGGAAGAAGGGCCACCTCTGGCTCGCCAGCGTTTCATAGGCCTGGAGCCAGTTCCGTCGCATAGTAAGCAATAGCGCCAGGCTTCTCACGCTGTCGCGTCTCAGCAAGCTCTCGAAGCCGGACGCCGGAATCATCCGGAACTGCTCCTTCACTCCCGCGAAGAATTCCCGCTTATGCTGTGATTGCACCCGATCTCTGAGGAGCCAGTCAAACTGCCGCACTTGGACCTTCACCAGGAGGGCCCAGATCTCGGCCGGGACAGCCCATGCCGCAAGGTTCTCCCGAATCTTGTCGAACACTGCGAACACCTCGAAGATTCTCCGATCCGTGCGCCCCGATATCTGGCCGGGCCGGTTCTGTCGATAAAAAAAGAGCGCATCATCCATCAACGATATTCTCTTGGCTTTCAGAAGCACGGAAAAGTGAAAGCAGATGTCTTCGTAAGAATTCATGCCCGCTTCGAAATGGAGATCGTGCTTCCGAAGGAATGATCTTTTGTAAATTTTCGGCCAGGCCACCGGTTCAAGCAGCAGAATGCGAGGCTCGTGGGACACGTCGAACGGCGCAGTCCGCAACCGGGGTGGGAGATGCTCACGGACATGAAGGTCGCCGAGGCGGCCAAATGTCTTGGAGTCTTCGTTCGAGACCGTAACATCCGCGATCGTCACGTCCGCATCGTCACGGATGGCACGTCTAACCATCACTTCTCCCATCCGTATGTCGGCCCAGTCATCTCCGTCGAGAAACCCGATATAGCGTCCCCTCGCCGCCCGCAGGCCAATGTTCCGAACCGAGGCCAGCCCCTTGTGGTTGGCACAGGTCAACACGCGGATCTGCGGATACCTTGCCTGGTATTCCCTGAGAAGGCCCAGGCTGTGGTCAGTGGACGCGTCATTGACTGCGATGATCTCGACGTCCTTCAATGTTTGATGAACCAAGGAATCCAGGCAGGGGCTTAGATACTTCTCCACGTTGTAAACGGCGACAATGACCGACAGAAGCGGCCCCGAGGCATCGTCATCGATTTCTCGCTCGACCCACACGGAGGGAGACAGGCGCAGATTGTCACCATGAACCCCGTCAACCTCCTTGAGAAGGAGATCCGCGGACCCTTCCTCCTTCAGGGCGCGTACATGTTGCGAGGCCACGGCGGAGGTCAGCACCTCCGAGAGACGCGTGGCCACGACACTCGGTTGATACCACTCCTGCGCTAGATGGATGGCTCCCCTTCGCAGGCGCTCTCGCAGCAGGGTGTTTTCCTTGAGAGAAAGTATCGCCTCCGCCAACCTCTCGGGATCACGGGGTGGGCAGAGATAGATGTTTCGGCCGTGAACCAGGGCTTCATCCGGCTGCTCCTCCACCGGTAGTTCGGTGCTGATGACTGGCAATCCGTGCATGCTCGCCGCGGCCAACGAGCTGTTATTCAGGGTCGCCCCGAAGTCAAAGGGCAGGACGCAAGCGTCGCCCGCGTGAAGGTACCGAGATCCGCTATCGCTGTCCCACTGGAACTGTCCAGTCCAGGTGAGCCTCTCGGTGATGTTCAGTGTGTCCTGAAGCTTTTGGACCATCTGAAAATAATCATTCGAGCTCATGGCTGACGCACTCATGGAGACGTCAAGGCGGCCACCGACGAGGACCAGTCGCACGTTCGAATCCTGACGGAACACAATCTCACAGGCCTGCAGCAGGGTTTCGACCCCCTTCGAGGGATAGATATAGCCCCAGTAGATCAGGAGGAAATCAGACTCGGAGACGCCGAGCGCGGTCCGGATCTGACTCCGGACAGTCGACGGCTCGTCGGAACAGAAGCGAATGAGAGGCGGCGGCGGTATAACGACAATCTTCTCCTGCACATCTGCATACTCGTGCACGAGGCGGGCTCGATGGGGGCTGCTCAGGGCGATGACACGGGCGCTGTCCCGCAACAGCGTGCCGAATTTCCAATGCACATTCTTGCGACCTGCCCACCGCTCCATCCCCATGCGCAAGCCCTGCGTCCAAAGGGATTGCGGGCGGGGATTCAAATCGATGGCCTCGAATTGGGTTATGCAGAGGGCGTCGGGGAGGACTTTTTTACAGATCGTAGGGAAGAACGTGATCATCGGCTCGAATCCGTAGATCCAGCTCAGATAAAGGAGGAAGACAACGTCGGGCCGGGACTGTCTCAGGCATCGAACCAGCGTGGGCAGATTGGACCACGTCCAATCATCCATGACCGGGTGCACAACAATGCCTGGCCGGGTGGCGGCAATGCTGCCTCTCCCGCACACGACGTGCACATCGAAGCCGGACTCCGCCAGATGCTCGCTGATGTGCAGAGCATGGTTCGCTTCTGGCGCAGGATCTGGGGGAAACACCGAGACGATCAGTACTCTCATCTGACCGGCCGCTTGTGAAAGCGAGTCAAGAGGAGGACTCTTCTCCCGGTGAAGTGGTACCTACCTTCTCTTTCTTTCATGGCGGATCGAGGGGACGAACAGCCCAGTCGGGGCGAACCATGAGGATACCGGACACGTCCGCGTGGATCCCGCTCTCGTTCATGACATGCAGCGTGTGCATGTGCCCATGATGGTCGTACACAAAGCTCCAGTCTGGAGGAAACAGCCCCACGCTCACGGAGTAGCGTGCCGGCACCAAGGATACTTCCGGGAGGCGACACCTGATGCTGCCTCTTGCCGGCAGCTCGCCGGAAGCCTTTTGAATCGACGGTATGAAGGTTTCAAAGCATTTAGTGTAGTTCTCATTGAAAATGCCCACAAGGCAAGCCATATCAGAGACCGTGTTCAGTCGGAGATATTCGAGCTCGATCGTCAGAGGAGAGCCAACGTAAATGTGGTCTGTCATTCTGTCCTCTCCATCAAGCAAGCGCACCGCCGTTATGCTCGCCTCCTGGGTACCGTAGCGGCTCCCCTGTTGAATCGGTGCGGTGAACTGATAGGGAACTCCAATCTGGGCCTGGCGCTTCTCCGTCCGTTGCCTCATAACGTCGTAGTAGGAGCGAATAGCGCTCTCCGGATCTCCCCGCATCAAGACCCGGCCTTCCTCGAGGACCAGGACCTCATCGCACGATGCGCGGATTTGATCAAGGTCATGAGAGACGATGAGCAGAGACTTCCCGGCCCTCCGGAAGGATTTGAGACGGTCCAGACATTTCTGCTGAAACCGCGAATCACCCACCGCTAGCAGCTCATCGATAATGAGGAAATCCGGATCAAAGTGCGTGACGGTGGCAAAGGCTAGCCTGAGATACATGCCGCTGGAATAGGTTCGAACCGCTTGATCGATGAACTCTTCCAGTTCAGCGAAGGCGATGATGTCATCCTGAATGGCTTCAACGTCGCGCCTCGAGAGTCCGCCCAGGATACCACCGGTGAGGAGATTTTCCCGGCCCGTCATCTCAGGCTGGAAGCCGCTTCCCAGTTCGAGGAGGCTTCCGATTTGTCCCCAATACTGTATTGTTCCCGTTGTAGGTCGCCCCAGTCCGCAGATGAGACGCAAGAGGGTGCTCTTTCCTGCACCATTGTGCCCGATGATGCCCAGGGAATGCCCCTTCTCGAGGCTGATACTGACCTCTCGCAAAGCCCAGTGCTCAACAGCAGCCGCAGGATGACGGCCATTCAGTCGCTGAATGAAAAGCTCCTTGAGAGTCGCAGGCCGGTTCCGTTGGACCCGAAACAGCTTGGAGACTCCTTGAACTTCAAGCACGAGATTCACTTTCTTGTTCTCACCCGCCGCTCTATAGAAAATCGTAGACTTCCTGAATTTCGCGTCGGTATGAGAGATAGCCAATGCCGAACGCGGCGATGGCTATGATGCCGGCGACGAACAGCCCGTCCCAGTCGGGAACGGCGCCATCATACAGAACGGCGCGATAGGCTTGAACGAGGCCCGCCATGGGATTCAGCGTGAATGGAACGCGGTACTCGCGCCGTACGTTATTCAGGCT